>Ga0214919_10004022_pt1 | contig 21674 bp, 19 predicted proteins | sample LL1503_MetaG_FD_177994 | JGI IMG/M metagenome (GOLD analysis project Ga0214919, IMG submission 177994) | Freshwater microbial communities from Lake Lanier, Atlanta, Georgia, United States - LL-1503 | ecosystem: Environmental > Aquatic > Freshwater > Lake | place: USA: Georgia | collected... | reverse complement strand
GGAGCCGCAGCAGCGTCATGCGGGAGCAGCCGCAGAACCCGTTGCCTGCGCAACGGATGGTCTGGCCCTTGTAGACGACATCGACGTCGCCCCAGTACGCGAAGGCGCGGCGGATCGCTTCGTAGGACGGCTCGTCGTACCCGCGGAACGTACCGAGGGTTTCGTCGGAGAAAACCACGCCGAAACCGAAGGTGTCGTCGGGACGGTTGCGCTCGTAGACCGTGATGTCCCAGGCCGGCCACTGCTTCTTGGCCAGCACCGCGAAGTACAACCCGCCGGGGCCCCCACCGATGATCGTGACTTTCATGGTCGCCCCTTAGTCCGGTACCACGGCCTGCGCTTCGATCTCGAGGCGCGCGGCGTCTTCCACCAGCGCGCCCACCTGCACCACCGCCATCACCGGGTAGTTGCGCCCCATCAACTCGCGATAGGCCGCACCCACCTCCGGCAGCGCCGCGAGGTACTCCTGCTTGTCCACCACGTACCAGGTCAGCCGCACGATGTGCTCGGGCCCGCCCTTCGCTTCGGCAAGCACGGCGAGGATGTTCTTCAGCGTCTGGCGGAACTGGCCGCCGAAGCCCTTTTCCACGAACTCGCACTTCTCGTCCCAGCCGATCTGGCCGGCGATGAACACGAGCCGCCCGCCCCGGGTGGCGATGCCGTTGGAGTAGCCGCGCGGCCGGGCCCAGCCCGGCGGTTGCAATACCTGGATCATGCTTGTGTCCTCAGTTTGAAGCGCTGCAGCTTGCCTGTCTCGGTGCGCGGCAGCGTGTCGACGAATTCGATCGCGCGCGGGTACTTGTAGGGGGCGACCATGTTCTTGACGTGGTCCTGGAGCATCTTCACGACCGCATCCGTGCGCTGGTATCCCGGCTTGAGCACGACATACGCCTTGACGATCTGGCCGCGCTCCGCGTCGGGCACACCGATGACGCCGCACTCCGCCACGGCTTGGTGGGCCAGCAGTGCGCCCTCCACCTCGGGGCCTGCGATGTTGTAGCCGGCCGAGATGATCATATCGTCGGTGCGTGCCTGGTAGAAGAAATAGCCGTCCTTGTCCATGGCGTAGGCGTCGCCGGTGACGTTCCATCCTTTCTGCACGTAGGTCTTCTGCCGCGGGTCGGCGAGGTAGCGGCACCCGGTCGGCCCCTTGACGGCGAGCTTGCCGACGACGCCCGGCGGGCAGGGCCGGCCCTTTTCGTCAACGACCCGGGCCTGGTATCCCGGGATGGCGTACCCGGTCGCACCACGCCGCACGGTTTCCGGCGTGTGGGAGATGAAGATGTGGATCATCTCAGTCGCGCCGATCCCGTCGATGATCTCGATGCCGGTGGCGTTGCGGAACAGCTGGCGCGTGGCGTCGGGCAGCGCCTCTCCGGCAGACACGCATTTCTTCAGCGTCCGGATGGAGTGGTTTTTTGCGACCTGCGCCATCTGACGGTAGAACGTGGGCGCAGTGAAGCAGATGGTCGCCTTGAATTTCTGTATTGCTTCGAGGAGCCCGTCGGGCGTGAGCCGCTCGATCAGCACCGTCGAAGCGCCGTACCGAAGCGGGAAGCACAGCAGCCCCCCGAGGCCGAAAGTGAACGCGAGCGGCGGCGTGCCGCAGAAGACGTCCCCCTTCGCCGGCTTCAGACAGGAGCGCGGAAAAAGGTCGCACATCGCGATCACGTCGCGGTGGAAGTGGAGCGTCCCCTTGGGCGTGCCTGTAGTCCCTGAAGTAAACGCAATCAGCGCCGGATCTTCAGCGGCGGTATCGACGTTGCCAAAGGTGCCGGGCTTGGTTGCACAACGCGCCTCCAGCGAGCCGGCATCGTCGTCGTACCAGTACTTGACCTGCTTGAGCCCGGGGCAGGCCCGCATCGCCCCAATGAGTTCGGCGTCGAGCCGCTTGTCGCAGAGCGCGTGGGTGACCTGCGCCTTGGCGACGATCTCGGTGAGTTCCTTGGCCCGCAGCAGCGGCATGGTGCCCACCACGATGCCGCCGGCCTTGAACACGCCGAACCAGCAGGCGGCCATCATCGGGTTGTTGGGGCCGCGCAGCAGCACCCGGTTGCCGGGCTTGAGGCCCATGTCCTCGACCAGCACGCGGGCGATCCGGTTGGCCTGCGCGAGGAGCTCGCCGTAGGTGCACTGCCCGTCGGCGGCGCGGATGGCCACCCTGTCCCGCCAACCTCGGGCCAGCGCGCCGTCGAGCAGCTCGACGGCGCAGTTCATGCGTGCCGGGTACTGCAGTTCCGGCAGGTCGAAGACGAGTTCCGGCCAGTCCTTGCGCGGCGGCAGGTTGTCGCGCGCAAAGGTGTCGACATGGGCTGTGTAGGTCATCCCTTTACCCTCCAGTGCGCGAGCCCTTGAGCAGCTCGCGTGCGATGATCACTTTCTGCACCTCCGTGGCCCCTTCGTAGATCCGCAGGGCCCGCACCTCCCGGTAGAGTCGCTCCACCGGATGATCCTTCTTCACCCCGAGCCCGCCGAAAATCTGCACGGCTGCGTCGATGACCTGCTGTGCCGTCTCGGTGGCATGCATCTTGGCCATCGCGGCCTCGCTCGTGATGCGTCGCTTCTGCACGTCGCGCGCCCATGCGGCCCGGTACGTGAGCAAGGCACCGGCTTCGATCCCGGTGGCCATGTCGGCAAGCTTGGCCTGCGTCATCTGGAAATCGCCGAGCGTATGGCCGAACATCTTCCGGCTTCTGGAGCGTGCAAGCGCCTCGTCGAGCGCACGGCGCGCGAAGCCCAGCGCGGCGCCGGCGACGGTCGTGCGGAACACGTCCAGGTTGCGCATCGCGAGCTTGAACCCTTCGCCTTCCTTGCCAAGCAGGTTTTCCGCCGGAACGCGGCAATTCTCGAACCTCAGGGTCGCCATCGGATGGGGCGCGATGATGTCGATGCGCTCGGCTGCCGAGAAACCCGGCGTGCCGGCGTCCACGACGATCGCGGAGATCCCCTTGGTACCGGGCAAGTCACCGGTGCGCGCAAAGACCACGTAGAAGTCCGCGATCCCGCCGTTGGAGATCCACGTCTTCGCACCATCGATCACCCAGTGCACGCCCTCGCGACGCGCGGTGGTCGTAAGCGCCCCTGCGTCGGACCCGGCATCGGGCTCCGATAAGGCAAGCGCGGCTATGGCCTGCCCTGCCGCAACTCGGGGCAGGTAGCGCGCCTTCAGCGCATCGCTGCCTTCCAGCGCAATCGGGCCGCTGCCGAGGCCTTGCATCACGAACGCGAAATCCGCCAGCCCGGCGTGATAGGCAAAGGTCTCACGCAGGAGCGCAATCGAACGCACGTCGAAGTCTGCGCCGCCCGGAGCACAGTGCTTGAGGAATCCCGCCCGGCCCAGATCCGCGACCAGCCGGCGGCAGACCGCGTCGGCGTCTTCACCGTGCGCGTAGTCGAGGCCGCCCGCCCACGCGTCTGCCTCGCGGGCCAGCGCGGCATGGCGTGGCTCGAAAAAGGGCCACTCTAGGTGTGTGAACCGATCCATGCTCACCCTCCTCAGTTGCCTTCGAATACGGGTTTCTTCTTCGCGACGAAGGCGTTGTAGGCACGGTGGAAATCCTGCGTCTGCATGCAGATGGCCTGGGCCTGGGCTTCCATCTCGATTGCCTCGTCGATGCCGACCGACCACTCCTGCTGCAGCATCTTCTTGGTCATGCCTTGGGCGAACGTCGGGCCCGCAGCGAGCGACTGCGCCGTCTCCATCGCCTTCGCCAGCACAGCCTCGGGCGCGGCGAGTGCGTTGAAGAAGCCCCAGGCCATCCCCTCTTCGCCGGACATCGAGCGCCCCGAATAGAGGAGTTCGGATGCACGCCCCTGCCCGATCACGCGGGGCAGCATCGCGCACGCGCCCATGTCGCAGCCGGCGAGCCCGACGCGCGTGAACAGGAAGGCCACCTTGGCCCCGGGAGTTCCGTACCGCAGGTCGGAGAACAGCGCGATCATCGCGCCCGCCCCGGCACACACGCCATCTACGGCGCTGATCACCGGCTGGGGGCAGGCCCGTATGGCCTTGATGAGGTCGCCGGTCATCCGCGTGAAATCCATCAGCTCCGGCATTGCCATTTTGGTGAGTGGCCCGATGATCTCGTGCACGTCGCCGCCCGAACAGAAATTCCCGCCGGAACCGTTGACGACGACGGCCTTGATGTCGCGCGCGTACTGCAGCTTGCGGAAAAAATCCCGCAGCTCGGCGTAGGACTCGAATGTCAGCGGGTTCTTCTTGTCAGGCCGGTCGAGGGTGATGACGCCGACGCCCCCCTCGGCATGCCATTTGAAATGCTGCGGCTTGTGGCCCGCGAGGGCGGTGTGCGTGTTTTTCATTCGCTGGTCCCCGTTTCGACGCGCTCGGCGTCCGTCGTGATGAGTGCATGGTGCTTGACCTTCGCGAGCAGGCCAAGCAGATCCTGGTGTTCCCGCCGGGTGAGGCCGCCAAGCAGGCCGACCACCCAGGTTTCGTGCTCGCGCGCCATCTCAGCAAAGGCCCTGCTCCCGGCGCGCGTGAGCTTGATCCGGTAGGCCCTGCGGTCCGCCGGCAGCGGGCGTCGCTCCACGAGCCCCTCCTTGACGAGCTGGTCCGTGATGCCCGTGATATTTCCCCCGGTCACCATCATCCGGCGCGAGAGCTCGTTCATCTTGAGCCCTTCCGGGTGGCGCTCGAGCTGGGACATGAGGTCGAAGCGCGGCAACGTGGTGGAAAAGCGCAGCCTCAGCTGGTTGCGGACCTGCCGCTCGATCAGCTGGGTGCAGGTGAGCATGCGCAGCCACAGGCGCAGCGCGCGGTGGTCGTCCGGCCGCGCCGCCGTCTCACGGTCGGATTCGCGCCCGGGGGCGCTGGGGGCGGAGGAACGGCTGCGGGGCATGTGGATACTCAAGATATAAATAGAATAGGCTTAAAGCATTCTGGCATTCCCGGCCCGGATTGTCACGCTGCGTGCGCTCTGTCCCCCGGGTGTCGCAGTGCGGTATAGTTATGCCCATGCTGAATCACACCCGCCTATTCCTGTCGGCCCTGTCGGCGACCTGCCTCATCGTCTGCGGCCATGCCGAGGCACAGCTGAAAGAGCCGTCGAAATCCCAGTCAAAAGGCAGCCTGGGCAGCGGCCTCGGCGGAAAACCCACCGCCAAGCCGGCAGCCAAGCCCGCTGCCGCCCCGGCCGAAACCAAGCCCCAGACGCCTGACGAAGTGGTACAGGAAATCGCGAACTGCGTGCTGGCCGGATTGCCGCAGGGCTGGCAAGTCGCGCGGGTCGAGGTGATCGAGGTTGGCCGCGACGACCGGAAGCGCGAATTCGAAGCGAAGTACACCTACTCCGGCAAGGACGGCAAGAATGCCGCGTTCACCCCGTGCGATCCTCGGGAGCCGGCACAGAGCGTGTACAAACTGAATGGGGTGCTCGAGGCGGACAAGCGCAACTGGATCCGTGCGACGCTGTTTCTGTCGAACGAAGGCAAGTTCGAACTGCAGTACGACTACCCTAAGAAAGAAGGCGAAGCGGGCGCTACGCCGGCGGCAAAACCCGACCCCAACTACGACCCGACCAAGAAATAGCCCGTTCCCCCGCGGGCTAGGCCCGGCGCAGGAAATCGAAGTCGCAGCCGTCCTCGGCCTGCAGCACGTGGTCCATGTAAAGTTTCGCATAGCCCCGCTTGGGGCTTTCCACCGGCGGCTTCCATGCCGCGCGCCGCTGCGAAAGCTCTGCCTCATCGACCAGCAAGTCGATCCTCCTGTCCTTGATCGACAACCGGATCCGGTCCCCGTTCCTCACCAGCGCGAGCGGGCCGCCGATGGCCGCTTCGGGGGACACGTGCAGCACGATCGTGCCGAATGCCGTCCCGCTCATGCGCGCGTCCGAGATTCGCACCATGTCCTTCAGGCCCGCCCGTGCAAGCTTCTGCGGGATGGGCAGGTAACCCGACTCGGGCATCGCGTAGCCACTCTTTGGACCGGCATTCTGGAGAACGAGGAAATCGTCGGGCTTCACGTCAAGCTCGGGCGTATCGATCCGTGCCGCCAGGTCGTCGAGTGACGTAAACACCACGGCCCGCCCTTCGCGCTCGAAGAGCGTCGGGTCGGCGGCGGAGCGCTTCAGGATCGCGCCATTGGGCGCGAGCGAACCGAAGAGCGCCACCAGCCCCCCTTCCTTCTGGTACGGGTCATCGAAGGTGCGCACGACGGCGCGATCCACCCACCCGGGTTCGTTGGCAAGCCGCTCGCCCATCGTTTCGCCGGTGATGGTCATGCAGTCGAGGTGCAACAGCGGCTTCAGTTCGCGCAGCACGGCGCCCAGGCCGCCGGCGGAATACAGGTCCGACATGTAGTGCTGTCCCGTCGGCTTGAGGTCCACCAGCACCGGGGTCGAGTCCGACAGGACGTTGAGGCGGTTGAGGTCGATCTTCACGCCGACCCGGCCCGCAATCGCGGTCAGGTGAACGATGGCATTGGTTGATCCGCCGATCGCGAGCAGCACGCGCAGCGCGTTTTCGATCGACTTCTCGGTGATGATCTGCGAGGGGCGGATCGGGTGCTTCGCCAACTCCACGGCGCGGCGGCCGCTGGCCTCCGCGGCGCGCAGCCGGTCGGCGTGCACCGCCGGGATGGCCGCCGTACCCGGCAGCGCCATGCCCAGGGCTTCGGCGATCGACGCCATGGTCGAAGCCGTACCCATCACGGCGCAGGAGCCGGCAGTGGCCGCCAGGTTGCCCTCGATTTCGTCGATCCCCGCCTGGTCGACTTGCCCGGCGCGGTGCATGCCCCAGAACCGGCGGCAGTCCGTGCACGCGCCAAGGCGCTCGCCATGGAACATGTTGGGCATCATCGGCCCGACAATCTGCTGGACGGCCGGCACGTCGGCCGAAGCCGCCCCCATGAGCTGCGCGGGTATTGTCTTGTCGCAGCCGCCCACCATCACCACGGCGTCCATGGGCTGGGCCCGGATCATCTCCTCGGTGTCCATGGCCATCATGTTCCGGAACATCATCGAAGTCGGGTTGAGGAACACCTCGCCCAGCGACACCGTAGGGAACGCGAGGGGGAGGCCGCCCGCGGCGAGCACGCCCCGCTTGATGGCCTCGATCTGCTCAGGCACGTTCCGGTGGCAGTTGTTGAACCCGCTCGACGTATCGGCGATGCCGATCACGGGCCGGGCCAGCATCTCGCCGGAATAGCCCATGCTCTTGGCGAACGAGCGCCGCAGGTAGAGGGAGAAGTCCGCATCACCGTAGTTGGTGAGGCCGCGGGCGAGGCCGTGCTTGGGTTTGTTATCCATGGTGTCCCATTCTACTAGCCGGGGGACGCGCCTTGCGAATCGGCAGTAGACAACCGCGGGCGGCGCGAATAATCTCCATTCACCGTATGCATGCACCCGCAAGGCCACCCCTGGGTAACCCCATGATCGAGAGGCTCTCCGACCTTTACGGGCGGCTGCTCTCGGCGCTCGCCTACTGCGCCTGCGCCGTGCTGTTCGCGATGATGCTGATGATCTGCGCGGACGTCCTGCTGCGCAACGTCACGCTGATCCCCAGCGTGCGGGGCCTGCCCTGGGCCAACGAGCTGACCGAGAACATGCTTTACCTGATCACCATGTTCTCGGCGCCCTACCTTTTGCGCCAGGGCCAGCACATCCGGGTCGACATCCTGCTGCGTGCGATTCCGCGCCACCTGGCCTGGCATTTCGAGTGGGTCACCGACATCCTCGCGTTCGCCTGCTGCATGGCCCTGGCGTTCTACGGAGCGCGGGCCACCTTCGCCAGCTACGACTCGGGCGCGCTTACGATCAAGTCGCTGGTCACGCCCGAGTGGTGGTTCCTCGCCCCGCTCCCGGTCGCATTCGTGCTGCTGGCGGTGGAAGTCCTCTTTCGCCTGCACCGCCTCTGGCAGGGCGAGCGCGGCCCGCGCGACGACGCGGTTTCGGCATCCTGACCGCGATGACCTGGCAGATAGCCGCCTGGATCCTGCTCGGCGGCTCGACCGTGCTGCTGTTCCTCGGGCTGCCGGTCGCGTTCACGTTCCTCGTCATCAACCTTGTCGGGGCGATGCTCTGGCTGGGCGGCGAACCCGGCCTCGTGCAGCTCGCGCGCAACAGCGTGCAGTCCGTCACCAGCTTTTCGCTCACCCCGATCCCGCTGTTCGTGCTGATGGGGGAGGTGCTCTTCCATACCGGGCTCGCCGTCAAGGTCATCGACGGCATCGAGCGCATGATCAGCCAGGTGCCCGGCCGCCTCGCCGTGGTCGCGGTCGTAGCAGGGACGGTATTCTCGGCCATTTCCGGTTCGACCATCGCCACCACGGCCATGCTCGGGAGCCTGATGGTGCCGGTGATGCTCTCGCGCGGCTACCACCCGACCATGGCCACCGGCCCCATCATGGCCATTGGCGCGGTCGACATGCTGATCCCGCCCTCGGCGCTGACGGTGCTGCTGGGCAGCCTGTCGGGGATTTCGATCTCCAAGCTGCTGATCGGTGGCGTCGTGCCCGGCCTGATCCTGTCGGCGATGTTCGTGATCTACATCGTCGCGCGCGTAAAGCTCGACCCGAGACTCGCCCCCCCTTCCGACCTGGTCGAGCACCACGGCTGGGAAAAGCTGCGGCCGTTCGTCCAGTACGTGCTGCCGCTGGTGTCGATCTTCGTGGTGGTCATCGCATCGATGTCGGCGGGGTGGGCCACGCCGACCGAATCGGCCGCGATCGGCGCCTTCGCCACCGTGGTGCTGGCCCTTGCGTACCGCGCCCTGACTGCGACCAAGCTCATCGCGGCCCTGCGTGGCACGGTGGGCATCTCCGGGATGATCCTGTTCATCATCGTCGGCGCGACGACGTTTTCCCAGATCCTCAGCTTCTCGGGCGCAAGCAGCGGGCTCGTGTCGCTCATCACCGGCCAGGGGCTTTCCCCGATGGTGGTCATCGCCGGCATGATGCTGGTGCTTATCTTCCTCGGCATCTTCGTCGACCAGGTCAGCATGATGCTGATCACCCTGCCGATCTTCATGCCGGTGGTGCAGGCCTTTGGCGTCGACCTGGTCTGGTTCGGTGTAATGTTCCTGATCTGCATGCAGCTGGGACTGTTGCTGCCGCCGCACGGCCTGCTCCTTATGACCATGAAGAGCGTGTCGCCCCCCCAGGTCAGGATGAGCCACATCTTCCAGGCCGTGGTGCCTTACGTTGCGATGAGCATCCTGGTGCTCGCGCTGGTTTTTTTCGTTCCCTCGGTGGCCGTGTGGCTGCCGAAAGTTCTCGGATGAGGGTTTAAGCGATGGAACGCTCTTTCAAAGAAGAAGTCGGCAAGCTCCAGCTCGGCGACGGTGATATCTTTCACGGCGAAGGCATCCTGGCCGTGACCAAGGCCCTGCTGCAATCCGGTGTCGCCTACGTGGGCGGCTACCAGGGGGCGCCCGTGTCCCACATGATGGACGTGCTGAACGACGCGCGCGACATCATGGACGACCTCGGCATTCATATCGAGACCAACGCCTCGGAGGCGGGCGCCGCCGCCATGCTGAGCGCCTCGATCAACTATCCCGTGCGCGGATGCGTGACGTTCAAGTCGATCGTCGGCACCAACGTTGCCTCGGACGCCCTGTCCAACCTCTCGTCCGCCGGAGTGATCGGCGGCGCCGTGATCGTGCTCGGCGAGGATTATGGCGAAGGCGCCTCGATCATCCAGGAGCGCAGCCACGCCTTCGCGATGAAATCGCAGATGTGGCTGCTCGACCCGCGCCCCAACCTGCCGAAGATCGTGGACTCCGTGGAGAAGGCCTTCCAGCTCTCCGAGGCGTCCAACACCCCGGTGCTGCTCGAACTGCGCATCCGCGCCTGCCATGTGCAGGGCACCTTCGCGACCCGTGACAATCGCGCGGCGCCTGTGTCACGCAAGCACGTGCTGGAGAACCCGGACTTCGACTACAGCCGCATCTGCCTGCCGCCAGCCACCTATGCGCAGGAAAAGCACAAGATCGACGTGCGCTGGCCGGCCGCGGTCAAGTTCATCCGCGACCACAAGCTGAACGAAACCTTTGCGGGCGACGCGGACGACGTCGGCATCATCTGCCAGGGCGGCATGTACAACGTGACGATCCGCTCGCTGCAGCAACTGGGCCTGGCCGACGCGTTCGGCGAGTCGCGCATCCCGATCTACTGCATGAACGTCACTTACCCGATGATCCCCGAAGAGGTGTCGGACTTCTGCGCCGGCAAGCGCGCCGTGCTCGTCGTCGAAGAAGGCCAGCCGGCCTACATCGAGGACGCAGTGCATGCGATCCTGCGTCGCGCCGACAACACCGGCACGAAGATCTACGGCAAGGCAGGCGACAACAACCATGCCGGCGCCATGCAGGCGAACACCAGGGTGCTGCCCCTCGCGGGCGAATACACCGGTGAGGTCGTGCTCTCAGGCATGGCGCAGTTTGTGGCGAGGAGCGCGCCGAAAGGGGTCGACTCTGCCTCTGCGCTGGTCACCTTCGATACGCTCACGTCGGCAAAGAAGCGCGCGCTGGAATTGCTCGGCGGCCCGGTGCCCTTCCGCCCGCCCGGCTTCTGTGTCGGTTGCCCTGAGCGTCCCGTATTCTCCGCAATGAAACTGGTCGAGCGCGAACTCGGCGCGTACCACGTGTCGGCCGACATCGGCTGCCACACTTTCTCGACGCTGCCGCCCTTCAACATCGGTCACACGGTACTAGGGTACGGCCTGGGCATGGCGTCGAACTCCGCGGTGAATACCATGTTCAGCAAGCGCACGGTGACGATCATGGGCGATGGCGGGTTCTGGCACAACGGCCTGACTTCCGGCATCGCCAACACGGTGTTCAACAAGGATGACGGCATCCTCGTCATCATGAAGAACGGCTACAGTTCCGCGACCGGCACGCAGGAACTCCCCTCGAGCCCGCAGCACAGCGACCACAAGTCCGAGGACATGGGCATCGAGCGCACGCTCACCGGCCTCGGGGTTGGCTGGATGAAGACGGTCGACAACTACAAGGTCGGCGAAGTCGCGAAGACGCTGTCGGAGGCCATGACTTCGGACTACAAGGGCCTCAAGGTGATCATCGCCGAAGGCGAATGCCAGCTCGAAAAGCAGCGCAAGCTCCGGCCCGTGAATGCGGCCAAGCTCTCCTCTGGCGGGCGCCTCGTGCGGGTGAAGTACGGGGTCGATGAAGACACCTGCACGGGCGACCATTCGTGCATCCGGATTTCCGGCTGTCCGACCCTTACGGTGAAGGACAACCCGGATCCGCTGCGTCGCGACCCGGTCGCGACGGTGATCGACGGGTGCGTGGGCTGCGGACTGTGCGGCGAAAACGCCCATGCGGCGGTGCTGTGCCCGTCGTTCTACCGGGCCGAGGTGGTCCAGAATCCCACGGGATGGGATCGCCTCATCACCAGGGTGCGTTCTGCTGTGACCGGTTTCTTCGCGCCGGCGGAGGCGGTCCGCTCATGAATGCGGAACTCCCGAAGCGCTCCTTTTCCGTGCTGATTGCCGCGCTGGGCGGCGAAGGCGGCGGCGTCATGGCCGACTGGCTGGTCGAAGCCGCCACGCAAAGCGGCCTGCCCGTGCAGGCGACCTCGATCCCCGGCGTGGCACAGCGGACCGGAGCAACGACCTACTATCTCGAGATCTTCCCGCTCAAGCGCGAAGCCCTGGGCGGCCGCGAGCCGGTGATGTCCCTGACCCCCAACCCGGGCAACGTAGACATCATGGTGTCCTCTGAATTCATGGAGGCCGGCCGCGCGATGCAGAACGGCTACGTCACGCCGGACCGCACCACCCTCATCGCCTCCACCCACCGCATCTACTCCACCAGCGAGAAAATGCAGATGGGTGACGGCCGCTTCGAAAGCGCAAAGGTCTACGAAGCGGCAAAGCACCTGGCCAAGCGCGCGGTCCTCTTCGACATGCGCGAGATCGCGCAGGCCAACGGCACGGTGATCAACGCGGTCCTGTTCGGCGCCATGATGGGCTCGGGGTCGCTGCCGCTCGAGCGTGCAGCTTGCGAAGCCGCCATCCGCAGCGGTGGCCGGGGTGCGGAAGCTTCGCTGCGGGGATTTGCCGCGGGATTCGAGCTCGCTTCGGGAAACGCCAAGGCTGCGCCGGCCGTCGTCCCGAAGCCCGTGCAGGATGTCGTCGCCCTGGGCGAAGCGCGCCTGCTCGACTACCAGGGCCCGGAGTATGTGAAGCTGTACCGGGAGCGCATCCAGCCCTTCCTGGCATTGGACGCAAAGCTCGCCGAGGAGACGGCCCGGCATCTCGCCCTGTGGATGAGCTTCGAGGACATCATCCGTGTGGCGGACCTGAAGACTCGCGCCAGCCGGTTTGAGCGCGTCCGCAAGGAGGCCAAGGCGGCCGCTGGGGAGCCCCTGGTCATCGTCGACTACCTGAAACCCGGCGTGGAGGAATTCGCCTCACTGCTCCCGCCCTCGCTTGGGCGCCGCCTGACGGAATGGGCCGAGAAGAACGGCAAGATGCATGCGTACAACTTCGGCATGCACGTGAAAACCACGTCGGTGCTGGGCTTTCTGATGGTTCGCTCCCTGGCCTGGTTGAAGCCCTGGCGCCCCCGTTCCTTTCGATACCACGTTGAGCAACTCCACATCGATGCGTGGCTGGCCCGCATCCGCGAGGCAGCGCAACGCGATACCGGGCTGGCGCTGGAAATCGCCGAATGCGCAACCCTCGTCAAGGGATACAGTGACACCCACCGGCGCGGCATGGCCAACTTCCTGGCCTTGATGGATGCCCTGGTCGATAACCCGCCGACATCCGACGCACGCGAACAGGCGGCGGCCATCGCCAAGGCACGGAAGGCGGCCTTGGCCGACCCGGAAGGCAAGGCCCTGTCGGGCGCCCTCGGCACCCCCCTGGCCAACGGTAAACCCGTGTTTTGGCTAGCGAAATCGCCCTGACCGCGGCCCGATTCGCCCCCTCCCGAAGTGCCGCTTTGCTAGAATCGGCTTCCAGCGCAGTGCGAGGAGGCATTCATGCAGGCAGCGGCCAGGACGGCGGCGCATCCGCCGGGGCAGGAGGACGCCCGGACGGCGTTTTATAACCGTCTCGACAAGGACAATCTCACCGCGCTGTGGGAGGTCCTGCATGCCTTGGTGCCGCCGACCCCGATCTCGGGTTGCGTGCCCGCACTCTGGAAATACAAGAACATCCGGCCATACATCATGGAGTCCGGCAGCCTGATCACGGCGGCTGAGGCTATTCGGCGCGTCCTGATCCTGGAAAACCCCGGGCTGCGGGGACAATCGTGCATCACTCGCAGCCTGTACTGCGGATTGCAGCTGATCCTGCCGGGCGAGGTCGCACCCAGCCACCGCCATACGCAATCCGCGCTGCGCTTCATCGTGGAGGGCACCGGCGCCTACACTGCAGTGGATGGCGAGCGCACGATGATGCATCCGGGGGATTTCATCATCACCCCGTCATGGACGTGGCATGACCACGGCAACCCCGGCACCGAGCCCGTGGTCTGGATGGACGGTCTCGATATCCAGATCGTGCAGTTCTTCGGCGCGCAGTTCATGGAAACCTACCCGGAGGCGGAACAGCCGGTGACCAAGCCGGAAGGCAACGCCTCCGTGCGCTATGGCAACAACATGGTCCCGCTCGGACCGGTTCCGACCTCAAAGACCTCGCCGATCTTCAACTACCCCTACGAACGCAGCCGAGCAACCCTCGAATCGTTGTCGCGCAACCAGGACGTCGACGCGTGCCACGGCTGGAAGATGCAGTTCATCAACCCGCTCACCGGTGGCTTCGCGATGCCGACCATCGGCGCCTTCATCCAGTTGCTGCCCCGCGGCTTCAAGTCCGCCCCTTATCGCTCGACCGACGGCACGATCTACTCGGTGGCCGAAGGCACGGGCACGGTCAGGATCGGGGAAGAAAGCTTTGCGTTCGAGCCGCGCGACACCTTTGTGGTGCCGTCGTGGCAACCGGTGCGATTCGAGACGGATTCGGATGCGGTGTTGTTCTCCTACTCCGACCGACCGGCCCAGATAGCGCTGGGCCTGCACCGGGAAAACCGCGGCTGAGCCGCAAAGCCAGAACCGATCGACGGAAGAAAACCATGAGCGAAAGCGAGTTCTACAGCCGCGAATACAATAACCGGGCACTGTTTCCCCACGCACCGGAAGTGATGGCCCGCTGGGCGGAGAAGTCGGCTCGCACGCGCGCGTCGATGGTGTGCTACCTGGACAGGCAGTACGGCGACAGCCCGGGCGAAACGCTCGACATCTTCCCGGCCCGCAAGGGCGATGGCACCTGCATGATGTTCATTCACGGCGGGTTCTGGCGCGCGCTCGACAAGAAGGACTTTTCGTTCCTCGCGCCTGCCTGGGTCGATGCCGGCGTGTCGATCGTCTCGGTGAACTATGACCTCTGCCCGGCGGTGACGATCGAGGACATCGTGAAGCAGATGGTGCGCGCCTCGGGCTGGCTCTGGAAGCACGCCGAGGACTACGGCATGGACCAGGACCGCCTCTACGTGGCAGGGCATTCGGCCGGCGCCCATCTCGCTGCGATGATGATGGCGGCGCTGTGGCCCGTGTATGACAAGGAACTCCCGCGGGATCTCTACAAGGGAGGCCTCGCGCTGAGCGGGGTCTATGACCTGAGGCCCATCGTGCAGGTCGATTGGCTCAATCCGGACCTGAAGCTCGATGAGGCTTCGGCCCTGAAGTGCTCGCCGGCCTTCCTACCGCCCGCCACACGCGCCCCCATCGTGACCGCGGTCGGTGGGCTGGAAAGCTCGGAATTCAAGCGCCAGAACGCACTCCTCTCCGCGCGCTGGAAATCTGCCGTGACTGCAGACATCCCGATGCCCGGCTTCGACCATTTCACCATCGTCGACGACCTCTGCAACCAGGCGAGTCCACTCTTCACGGGCACACGCAAGATGATGAAGCTGGACCGGTGAGCCACGGCCCGGAGCACCTTGCCAGCGGCGAGTACATAGATAGCGCTCATCCCGCGGTCGTGGCCTTTGCCGCGGAGCATGCGCGCGGCGAGAGCGACCGCGAGCGGGCTGTGTCGCTCTACTATGCCGTGCGCGACCGCATCCGTTACAACCCGTTCCTTGATTTCACGGTGGCTGCGGCTTTCCGGGCAAGCGACTGCATTGCCGCCGGCGAAGGGTTCTGCACCGGCAAGGCGTCCTTGCTGGCCGCCGTGGCGCGGGCCGTCGGGATTCCCGCGCGCATCGGATTCGCCGACGTCAAGAACCACCTCACCACGCCCAGGCTGCTCGAATTCATGGGCCGGGACGAGTTCATCTACCACGGTTACGCCGAAATGCTCATCGAAGGCCGGTGGGTCAAGGCCACCCCGGCATTCAACCTGGCCTTGTGCGAAAAGTTCCGCGTGAAGCCGCTGGAATTCGACGGCCGCAACGACTCGATCTTCCATCCGTTCGATGCGGACGATCGCCGGCACATGGAATACCTCAGGTATCGCGGCTCCCACGCTGACGTGCCGGTGGACGAAATCCGCGAAGCCTTTCGCGAGTGCTACCCGAAGCTCTACGCGCTGCGCGGTGCGGCGGCGAAGGAAACCTTTGGCTGAGTCCGCCGGCATCGATCCGCGCGCCCTGCTGCTCGAAAGCTTTCGCGCCGCGGTAGCAGCCGCAGACCCGCTTGTGATCGTCCCGTCCCACCTGCCGCCCCCGCCCCGCGGCAGGACGCTGGTGATCGGCGCGGGCAAGGCGGCAGCGTCGATGGCTGCGGCAGTCGAGCGCCACTGGCCGCGGGACGCAGCCCTCTCGGGACTGGTCATCACCCGCTATGCGCACAGCGTGCCGACCGAGCGCATCCGCGTGGTGGAGGCCGGTCATCCTGTGCCTGATGAGAGTGGCGAAGTCGCCGCCCGCGAAATCCTCGCGCAGGTCCGCACCCTCGGTGAGGACGACCTGCTCCTCGCGCTGGTCTCCGGGGGAGGCTCGAGCCTGCTGTCCCTGCCGGCCGGCAGTGTCAGCATGGCCGATCTCAAGGAAGTGACACGTCAGCTGCTGATGTGCGGCGCTGCGATCCAGGAAATCAACGTCGTGAGGAAGCACTTGTCGGCGATCCAGGGTGGCCGTCTCGCCGCAGCCTGTCGCGCACCGGTCCTGGCCCTGGTGATTTCCGACGTCACTGGTGACGATCCTACGCACATTGCCTCGGGCCCCTGCTCCCCGGACCCGTCCACTTACGACGAGGCCATCGGGATTCTCAGGAAATACGCTGTGCCCCCTCCCGAAAGCGTGCGGAAGCACCTTGACAGCGGCGCACGTGGCATCGTGGCAGAAACACCCAAGCCGGGCGACCCGGCCTTTGCACGGACCGAGAACCGGGTCATTGCAACTGCACACCGTTCGCTGGAGGCCGCGGCGGAAGTGTTCCGCGCCCGGGGCGTGACCCCGGCCATCCTCGGTGACTCCATCACAGGCGAAGCCCGGGAAGTCGGAAAGGTGATGGCAGCGCTTGCCCGGGAGGTGCGTACCCACGGGGGGCCGTTCAGGCCCCCCGTCGCGTTGATTTCGGGGGGCGAATGCACAGTGACGGTTCGCGCCAAGGGACGCGGTGGGCGGTGCAGCGAATTCCTGCTTTCGTTGGGCATCGAGCTTGAAGGCGTCGATGCCGTCCATGCCATTGCTGCCGACACGGACGGGATCGATGGCTCGGAAGACAATGCCGGCGCGTTGTGGATGGCTGATTCACTTGCCCGCGGTGCTGGCCGGGGCTTGAGCGCAAAGTCATTGCTGGCGGCCAATGACGCCTGGCAATTCTTTGCCGACCTTGGCGACCTGGTGGTGACCGGCCCGACGCTCACCAACGTCAACGACTACCGGGCGATCCTGCTGCTCTAGGGGGCCGGCCCCGGACTTCCGACAGGTGCGGGGCGGTCGCCCGCATAGCCCTGGAAGCCATCGAATCCGAGCGCGCCCAGCTGGTCGAGCACTTCCGGATCTTCCACGTTGCTCGCAATCAGCTTGATCTCGAGGGGACGCACGATCCGGATCATGGACTCGACCAGGAAGCGCAGGGCCCCGTCCGATGCAATGCCACGGGAATAGCTGTCCGTGAGCTTGATGTATTCCGGCAACAGGCGGTGAGCCACTCGCAGCGATGCCCCGGAAAGCTCGAATCCGTCGAGCGCGAATCGTGCCCCACCAGCGCGAACTTCCGCAGCGAACGTTTCGGTGAGTTCCAGGTTATGGACCGCGGCATAGCCTCCCACTTCGAACACTATCCTGCGGGCAATCGAAGGCGAACCTCGCAAGCGCTCCCGCAATTCGGCGCGGAACGCCTCGTCGGCAAGGCTCTGTGCGGAGATATTGACCGCGATGCTCGGCGGCAACCCGTCGCCTGCTGCAATGAGGTCCCATAGCCGGTCGAGAACGGCGCGGTCTATCAGGGGTAGCAGGTGATGACGGCTCGCCGCAGGAACGAAGGCCACCGCTGCAACCGCGCGGCCATCGGGCTCAATCAGACGGGACATGATCTCCGCATGCAGGACCTCCCTCGCCGGCAACGAGAATACACGCTGCGCGTATAGCGTGAGGCCCTTCGAAGCCAGCGCCTCCTCGATGTGCTGCCGCCAGTCCTCGGCGGAGCGCGACTCGATCGCCCGCTCGGCAACGCTGCGCACCACGCACGCGCCGTCACCGCGCTGGGTCGCTTCCGCAAGGGCCTGGCCCGCCTGCCGCTCAAGGTCAACCCACGACGGGCGCTGCGCATCGAAATGCACGAGCCCCGCAACGATGGAGACTTCCGCCGGGATCGACTGCTCTCGTATCAGTGCCGAGAACCGGCTGCACACCAACGCTCCCCATGCGTGCGCCGAGGCCAGGTCGCGGTTCGGAAGCAGGACCGCGAATGAGGCACCCTGCCAGCGGCCCACGATCGGCGGATCGCCCTCGGAAGGCAGGCGCACCACCTCGCCCAGTTGCTGCACCAGCTCATCCCCTTTTGAAGCCCCATGGGATCGATTTACTTCGTCGAGGCCGGTCATGCCCACGAACGCAAGCGCACCGGACGAGATTTCCGTGGCTTCGGAAAGCAGGCTCTGCACCCGCTGGATCAAGCCGCGGCGGTTCAGTGCGCCGGTGAGATGGTCTTCAAACGCCTGCTGGTACATCCGATCGGCCCGCTCGGACTCCTGCGCGATCGCGTCACGCAGTTTGACGGAGAGGTCGTTCATCGCTGTACCGACACGCTGGAGTTCCCGGGTGGCGGTCTCGAGGCGCACCTCGCCAAACTCCCTGCGGCCGATCGCGAGTGCGGCCTGCTCGATGGTGTGCAGCGGGCGAAGGATTCCACGCAGGAATCGGCGCACGGCCAGCAGCGCAAGCACATAGAGTGCCGCCAGCCAAGCAAGCGTCTCGAGCGCCGTGTGCCACAACTGCCCATAGGCGAAACGCGGATGAACGACAACCACGATTCTTCCCAACTGCGTCCATCCCGAGCTCACCAAGGCTTCGCCGCTTGGCGCCTCGAAGGGGAGAAAGCGCCGGAGTGCCGCGAACCCCTCGTCCGGCACCTCACCAAGTTCCCTCGTGACCAGCGTCTTTCCATCCACCCCGAGCAGCCGGATCGAGGCAAATTGCCCGCGATCGAATACGGGATTGATGAAAGTCCCGGCGAGCGCGACGTCAGGGGACTTCATCCCCTGGCCAATCGACAACGCAAGCGAAGTGGCCGTCTCCTGCGCATGGGCCTCGAGCTGCTGCTGCAGGTAGCTTCGCGCATTCTGGACGAAGATGGATTCGATCCCGAGCACGAGCAGCGCGAAGATGATGGACAGCCCGACGAACAACTGGCGACCGAGCGTCACAGCCGCGCCTCGCTTTCGAGTTTGAGCTGGAGGTCGCGCCACGCGCGTATCTGCAGCGGGTTCGCCTTGCGTGAATCACGCACGAGGGTCACGTCGTCGTCATTGAAACTGTAGACCGGGACGAGGTCCGCACGCTCCGATGCAGGCCGCACACGGTCGTCGAGGTTGTCCAGGATCAAAGGCTCGGCCCCGGGCGAGGCGTAGTAGGCGAGAACCATGTGCGCCTGGTTCAGGCGGACAGCCTTTACGTAGGTGATCCTCAGCCGCTCGACCGGCACTCCAAACTCCTTCAGCAGGAAATACTTCGCGATCGAATAGTCTTCGCAATCACCGCCGTAACTGGCGACCGTTTCAGCTGGAGTCGCCCAGTAATCCTCGACTCCCCAGTGCGAAGCGTCGGAAAGGAATGGTACCCGGTTGAAGTACGAGTTGACAGCCTGGAGCGCATCGCGCTCGGTACCGGCGACTTCGAGCAGGCGGGCTATGCGGGGCGATGCCTTCTGGCCGCGAGCAAACTCCACCCATGAGATGAGGCGCTCGCGCACTTCCGCGCCGAATTGGCGAACGTAAGACGTAATCAATCCGGGCGTGACTCGGGAGGTGAAACCAAGGTCGGCCGAAGATGCCGTGGCAACCCAGGCTATCGCGAGCGCCAGTGCAGCAACTGTAACGGATGCAACGCAACTACCCGGGCGGGTCAGCTGGAAATAAAAAAGGCCGGGGAGTACCCGGCCTTTCCCGCCCTCCGGCATTGGCGAGCCTACGCAGCCGCTTTTTCAGCGGACTTGGGATCGACCGGCTTTTCCTCCGGCTGGTCCATCAGCATCACAAGCGCCATCGGGGCATTGTCGCCCTTGCGAAAGCCGTTCTTGAGGATGCTCAGGTACCCACCGTTGCGTTTGGCATAGCGCGGACCGAGTTCGTCGAAAAGCTTGCCGACGATCTCCCGGTCGCGCAACCGGTTGAACGCGAGCCGGCGATTGGCCAGCGTCGGCGTCTTGCCGAGCGTGATGAGGGGCTCGACGATCCGGCGGAGTTCCTTCGCCTTAGGCAGCGTCGTGTTGATGGTTTCGTGGCGCAGCATCGAAACCGCCATGTTGCGGAACATGGCGAGCCGGTGGCTCGAGGTGCGGTTGAGTTTTCTGAGTCCGTGGCCGTGGCGCATGGCTAGTTCCTTTGTTCCTTAGTTCCGGCCGTGCTCGAGACCGGCGGGCGGCCAGTTTTCGAGCTTCATGCCGAGCGTGAGGCCGCGCGAGGCCAAGACTTCCTTGATCTCGTTGAGCGACTTGCGGCCCAGGTTAGGCGTCTTCAGCAGCTCTGTTTCCGTGCGCTGGATGAGGTCGCCGATGTAGTAGATGTTTTCGGCCTTGAGGCAGTTGGCCGAACGCACCGTCAGTTCAAGGTCGTCCACCGGGCGCAGCAGGATCGGGTCGACCTGCGGGGATTTCGGCATCTCAGTAGGCATCGCGGTGCCCTCGAGCTGCGCAAAAACCGACAGTTGGTCAACGAGAATGCGCGCGGCGTAGCGGATCGACTCCTCGGGCTCGATGGAGCCGTTCGTCTCGATGTCGATCACGAGCTTGTCGAGGTCCGTGCGCTGCTCGACCCGGGCCGATTCGACAAGGTACGAAACGCGGCGAACCGGGCTGAACGAGGCATCGAGGATGACGCGCCCGATTCCCTTGGTCTCTTCCGGCAGGTAGCGCATGTTCCCCGGCACATAGCCGCGGCCCATTTCCACCTTGATCTGCATCTCGAGCTTGCCGCCTGCCGTGAGGTGGGCGACAACGTGCTCAGGGTTGATGATCTCGACGTCGTGCTGCTCCTCGATGTCGGCCGCCGTCACAACACCCTCACCGTTCTTTTTCAGGGTGAGGATGGCCTCCTGGCGGTTGTGCAGGCGAAGCACCACTCCCTTGAGGTTCAGCAGGATGTCGACGATGTCCTCGCGGACTCCGTCAAGCGTCGAATACTCGTTCACCACGCCGACGATCTGAACCTCGGTGGGTGCGTAGCCAGGCATCGAGGAAAGCAGCACGCGGCGAAGCGCGTTGCCCAGAGTGTGGCCATAGCCGCGCTCGAAAGGCTCCATCGTCACCTTGGCGTGGTACGGGGAAAGATTCTGCACATCGACGATGCGCGGCTTCAGAAATCCGGTCTGCGGCATGTTTGCGATCCTGACCTGTAGGTAAAACGCGCGCCCCGAAACCCGGAGCGCGACTGATTACGATTACTTGGAATAAAGCTCGACGACCAGACTCTCGTTGATCGAGGACGGCAGTTCCGAGCGCTGGGGCAGGTTCTTGAAAGTGCCCTTGAGTGCTTTCGCGTCGACGTCCAGCCACTCGGGAACGCCGCGGCTTTCCGTCGCTTCGGCAGCCGCCTTGATGCGCAACTGGTCCTTGGCCGGGCCGGCCACTTCCACCACGTCACCGGGTTTCACGAAATACGAGGGAATGTTCACCCGCTTGGCGTTCACCAGGATGCCGTTGTGGCGCACGATCTGGCGGGACTCGGAGCGCGACGCGCCGAAGCCCATGCGGAACACGACCGTATCGAGGCGCGACTCGAGCAGTTGCAGCAGGTTCTCGCCAGTGATCCCTTTTTTGCGATCCGCTTCGGCATAGATCTTGCGGAACTGGCGTTCGAGGATGCCGTAAATCCGGCGCATCTTCTGCTTTTCACGCAACTGCTTGCCGTAATCGGACAGGCGCATGCCGCTCTTCTGGCCATGCTGGCCGGGCGCGTAGGCACGGCGCTCGATGGCGCACTTGTCGGTAAAGCACTTCTCGCCCTTGAGGAAGAGCTTCTCGCCTTCCCGGCGGCACTGACGGCACTTTGCGTCGAGGTTCCTTGCCATGATTTCTC
>Ga0214919_10004020_pt1 | contig 21679 bp, 19 predicted proteins | sample LL1503_MetaG_FD_177994 | JGI IMG/M metagenome (GOLD analysis project Ga0214919, IMG submission 177994) | Freshwater microbial communities from Lake Lanier, Atlanta, Georgia, United States - LL-1503 | ecosystem: Environmental > Aquatic > Freshwater > Lake | place: USA: Georgia | collected... | reverse complement strand
TCTAAAACCCTGCTATTCCTCGAACCTTCAATCCATCCGGAAAATCACAAATTTACGCGAAAACCCTGTCAAGTAAATAATTATCCAAATCTCACTTTTTTTAATCTTATTTTTGGTGAGTGGTTACGAAAATTGCAAGAAACTGTTGAAAGTTAGAAGAAGAAAGTTTAGATAAATCAGGGAGTTATGAAGTTGGTCTAAAATTCTTCTTAACCCTCAAATCCTTACCCACAAAGGGTTCCAGAGTGGCGGTTTAGATTTTCCATTACACCTTCATCGATGACCTATTTAACGGAGTCTTATAAGTGATGTGTCTTGGTTTCTTTCGCAATAAGGCTGATATGACTAATAAACTCTTGTTATACTGACATAAGAGACTTATATTATTCTGGGATGATTAAGGATTGATTCTAATGGGTATGATTGCTAAATTTTTAGATCCGAAAAATGACTTTCTCTTCAAACGTCTGTTTGGGACTGAGAAGAATAAAGATATTCTTATCTATTTTATCAATAACATTTTACACTTGGAAGGAAGAAGTGCCGTTCAGGATGTCACTTATTTAAAAACTATCCAAGATAAGGAAGTAGCCTATAAAAAACAATCCATTGTTGATGTTCTTTGTAAGGATCAAGATGGTGTTCAATTTGTTATAGAAATGCAAGTCTCGAAAACCCCGGGCTTTGAAGAGCGTGCTCAGTACTATGCGGCAAAAGCTTATACGAGTCAGATGTATACCGGTGGCAAGTATAAAGACCTCAAAGAAGTTATCTTTATTGCTATTAGCAATTATACCATGTTTCCAAAGAAAGAAGACTGGAAATCATCTCATGTAACCCTTGATATAAAGACACAGGAACAAGATCTTAAAGCCTTTAGTTTTACGTTTATTGAGCTTCCTAAGTTTGATAAGACAATTGATGCGCTAGAAACCGTTGAAGAGAAGTGGATTTATTTCTTTAAAAATGCGCATGAAACCACAGAAGAAGATTTTAATAAATTCATAGGCAATGACTCTCTCTTAAAGAAAGCCTTTGATGAGACAACAAGATTTTCTATGACGGAAGAAGAGTGGAATACTTATGAAGAGTCCCTTCGAATTGAAATGGACAATAAAGCCGTTGAAGAACAAAAACTCATGGAAGCTGAAGAAAAAGGCATGGAAAAAGGTAAAGCTGATGGCATAAAACTCGTTGCTATTAATATGCTAAAAGCAGGACTATCCTTGAAGATAGTTTCTCAAACAACGGGTCTTTCTGAAAAAGAGATATTAGCGCTTTCTTAGTTGGATTAACGTCTGAGCGACGTCTCAAATTCAGAAAATCTACCTGTGCAGTTATTTTAAGGACTTACAATGACTGATTATTAATTTTTTTAATACTTTAATGAGGTAATTGCAAAACTAGAGAGAAAGGGGAATAAATTCTCTTGAGAGAAGCGAGGAATATGAAGGGATAGAGTCATCTTTGTGGTATAAGTAATTACCAAAAAACTATAACAGAAAAGATGAACTCTATGTTGGAAAAACTATCATATCACTGGGGCCTTATGCAAGAAAATCTTTTCCCCGTTCTTCGTGCAAAAGAAGAAATGTCAGAAATGACCAGGATGCATCAACGCCTGATAGGGGTTTTAGAATTTGTGAGGGTTGAGAATTTTATCCGTCATTTTGACAGACATGTTGGGCGGCCTGTCAATGATCGATGTGCCATAGCCCGTGCTTTTATTGCCAAGAATCTTTATAACATTGGTGAAACGAAGACTTTCATTGAATTTATTACCAATGATGCCATCTTGCGACGCCTATGTGGGTGGGACAGCAAAAGAGATATTCCATCGGAGTCTACTTTCTCTAGGGCATTTGCAGAATTTGCAAGGGCTGAACTCTCAAGCAGGATGCATGAATCTTTTATCAAAGAATATCATGGCACTCGCCTCGTTGGTGAGATCTCAAGGGACTCAACAGCCATTGAAGCCAGAGAAAAAAGTGTTTTTAAACCTAAAAAGAAAAAGCCTGAGCAGAGCGATAGAAAACGAGGAAGGCCAAAGAAGTGGACTCCTCGGGTAGAAAAAGAAAAAACACGGCTAGAAAAACAGATCTCTATGAATTTAAAGGAGATGCTGAGTGAGTTACCAAAGGGATGCGATATTGGTGCCAAGAAAGATAGCAAAGGGTTTAAAATAAGCTGGAAAGGCTATAAGTTACACATTGATACGGGAGCCGGAGACATCCCCATCAGCGCTATCTTAACCTCAGCGTCTGTTCATGATAGTGGTGTGGCTCTTCCTTTATTAAAAACTACAGAAACGCGCGTTACACATTTTTATGAACTCATGGATTCAGCGTATGACGCCCTTATTATCAGAAATTATGTAAGATCCAGAGATCGTATCGGTCTGATCGATTTTAATCGACGGGGGCAAAATGACAACCGTCACTTTGAACCTCATGAAGCAGAGAGATACAAAGCGCGAAGCGCTGCAGAGCGTGTTAACAGCCAGCTAAAGGATAACTACGCCGGCAATAAAGTCCGTGTCAAAGGGAACAAAAAAGTTATGAGCCATTTGATGTTTGGCATCCTTGTTCTCTCAATTGAACAGACCCTTAGGCTGTTGACCTGAAAGCTCCATCTACCACAGGCCCCTTAGTGATTTTTAAAAAAGCTCTTAAGGTCCCTTGCCTAAAATTCACTTTTTTGAATAAAAAATCCCAACAAATACACAAACGAGCAACAAAACTCTCAATATCCAGACCTTTTAACCTTTTTCAGCACCCCTTACCCCAATTTCTCCCAATAATTTTGCAATTACCTCTTAAGATAGCCACTTGTTTTAAGGCTGTAATCAAGTAAATAACTTATACCCACAAGCCATTTATGAGTATTAAATAAAGAGGCCATATAAGCCGTAGGAACGGCAACAACTAACCCAAGACCATGTGCTGCAAGATGGCCTCTCATTGACAGGCTACTGTCATGCAAAAGTATTTTTTCTTCCTTAGATTGAGGACCTAACCCTTTTAAAAGATTAAAATAAGACCAAGCACCCGTTCCAGATGTTGCTGCGGTATTTGTAATTCCTATTCCCCAACTCAAAACCGCACTATCTCCACCGGCTTTCCGGGCAACTTCAAAATAAGAAATACCTGCAAGGCCGCCAAGCACAATTGCAATACCTTGGCCCCCAAAGCGCATAACCTTTTTAGTCTTAGATTCTGGAATATCTTCTTGCTGGACATGATATTTTTGGATATATGAATAAAGATGCCCCCCATGATCATTATCTTCTAAACCAACCAAGTGGGTTAATTCAGAATCTTCTAAACCAACCAAGTGGTTTAACTTAGGCAGATGAGCTCTATCTCCGATATAATCACCAGTATCATCAATGTGCTTTATTTCCATTGAGAATGCGCTGAAACTGAAAAGACAAAGCAAAAACAATATTTTAACAAAACAACCAAACACATATCTTTTTATTCTATCTTCCTGGCTCCTATTCATTGGCAACTCCTAACTTCTAAAAATATTGGTAAAAAACATCTTTCAGTCTGTTTCTCCCGATTTAAAGGGGCTTTGTGGCCTAATTCATTTTAAAAGGCAGACTTCCCCTACCCATATCAATTTATGATACTTTCACACTCTTCGGCATGCCAAGTGTCGTCATCTGATTAAGAAGATTTACAATGAGTTTCGATTCAACCTCTTGGTTTTTCCAAATTCTGGACATAAATGACTTTCCAAAAATAGTCTTGATTCTATAGAACGTATTTTCAACGGAGTTCCTTCTTCCAAAATTGTTTTTGTTTACCCACGCATAGTAGCCTTTGTCTCTTATATATTGAACTGTCTTATTCCTTTGACGTAAATCATCACGTTTGTCATGAACCTTTGCATTGGGTCGAGGAGGAATAAGGGTTATAATGCCATTCTTTTCTAAATAGCTATAAATATTGAGACCGTCATAGCCACCATCTGCTAAAATCTCATCAATATTTTCAATCCCAATAGACTCAATCATTGGATTTGCCATTTGACGATCATTGGTTTTGTGATTCGTCATTTTAAGGTCAAGGATATTTCCTTTTTCATCAACGCCGATATGTATCTTTCGCCATTTCCTACGTTGATATTTTTTGCCTTTTTTTGTTTCCAGCCATTCTTTTTCCCCATAAACCCTTATGCCACTGCTATCGATGACGATATGTCCAACTTCTTCCTTTTCAGGAAATTTAATCTTGGACAGAATTCCAGCCATACGTTTGGATAACCTTGAAAACTCAGAAACTTTCAGATCGATCCCTATCCAGCTAAATATAGAAAATATAAATCCTTCCAACTGCCGTAACGCCAGCATAAAAACATGGCGCAACGTCGCAAGAATTTTCATGCAACTATCTGAATACACTAAAGGGGGGCCACGCTTTCCAGAAAGATTTGCTTCGTACCATTTTCCTTCAAGATCATCGCCCAGCCAAAAAGTCAAAGACCCTCTCTGCTTCAAGGCTTGGTTATACTCTTTCCAATTCGTGACTCGGTATTTCTTTTTCATGAGCCCTCCAAATCTAACCAAGGTATCCTAACCTATCCCAATGACTTACGCAAATCTTCGAATGAATTAAGCTACAAAGCCATTCATCCGGTGGTACGGATGGTTCTCTCTTTTATTCAAATGAAAACAGCTCTCATCAACGACTTCGTGTCGCAGCCCTAGGTTTCGTATGGTCTCCAAAGAGGAAGTGTAATAGTAAGGTTCGGTTTAAAAACAAAAAACACCCCTGTTTTTGAGGGGTGTTTTTTATGGTAGAAAAATAACAGTTTAAGATCAAACAGATGTAGACCTATAACAAGCATGACCGCGAAAAAAAGGTCTATTCACTTTTATCCATTCATACTACCAAGCGCCACTGGCACAGCAATAATTACACAGAGACCACAACAAGCAACAGGCCCTAAAGTTACAGCTAACATCCTCTTATACCAATTAACTGCTGTAGTTTCTACATCCTCAACATCTTTAAATTTATTAGCTAAGCTCACAGAATGCTCACTACCAGGAATATAAGCGTCAAAAGCGCCTTTGTACGCCTTCCTCACCTGTCCACATGTTGCTTTAACTCTTCTCATACCCATAAAATATTGAAGAGCTGCGCAATACGTGTTGCCCGCAATAAACACATCACGGTCTCTTTCCACCTGCACTGCTAAAAGCAAATGATCTGCATACCGCTCTGAGGCCACAGGATGACCTCTCTCACTCAATCTTTCATAGGTATTGAGTGATTTTGGATACATAGATGACGTAAGACCAGCTCCTATTGTTTCATTAAAACTTTCTGCTGCTACCTCAAACTCCAGAATCAAGTCGGGAGTTATTGCAAACCTCTTCAGAACATCAGGCGTCATTTGTTCAAATAACTTTTTACTAGGGGAGTGTTCAAGCGTTTGATACACATGGGTTGATGTGTCAAAATAATCTCCCAAGGCAACCCGGGCATGACCGCTCACATCCATACGAACTGCAGTCTCTATCTGATCTATCTGAGTGTATTCATGACCAATACGTACAACGGCACCATCCCCTATGTTACTAATCCCCCCTATGTTACTGATTGAACTAGCTCCCTCTTTCGTTTCACTGTCATGAACAGCGTCATGACCCCTGGCATGAATAGGAGCAGAAGGTAATCCCCTTGAAAGCAAAGGCACCTCTTCGCTGGCAGAAAGTGGACTATAGGCCCAAAAAACACTTACTAAAAAAACTTTAAAAAAAAGATTCATGCTATACATAAAAAACCTCTATTTTGTTGATCTGGTACATTACTCTATTGTTAAAAACTCAAAATCTCCAACTCATTATAGTGTCTGCACGTTTCTCCCTCTTTTATTCTTTAACTTATTCATAGGTATGACCAATTTGCACCTTTGCACCAGCCCCTATACCTCTAATACCCCCTATGTCCGTTATGTTAGCTTTTGTTCTTGTTGTTCGACTGCTTTTTCCGCTATGACCAATTTTCACATCTGCACCATCCCCTATATCTTCAATACCCCCTACCTTACTTATCGTAGCCTCTGACGTTGAAGGAATGGCGTTGTAACTAGCAGGACGCCTATCTTCTGGAACCTTAGGTTCTCCACGGGGTCCTCCACGGGCTGCCTGTGCAGCAGGAGGTGCGCCCGGTGTATACTTCGTACCTGCTTCAATTGAACGCTCCGCTTGAGATCCACCCCTAATAAGGGGGGAGATTGGCGTGCTTTCAGGATCTTCATGAGGGGTAGAACGGCGTAGCCTTGATAGTCCTGTACAACACTCTCTTGCAAAATCTCCACACCCCTTTGTATCATTACAAGGACAGGAAAAGACAGTGGTACTGCTATGGACTCGAGGCGAACATCCAATAACAATGAAGCAAGTCAGGGTGGTAAAAACTGCTTTTCTAATAGACATTCTAATATCCTATGTTTTTGACGATAATTATTCAGAAGTTAGACACTGAATGAATGACAAAGTAAAGATGAAATTTTCCTTTTTTTCTCAAATGTAGAAAACCTCTCCATTGAAAATGGTCAATACCGAGTTAAGTCTAACTCCAATAAAATCGCCGCTGTTGCTGTCAATTATTTAGCCGGAAGAGCCGGTTTCTGGGCAGAAAGGAATCCATAAGGAGGGTGTTTTAAAATTGGCACATCAAGCCCTTCAACAATTTGAGAGTGTATTAATGGACACTTCTTTGAACCCTCTTCTCCAGTTTGCAAAGTTACTAGAGCTTTGAGGTGGTATCTTGCTCGTAACTTTTAGGATGAAAATAAAATGATTACGATGTCGTATGAAAAAATGTGCCAATGCCATGCAATGAGAGATATTATCCTTGCAATTCTTCCATGAATTGGATAATTTACTATGATGTTATACAGACACATTACATCAGCAGTCGAGGATGCCCTTTCCCGTCAAGCAGCCGTAGCCTTGATAGGTCCCCGCCAGGTGGGCAAGACAACATTGGCTCTCTCTATTGGGGAACAACGCGATGCGCTGTATCTTGATCTTGAAGATCGCGATGACCGCAACAGGCTGAGTAATCCACGGCTGTTCCTGGAAGCGGCGGAAGACCGCCTGGTGATCTTAGATGAGATTCATCGGATGCCTGAGATTTTTGAGATACTACGCGGTGTAATCGACAGGGGTCGTCGGAAAGGCAAGGGCAGAGGGCGTTTTCTCATCCTTGGTTCAGCGGCAATTGATCTGTTGCGGCAGTCCGAAACACTTGCTGGACGAATTGCTTACATCGAGATGACGACCCTAACTGCCACAGAGGTTGAAGATAGTCATGTGGGTCGAGATCGCCTGTGGTTGCGGGGCGGGTTCCCCGATGTTTTTTTAGCACAGAACGACGCTGAAAGCCTAGCTATGCGCAAGGATTTTATCCGCACCTATCTTGAACGCGACGTGCCAATGTTTGGCCCGCGCATTCCAGTTGCAACGATGGAGAGATTGTGGACAATGCTAGCGCATTGTCAGGGAACCTTGCTCAACGCTGCACAGCTAGCCCGGGGGCTGGAGATTAGCACTCAATCCGTCACTCGTTATATCGATCTGTTATGTGATCTGCTGCTTGTGCGTCGGCTGCCGTCTCTTCACGCCAATATAGGTAAGCGGCTGGTTAAATCACCCAAGGTCTATGTGCGCGATAGCGGCCTTGTCCATGCGCTTCTTGGCCTTGAAACTATTACTCAGCTCAGTGGTCATCCTGTGGTTGGTCAGAGCTGGGAAGGTTTTGTGATCGAAACGCTACTAGCAGCAACGCCTTGGCATGGTAATGCCAGCTTCTATCGAACATCTGCTGGTGCGGAAGTCGATCTGGTAATCGACCACAAGGATGGCCGTCGGTGGGTCATTGAAATCAAGCGTGGTCTAAGCGCTAAGTTGAAGCGTGGCTTCTATCAGGCATGTGAGGATTTGAAGCCGGATCGCGCTTTTGCCGTTCACGCGGGACATGATCGCTATCCGATTGCAGAGGGTGTTGAAGCCATCAGCATACGTGAAATCGTCAAAGAGCTTTCATCTACAACATAAGTGGGGGCACCTATAAAAGAAAATAATTAACGATAAGTGTGATTATTTTCCTTACTGGACTTGAAAAGGGCAGATTAGGCTGTCCCCTCTTTACGTCTGTGTCTTATTCCACTCCCCTTTCCGTAGGTCTTTAGTAAAGCAGAACTCTCATCACCAGAATGGGACTTTTCGTCGTCATCGTCAAATTCTTCTCTAAAACTCTCAGAAGAGCTCTTTCTTTCTCTCCTATCAACGACATTTCTGGATGTTCTTATAAGACTAAGCACATCATCTGCAGTCTTTGGGTATGACTTTAAAACAGAGATCAAATTGCTATTTTCAGGAAGATAGAGATCCCCCCTATTCCTGAGTTTTACAAGCAGATCTATCAATATCTGGACTGACGAGGGGTCTCCCATCTTCCATCCTGACTGATAGAGTAATTTTAATGCTTCAGTCGGATTTTCTCTCTGAATACCTCTAGCTCTTAATCTCATTTCTTCCGTTTTTCTCTGTATCTCTAAATCGTCAAAATGGAGAGAAGCAAAGTAGTCTGTAATGAGATTAGATAATTGAATGTCACCCAATGCCCCGTAAAATGGAAATGGCCCTTCTGTATCTTGAAGACAGACGGGCAAGGCTGTTTTTCTTACAATTGCAGACCGATGGGTTTGTTTTTTGGGATCATAAATACCATCTATAATCCTATTTATTTCAGCATGAGGGATCGATAAATGAATAGAAGCTGCACCACAGGCGTCTCTCATATCTTCTTCTGCAGCAAAAACATTGGTGCTTATAAAAACAATTAGGAATAAACGTATATGGATCATTTTATGTCTCCTTCTCTAATAGCGATGTTTAAATACTCATCACATCTATTGCTGCAATGACTTCTCTTACAAAGCTGCTAGTTTGTCTGCCAAAAAACCAAAATTGGCTTTGCACAGCATCTTCTAATTTTCCTGCTATAAAATCACTACGATCTTCATCTATTGAATACAAGGCCAACCACTGCAAGGCAGGAGTCAAAGTAGGAAGAACTCTTCGAAAACTCAGGTCATGAAGAAATTTATATCCATAAAGTACCGCAAGAGAGAAAGGAGCCATCACTGAACCTATCTGAGAAATGGGAGCCGTTACTTTTTCTGCATTCCAAAGTACAGTCGCTGAACTTTCTGTTGTATTAATTATAGAAGAAGTCCCAGCACTAGAATTTGTTACGTGTGAGGAATCACTGATAATTTCACTGCCTGAAAAAGATGTTTTGCTTGAGTTATAAACGAGAGCAAGGCAACCTCCTGTTATCCACGCACAGCAGCTAACTCCTGAAAGGCATAAAGAAAATACTGTTGTATTCTTTGCCCTGATTTCCGCTAGTTTTCCATTGATCTTCCAATAGGCTCTCTGGAAATGAGGACGATCCTTATAACGATCTAATAAGCTATCCAAGAGGACGGACCTTTTAGAAAAAAGGGCGGAATCTTTACTGAGGTATTTTATAAAAACTTTAAGGAGATCCTCCTCAAGGGCCCCCAAATACGCAGCTTTGATTAAAGCAAGGCTTGCATGGGTGTTTTCAAAAGCAGAAATAATGAGTTGAGTCACTTTTGTGCGATTTTCTGAATCTTGCGCTTCATCTAACTCAAGGAGCAATCTAAAAACGTCGCATTTTCCCCTAAAATCGGGACTAAATCCTTCAGCCGAAGTGTTATCAAACGCCCTTACAACCGCTGCTCTGTTTTTCTTTATTTTTTCCAGGGTTTCTCTATCACGTGGCCCCTCTATTCCTATTTCTTGATTTAGGCCAAACACTTTTAAAAAATATGATTTATTATGAAAAACAGAATCTGTCGCATGGACGAACATCCCATTACAAGCAGTAATAATGGCTTGTTCTGTTATGTTCACGTAACCTGTATCTCTAGCTCTACCCTGAAAAAGATATCTTAGTGTTAATGGCTTATACCCATTGGTGTTCTCTAGTGAGATTATAGATCTCATGAGTTTTGCCTCTTTCTCCCCTGGATCTGCTGCGCCATAAGAAGAAAAAGACACACTCAAGACAATGAAAAAGACAACAAATCTACTCATTAAAAATCCTAAAATTTAGACATGTAGATCATATAACTCTGTATGAATAGGTCAAGTATAAAATTTATTAAAAACCTCCTTATAGGGAAAGAACTTGTCATTACAAGATAAAATGGTAATGGTATCGGAACTAATGGGGCACCTGTTAATTTTAGAGGGCTTCCGTCTTCCCTTGTAACCCTGGATTTGGGTGGGAATAAGCTTGGATATAAGTAACGTCCTCAGTAAGGCATAGGGCGTGGGAGGGATCAGCTCGGCTGAGGCACCGCCTAAGCCTCTGGTTGTGTAGGTTTCCAGTTATAGGGGAGGAGAGAAAACAGGGTGGTTAGGTCTGGTTTTGGTTTTGCTAATTTCTCAAGAATATCTTTCATATAATTATAAGGATTCAAATCATGAGACTTACAGGTCTCAATCAGGGAGTAAAGATTGGCTGCAGCCTCAGCTCCTTTCACATTTCCAGCAAAGAGCCAGTTCCGTCTTCCTAAGGCAAACGGTTTGACACACCTCTCCGTTGCGTTATTGTCAATTTCAAGTTTTCCCTCGTCTAAGTATCTTGTTAATTCAGTCCAATTGTTTCTACTATAAGCAATCGCTTTGCCAATGGGCCCTTTAGGGGGAACTTTCCCTGCATAATGATCCAGCCATTCTTTAAAGTTATTTAAGAGCGGGACTGCCTCTTTTTGTCTTCGCTCTTTTCGCTCATTTGGGGAAAGATCTTTGATCTCGTCCTCAATCTTATAAAACTTGGCTATCTTTAGAAGCGCTTGATGCGCTAAGGTATCTTTTTGCTTTGTGGTTTTAACAATATCTGCAAACTTACGTCTAGCGTGCGCCATGCATCCCGCATGAATAACTCCTCCATCCTGGATCGTCTTATAGCCGCTATAGGCATCTGTTTGTAAGTAGCCTTTAAATCCATTTAAAAAGTCTTTGGCGTTCTTCCCTTCGCGCGTATCCTCATATTGATAAATAATACCAGAAGGCTTGTTCCCTCCTTTCTTATAGACCCACATATAAGACTTCGCATTTTTGGATTTCTCTTTGGTCTTTGGGGAAGGAACAATAGAAAAAGGACAATTGGTGCCGGAGGGGCTCTGTATCTGCGGCTTTGAGGCCAATGATCGTTTTTAAAATATCCCTGGAAACCCTTGATTTTATTGAAGAGAGTTTCAACAGTTTTTAACATTTTTAATCTTTCTAGTTTCTGGTTGTTGAGCGGTTCTTGCTACAGGATAGGCTTTCCTGCCTGTTTTAGCACCTCGAGAAAGACAGAATAGGGTAACATCAAAGACAGAGGTGACCCTGGAATTGGGAGAGCACCATAAGTTTTGTACCATGCCCCAACTGTTGAATCCTTTGCGTCAATCATCATCGCGGTGCCCCCCATTTCAGCAGAAGCCCTAATACAACGTCGTGCAGCGGCAATAAGCAACTGGCCGCCGAGACCTTGGCCCTGGAGATCTCTGCTAACGGCGAGTCGACCGAGGCGAAAACCACCAACGGGATGACGGCCGCCACCAGCAGGCTGAGCTCTGAGTGGCGCCTTATCAAAATCAACCTGAGCTGGACTGAGAGTATAGAAACCATAGATCGTCACACCATCGGCATCATCGATTGCAGCATACGTTTTTGAGGCCCCACTATCATGAGCTTGGCGGGCGTGTTGGGCCAGGAATATATTAAGATCACTTTGTCCACAGTCGAAGCTCTTGCGGTTATGCTTCTTTGAGATAGCTTCTTCATGCCATGCTGGAATAGTCATCATTTTAACTGAGTTCAACCGGTAGCGCTTTGGCTGCAGCAAGTAAACGGGCATTGGGTTTTGGAGGATTGTCCAATAGATCAAGCCAGAATCGCGTTTGTTCTTCTGTAAGCGTTATATGTTCGGCCTTATCGATGACGACCTCCGCTGCGTTCAAAGCATTTCGCAGCATGAACTCTGTCAAGTCTGTGTTTTGAATCGCAGCAGCGCGTGCCAATCGTGCCTTTTCGGCTGGCGGAATCCGCATTGCAAAACGATAATTATTCTGAATAACAGCTCTTGGCATGACCATCTCCTTTTTCAACACCTATTCCAAATAATATACAAAAAGAGACATTCAGTCAAGTATGTATCCATTGAAAGGGTACAAAAAATACTTATTAATATCCACAATCATTTTTCAAATATCCCTGGAAACCCTTGATTTTATTGAAGCGAGTTTCAACAGTTTTCTGCATTTTTTAAATCTTCTTATTTCTAGCCGATTGAGCCCGTTCTCGGCGTTCAATGTCGATGTATTTGTCCGTAATGGCGCTCGAGCTATGTCCTGCATCATCTCTCACGTGTTCTCTTGGTCTTACCTTAACATCTTCAGAAATGCCAGTATGGCGAAGCCAGTGAACCGTTGCAACCCTAAGCCCGTTGGCTTCTTCTATTTTTCCTGTGGATTCCAAATAATTTGCTGCCTCATCAAAGCAGTCTTGTACAAGTTGTCTAATAGGCCTCGTATTTGTAATGGGGTTCATGCTATTTTTGGCATGAGCGACTAGGGGGGTCTTTTCATTCAAAGTTGGAAGAGGGGTCAACTCCAAGCACCGGGCGCGGTAATGTTTTAAGGCTTCCAGCATGGATTTACTTACCGCAATGTGTCTTACTTTATTGCCCTTCCCAATGGTTTTGAACCACCAGTTGTTTTCAGAATCCTTAAAGAAATCTCCCATGGTAGGGGCCCAACGAGGGCTTGTGATGAGCTCAGATATTCTCAAATACATTCCATAAAGACAGGAGAGAATAAAAACAGTGCGCTCTTCTCTGACATCCTGTAAGGCTTTTTCTTTGGCCAGATTTAAGACCGTTGTCCATTGGTTATTGGAAAGCCTTCTGATTTGAGGAGACTCATCTTGTTTTTGAATAAACTTACTCTTTTGCCTAATGAGGTTTAGGGGGTTCACCTGAGTGACTTCCTCTTGAATCAAATAGTTGTAGAAACTCCCCAAAACCCCAAAGAGGGACTTAAGGGCTTGTTGAGAGAACTGGAACTTTTTCCTGTCTCTGATGATACCTTTCTTATGGTCCACTTTTGTTAAATGGACTTCAAAGGGCCTCCATTCAGAGTTTGGGCATTTCTTGCCATTAATCGTTTTAAAACGGGCCACTTTTTTAAAGCCAATCCATCGTTCAGGAGGGTGAAGACAGAATTGGGTCCCGCTACAGATGGGGACAAAAAGTTGCACAGGCGCTCTGAAACCCGCATAAATCCTTGATAAATCCCACGACACTTTTTTAAGACCCCTCTAAATTTATGAAGGAATCACCTTATTTTTTGCTGATTGGTGACGCTCGTTGCGCTCAATATCGATATATTTGTCTGTAATGGCGCTTGAACTATGGCCTGCATCATCTCTGACGTGTTCTCTTGGGAGTACTTTGACGTCATCAGAGATGCCTGTGTGCCTGAGCCAGTGCACTGTGGCATCCATCAAAGAATCCACTTCTTCAAAGAGCTCGTCTTTTTTTAGCGCTTCAATGGCATGATCAAAGCAGTTTTGTACAATCTTAATTAGTGAAGAAAGTATAGTTTTAGTTAACAATCAGCGCATCCCTCGACTTTCAAGTTTAAAGGTCTTTCCAGAAAGAGAGACTACCAGGCTTATACTTGGAAAGGAATTGGATGATATTCTGTGCCCTTTGGTTGAATATCATTGCAAACGGAGACCTTAAATGGTTATAGGCGTTTTAAAAAGTGGTGGAGATTTTAGTGAGGATTTATGCGGGTTTCAGAACGCCTGTGCAACTTTTTGTCCCCATCTGTAGCGGGACCCAAAATAAAGAACATCAACAATACTGATTTGAGGGACTTGTAGGAAGAAGGGGTTATTAACAAGGCTTTCCTTTTTCAGGTAGGGGAGGGACCACTTGACCCCTTCCCCTGTTATCTGTGTTTTTACATGTTCATTTTCTCCACTTTTAAGGCGCGCATTAACCGAATCAAGCAAGGGATTTAAGATCTTTTTATAATCCTCCAGAAGTGCTTCTATGGGTGTAATGAGTTTTGGATATCCAAGATCTTTAAGAATGGTCGGGTTATTCTCCTGCCAAGTGGTTTCTTCAATCAATTCTTCCCTAAGGGATTTATAGCGCTGACTATTGGTTAAAGTAAGACGTTGGGTTTCAATATGACGCGCAACTTTTCTGTAGAAGAAGAATTCAAAGCGCTCTTTCTTTAAGACACCCTCTGGCTTTAAGCCACCATCATGTTTTAGATAACCATCAAGCGTTTTCTCAGCAGTCAGAGATTTGGGTGAAAGTACATAAGCGGGTGTAAACGGCCATAAGTGTCTGGAAATCGGCTCTGGCCGTAGGTTTTATTTTCAATTTTTTTCAATGGTTTAGACTATTTCCTATGAACTGAGGATGCAATATCTTCTATTTTTATTAGAGTACTACCGTGCTCATATGATCCGAGAGAGCCTCTTGCTTTAAGCCATGCTTCTTCTTTATGGGATAGTTCTACTAACTGCCATGGTGAATAATCTTTATATTTTAATACGGTCGCTTCTATAGATACTTTTTGTTGAGCTGATAGCGTATCGATTTCTCCCGGCACATCCTCCCTACTTAGCAAAGTTTTTCTTCGGTGGTACACATACACACTGGGAACAACAGGGCCAAATACCCAAGCTTCTATAGGGTCGTGGAACAAAGGAATTCGATAGTCTTCCAAATGACGTTTTTCTGAAAAGTATAATATTTTTTGAAGCTTTAAAGCGTTAAGTATACCTAACTCTATGATATAAGCAGCTACAGCTAATGCGGCCTTAGGTTCTCCATCCGAAGATGCCGATACAGAGGATGCATCTGACATACCACCATTAAAAATGCTTTTCCAATAACTCAATTTTTCTTCATTCGGGGTCACCGGTGATCTTAATTCACCACTATAAGACTTCATAAGGTTAGTTCTTTCAGCTTCATCAAAGCATGCAACCTGCATCCATATTCCCTCTATATAAAGAGGGTACTGATCTCTTTTGTCATCTGGAACATAAAAATCTATGCTTTCTAGAAAACTCCTTTTTTGATATTCTACCATTTCAAGCTCTTTCATTGACTCTTCATTATTTAATTCTGACAATTCAACAAGAGCATTATAAAAACTTGTCCAGCGTTCAAAAGATGCCATATTCTTTTCTTCTGTCCCGAACACGTAATGATTTCTATTTTCGTGGATCGTTCTTCGAAGAACTGCCCCATCTTCTTCTGTACTAGCAATAGAAAACCCTGCCTTCACGATAAGGGTTAAAAGTAAAAAAAATAGTTTAAAATACTTCATTTTGTCCTCCTTTAATTAAGGTTGTATTGGAAAGGAAGTTGCAAGAAAACCTCTCACACTAGGATTTCCTAACGTGTTAATGCCGGTTATATTAAGACCAACTTTGACAGTATGCATACGCAGTACACCAGTGTCATCCTCTCCAATGGGGTCCGTTCCATTAAATCCTCCAGGCCTAAAGGACTTATGTAGCTCTAACATTCTTGCTGGGTTCCCGTATCTATCTTGGGATGCATATTCAACCCAATTATCCGCACGTCCGACTGTTTCTATTATAATATCTCTAATCCAGTCCCTATCATCACTCCTGAAATGAGACGTACTTGGTCCAAGGTTGGCACCTGAAGAATGACGAATTATAATGTGATCAAGACCAGCTTCCAACTTCGATCTCCCTCCTACATTAGTGTTCATTACACGTCTTCCTATTTCTTTTGCCGTATCCAAGTCTGGAATTGCTGCAGCGTAAATATCTTGAAAAAAGATGAAACAAAAAACGATAATAACTCTAACCATCCCCAACCCCTAAAAAAAACACCCTGTTGTCTAATTTGTAGCGGGGCCAATGGCAACGTCAATAGAAAATTACAAAAACATCAAACTATGATAGAGTTGAGATATTATTGGGAGAAATTTTTCCAGTAATTTTTTTAGTTCTTGCGCTTGCATGGCGTTCTTTAAGTTCTACGTCGATGTATTTATCTGTAATGGCACTGGAACTGTGACCTGCATCGTCCCTAACGTGTTCTCGAGGTCTGATTTTAACATCGTCAGAGATCCCAGTGTGTCTTAACCAGTGGACCGTTGCCTCCATGAGAGCGTCTGCTTCTTCTTTAAGACCTTTTTCTACGAGAGCAAGAGCGGCGTTATCAAAGGCTTTTTGTATTAGTTTTCGTACATAGGTTGTGTTTGTAATGGGTCCTTTCCCTTTGATCTTTGGAAGAAGAGGCGAACTATCAGCAACCGTTGGGAGAGGAGGAAGGCCAAGGTAAGTGCGCCATCGTTTAAGAGCCTCTAGCATAGCGTCGCTCACAGCGATTTGTCGTTGCTTATTCCCTTTTCCAACCGTTACAAACCACCAGCTGCCATCCTGTTCTTTATAAAAATGTTTCATCTGAGGATTCCATCGGTCACTGGCCACAAGCTCAGAGATTCTTAAATACATCCCATAGAGCACGGAAAGCATAAAGAGGATGCGCTCATAGAGTTCCCCGTGCCTTGAGGTCATTTCTTGAGCGGTCTTAATGACATAGTCCCACTGCATAGCACTCAAGCGACGAATCTTGCTAAAGCCTTGTTCTTTTCTGATGAACTTGCTTTTTTGCCGTACTAACGCTACCGGATTCATAAACAAATACTCTTCTTGGAGCATGTAGTTATAGAAGCTGCTCATGATAGCAAAAAGCTCTTTGATGGATCCTTGGGTAAATTCATAGTCTTTAATATCTGGCTTAGTACCGTGTCTAATATCAGATTTGGAAAGCGTCACAAGAAAGGGACGCCACTCCGGATTAGGACAGCGAATCCCATCTTTTGCTATAAAACGAGGTGCCTTAACAAATCCAATCCATGTTTTGGGCGGCTTGATGCAGAAGGTGATAAAAGCCTCTATATCATCGCGCTTGATCTCTTTAAGAGATTTATGCGCAATGTTCCAACACCAATGAAGAAGCCTTTCCACATCACGTCTATAGGAATTAAACGTCCCAACACTTCCCACATAACATTTTAGAAAACTCAAAGCCTGATTAAAATCTTCAACATACTTTTCTGGAAGGTCTAAAAACTCTGCTGTTTGATTTTTAATGAAGGCCATTGTGTCAAACAGTGGCAATGGGGCTGCAGGGTTTTTTAAGGTCATGTTATTCATGGATTGATTATCTATATAATCACGCTTATTGTCAATGCTCTGCAACATGCACATGAGGCCTCTATGTCAAACTTAATAATTCTGTCCAAGAAAGAGAAACAAAAATTCCAATCCACCCCTCTCTTAAACCTTAAACATAAATCCTTCTATTTTTCTCTCTCAAAGGAAATAGAAGATGTTTTAAAATCCCTTAAATCTCCCGTCAATAAAGTTGGGTTTTTGCTTCAGCTCGGATATTTTAAAGCTTCCGCAAAATTTTATTTGCCACACCAATTTCGCCCTCAAGATATTCAATATGTTTCTAAAGTGGTTGGCTGTCGCATTAACATAAACGAATACAAAGAAAAGACTGCTAGAAACCATCAACAAAAAATTCTGAATTTGCTCCAATGGCAATCTTTTAATAACACTTCTCACCTCAACACTTTCGTTGAAGACCGCGTCCGTCATTTTGCATCCCCAAAAGAAATCTTCCTTGAAATTATAGAGTATTGCTGGAAAAATAAAACTGAAATCCCCAGCTATTTTATAATTTCAACAATTATTACAAAATCTTATAACGCATTTGAGAAAGGTCTTATTCAAGAAATTTCTAAGCATGAATCCCTTGAAGCTTATAAGGGCCTGGAAAAGCTAATCCATAATAAACCCTACGAACGAGCCCCTATTACCGTTCTCAAGGAAATGAGTCATTCCACAAAGGTTATGACCCTCAAATATAGCATCGAAGAGTTTCTTCTGTTTAAAAACTATTTTCTTTCCTTTGAATCACTTTATGATTCCTTGAATCTTTCAGGCCAGACAATTCAATACTTTGCTTCCTGGGTTCAAAAAGCTTCAACGTTTCAGATCCAACAATTGGGCACCAGAAAAGCAGGTCTCTATCTTCTGGGATTTATCAAACATCAATTTTATTACCGCCATGATCTTTTAATGGATGTTTTTTTAACGATCACGCAATCTCTTATAAATTCTGTAGAGTCTCAAGATGCTATGAATGATAAAGCCATAAAAGCAGATCGTCTGGCCGCTATTAAAACGCTTTCAAAGTTCCATAAGAGTTCGACAAAACTTATTGACGATCTAACAGTTCTTTTAACGGATCCCGTCATAAATTCAACGGAAAAAGTATTTAAATCCTGTATTATGCTGTCTGACTATAGCAGCAAAAAAGATAAAGCCCTCAGTGAAGAAAAATTCGCCAAAACTATAGAATCTTTAGAATCCAACATGACCTATTACACCGCCTTAGAAAAGGCTTCCAAAAGGAATAAAAGAAAAGCAGATATGATTCTCAAAGTACTAATTTTTAACCCAAAAACCTCAGACTCTGCGCTTCTAAAGTCCATTCGTCATTACCAGGATTATAGTGGCAAATTGTCAAAGAAAACACCGCTCACCTTTCTTTCTGATGAAGAAAAAAATCAGGTAATGGAAGGAACCCAGCCAAAAGCAAGTCTGTTTCGACCTTTGCTTGCAATTCATACCTTTGAAAAGGTAAAGGCAGGTCAAATGAATCTCCTCTACTCCTATCGATACAAGGCCATCCAAGATTATCTTATGAACCAGAAACTATGGGATTCTAACAAAGACGGTTTTTTAAAAGACGCAGAAATGCTCCCCTTTAAAAACTATGAAAAAGTTATGGCTAAGCTGAAAATTAAGCTAGATGAAAAGTATTGTGCTGTTAACGAAAGGATTCTTGCCAACAATAATCCCCATCTTACCTTTGATGATAAGGGCGACTTTAAAATCACAACGCCCAGCATCGATTATTCACAAGATCAATATATCCCTTCCCTCTTGAGTCATCTGAACTACATTCCAATCCAGCAGATTCTTAAAGATATTGATAAGCTTGTTAACTTCAGGGAGTGCTTTAGCCATTTCAGTGTTAAGCACCACAAACTATCCCCTCCCCCTGACGTGCTTTATGCAGGAATTATTGGCAAAGGCTGCAATATTGGGATTAATAAGCTGGCAAGTATTTCTAAAGGGCTTAATCGTAGTCTCCTTGAAAATACGGTCAATTGGTTTTTAACTCTTCAAAACTTGCAAGCGGCCAATGGCAGGATCTTACGCTTAATCAATAAACTAGCTCTTCCAAATGAGTTTAAAGAATCACCCACATTAATGCACACAGGAAGCGATGGGCGGAAAATTGATGTCTCCGTCGAGTGCATTCATGCGGCCTACTCCTATAAATATTTTGGAAAAGGAAAAGGTGTGACTTTGTATTCTTTCCTTGATGAAAGGCAACTGCTTTTCTATTCAACAATTATGAGCTCCGCGGAGAGAGAATCTTCCAACGTAGTGGACGGAATCCTTCAAAATGACTGGATTGAAAGTGATATTCACTCAACCGATACGCACGGCTTTACAGAATGTATTTTTTCTGTAAGCTATTTCTTAAACAACCTTTTTGCGCCACGTTTTAAGAAAATCCATCATCAAAAAATTTATGGGTTTGTCAGCAGAAAAATGTACAAGAAAAAGGGCTACAAACTTTTACCCAGTCGTCCTATCAATCAAGAAATCATCAAAAAGCATTGGGATGATATTTTGCGCTTTATGGTTACGATCAAACTCAAGTATGTCCCTGCTCATTACCTATTCAAGCGCTTAAGTTCTTATGCAAAAGATCACCCCCTTTATAAAGCGCTCAAGGAGTTTGGACGGATTCAAAAGTCTCTCTACATTCTTGACTTTCTGGACAACGTTACATTACGTCAAAAGGTTGAAAAGCAACTCAATAAAGTAGAGCTTTCCAACAAGTTTTCAAAAGCAGTGATGTTTGGAAACAATCAAGAATTTAAGGTTGGGTTAAAAGAAGAGCAGGAAATTATTGCTGGCTGCGCCATGCTGATTCAGAACTGTGTTGTCCTTTGGAACTACCTCTACTTGTCTCAATTAGTTATTAACCTCAAAACAATAATGGAACAAAATCAAATGATTGAGAAGCTTAAAAAGGGATCGGTCTTAGTGTGGTCGTATATAAACTTTCAGGGGCAGTATGATTTTGGAACGGATGCTCATGAAAAACTATAGTGGTCCGAAATTCGGGGACCATTATAAAGACTCGTATTAGCCAAGATGGCTTTACTTTATTAGAAGACAAACAGTTTATTGATAATGGATACAGTGGATCAAATTTAGTTCGTCCAGCATTAGAAAAATTACGAGATCAAATAGCGGCTTGTAATATAGATAAAGTTTACATACATTCCCCTGATAGATTATCTCGCAAATATGCTTATCAGATGATTTTAACAGAAGAGTTTGAAAAACAAGGGGCGGAAATTATTTATTTAAATTTTCAATCTGAAAATAATCCAGAGTCACATTTATTATTACAAATGCAGGGAATGATTGCTGAATACGAACGTTCAAAAATTATGGAGCGTCATCGTAGAGGCAAAATACATGCAGCTAAAAGAGGGTCTGTTAATGTTATATCTAGAGCGCCTTATGGCTACCAATATATTGACAAGCATACTAATGGAGGTGAGGCTTCATTTAAAGTTGTAGAGGAGCAAGCAGAAGTTATTAGCAAAATATTTCATTGGGTTGGAAAAGAAAGATTAACGCTTGGAAAGGTTGCTAGAAAATTGCAACAAGAGCAAATCCCAACCAAAACAGAGAAAACTTATTGGGATAGGGGAACTATTTACTATATGCTAAAAAATCCTGCATATAGAGGGCAAGCAGCATTTGGAAGAAAGAAAACAGTTGCTAGGTTGCCAACTGTAAGACCAAGAAAAGATTCCAGTGAACACCCCAGAAATAATATTTCTAGATATGCAGCAGGAAAAGAAAATTGGATTTATATACCAGTTCCAGCAATTATAGATGATAATTTATTTGAAGCTGTGCAGGAACAATTAGAAGAAAATAAAAAAAGAGCGCGTGTTCATCCTCATGGTATAACATATTTATTGCAAGGTTTAATAGTGTGTAAGCAATGTAATAGAGCTTATTGCGGGGTTAAATCTATAAAATACAATAAAGACAAAGATGTAATTTACACCTACTATAGGTGCACGGGAACAGACTCTGCTCGTTTTGGAGGCACTAAATTGTGCGAGAGCAAGCAAGCTAACGCTAATGCAATAGAGTTGGTAGTTTGGGAAGAAATAAAAAAATTACTTAACAACCCCCAAAGAATTTTTGAAGAATATCAGCGTCGCTTACAGCAAATAGAGCAGACTCCTTTTGATAACACATATAATTCTATTGAAAAGCAAAGAATAAAACTAGAAAAAAGTATTTCTTTGTTGATAGATAGCTATACGCAACAGTACATTACTAAGAATGAATTTGAACCTCGGATAAAAACTATGAGAC
>Ga0214919_10004019_pt1 | contig 21681 bp, 19 predicted proteins | sample LL1503_MetaG_FD_177994 | JGI IMG/M metagenome (GOLD analysis project Ga0214919, IMG submission 177994) | Freshwater microbial communities from Lake Lanier, Atlanta, Georgia, United States - LL-1503 | ecosystem: Environmental > Aquatic > Freshwater > Lake | place: USA: Georgia | collected... | reverse complement strand
GCCTTCTTTGTGGATCGCGGTGACCAGCACATCGGGCACGATGACATTGCGCTCCACGTCGACAAAACGCCGGCCCGGTTTGGGCTCCAGGCGCGCAATCAGCGCAATCGCTTCGCGCACCAAGCTGTCGCTGCCGACGCCAATTTGCACCAAACGTTTGATGTCGCGCCGCGCGAGCAAGTCCAGAGGCTGCTGGCAAACACGCAAAGACACTTCCAGCACCTCTACGCGGTGGCGCAGAATCGCTGTATCGTCATCATCATCTGCTGGGTCTACTGGGTAATCGTCTTCGTCCAGCTCGGCGCGGCTGCTGGCCAAAAGGGCGGCAATTTGCAAGCGCAAGCATTCGCCCAAATCGCGTGCGCCCACGCCTACCGGGTCTAGGCTGTGCAACAGGCCCAGCGCCACGGTGAAGTGGTGCACCAAGTCTTCCACCTGCTCATAGTCGTCGCCTGCCAAGCCTTGGGCCAGGCTTTCTAAAGTGTCTTCCAGGTAGCCGTCGTCGTTGAGTGATTCAATCAAAAAGCGCAGCGCTGCCTGGTCGCTATCGCTCAGGCGCAGACGCAGCGCCTGGCGGTGCAAATGCGCTTGTAGAGATTCTTGTACCCGCGCCAGTTCGGTTGCGTCTTTGTCCTCGTCATCACCCAGGTTGTTGGACTTGGCTTTGGCATCGCCGCCCCATTCGCCATCGTCGGGGGTGGTTTCGGTGGTGCCATCGCCTTCCCAGCTGATGGCATCGTCGCCGCCAGGTTCGGCAGACAGTGGCGTGGCGTCTTCGTCGCGGGTGCTTTCGCTTGAGGCGGTGCTGCTGTAGTCGCTGACTGTCGGGCTAGGCGCTTCGCTCAGGCGGTCGCCCTGGCTGACCAAGCTGTCGACTTGTTCTAAACCGAACTGCTCGCGCTCGGCAGCTTCATGGTCGAGCTCAAGAAAGGGATTAGCTTCGAGCATTTGCTCGATTTCTTGTGACAACTCGAGGGTGGAGAGCTGCAGTAGTCGTATGGATTGCTGCAGCTGCGGCGTCAGCGCCAGATGCTGCGAGACGCGTAGCGACAGGCCTTGTTTCATAGCGCTCGCCCGCACTTTTGGCGTATCGCATAAGTGCACACGCCTTGCTCTGCGCGGCAGGGCATAGGCTTTTTACAGGTGCTTTTATACGCTGATAGCACGGGCTTACATCCTGAAGTTTTCACCCAGATAGACGCGCCGCACATCGGCGTTCTCGACTATCTCGGAGGGCAAGCCTTCGGCCAGCACACGCCCCTCGCTGATGATGTAGGCATGGTCGCAAATACCCAGTGTTTCGCGTACGTTATGGTCTGTGATCAGTACGCCTATGTTGCGACTTTTCAGAAAACTAATGATCCGCTGGATCTCGATCACCGCAATCGGATCGATGCCTGCGAATGGTTCATCGAGCAGGATGAAGCGTGGTCGCGTCGCCAAAGCACGGGCAATTTCGACGCGCCTGCGCTCACCGCCCGAAAGCGCTAATGCGGGCGAAAAACGCAGGTGCTCGACGCGCAAGTCCTCCAGCAAACCGGTTAGCCGTAACTCGATTTCAACCTTGGACAAAGCTTTGCCATTGGCGTCGCGCTGCAACTCCAATACGGCACGCACATTTTCTTCCACGTTGAGTTTGCGGAAGATGGATGCTTCCTGCGGCAAATAGCCCAGACCCAAGCGCGCCCGCCGATGGATGGGCATGTGTTCGATGCTTTGGCCGTCAATCGTGATGGTGCCGGCGCTTGCGCGCAGCAGGCCGACGATCATGTAGAAGGAGGTGGTTTTTCCAGCACCATTGGGGCCTAATAATCCCACCACTTCGCCGGTGCGCAAAGACATGGACACGTCTTTGACAACTTTGCGGCTGCCGTAAGATTTTTGCAGTTGCCGGGCTTCGAGTACGCCGATCGCTGCGGGCGCATCGGATGGCGATGCGGCTTTAGGGTTTGCCGGAGCCAGCACAGCGCTCGAATCCCATCGCATGGCTATTTGCTCGTAGCCGGCGTCGCATTGCGCGCCGGTGCGTTACTGCCTGCGTCACTGCTTTCGGGTTTGGGTGTCATCACGGCACGTACCCTGCCGCCCGTGTTGGCGCCAGCCACACTGCCATCGACGTTGAATTTTTCAGTATTGTTGTCGTAATGAATCAGCGCGCCGGTCACTTCGTCGGCCAAGGTGCTGCCGCGGTAGCGGCGCATCACGGCGTTGGTTTCCAGGCGCACCGTGTCGGCTTTGCCGTCGTAGATCAGAGTTTCAGCTTCACCTTCGATGAATTCGTCCAGCGCTTCACGCTTCTGCCTGAAAAATGCGCGCTCCTTGGGCGTACCAGTCGCGTTGCCGGTCTGGCGTCCCGCCGCATCCTGACGCACTTCAAGCCGAGCGGCGCGCATCACAATCGTGCCTTTGGTCAAAAGCACCTTGCCGGTAAAGACAGTGACCTGTTGGGCATCGTCGTAGCGCATGTTGTCCGCTTCAATATTCATCGGCTTGTTGCGGTCGGCCTTCTCAGCCCATACGGCTTGGCTCAGGCTGGCGGCGATGATGAGCGGGAAAAGAAAACTTGATTTCATAAAGGCACGAAAATTGCTGAAAGCATTAATCGTGCATTCTATCCAGCACTTTTCAGAAAACCCCCGATCTCCGGGGCCGTCAGGCAAAGAAGTTTGCGGCTTACCCAAGCCGTGGTTCTGCCTCAGGCGCGGCGCGCGCTGGCATCCTCTATGAGCGTTTGCACCACCAAAAGGGCGCGCTCCATGCTGCCGGCCATGCTTCCATCGGTATAAAACTGGCCGGCTACGCCCAGCGCCGGAACTCCCTCCACGTTGTATGCTTTTTGAAGCTGTGATCCCTTTTGTGCCTTGGTCACCACCCCGAAAGAGTTGTACTGCGCCAGAAATTTAGCCTGATCAATACCGTTTTTACCCACCCATTCCACGATCGCCTCGCCTTTAGATAAGTTGAGTTTCTCCACATGGATCGCCGCGAACACCTTGTTGTGTAATTTGTCTAGCAACCCCATGGTTTCCAGCGTGTAGAAAAGGCGCTGCTGCGGGACAAAGCTGTCATTGAAGGCTACCGGAACCCGGCGAAAGACCACGTTTTTGGGTAGTTTTTTCACCCATTCCGACAACCCGGGCTCAAACGCATTGCAATGCGGGCAGTTGTACCAAAAGAACTCGACGACCTCCACCTTACCCGCCGGTGCTTCTACCGGAGCCCGGGTCTGCAGGACTTGGTAGTCAGTTCCGGCGACGGGCTTTTTGAATTGGGCCATCGCCACAGCAGGTGCCAGCAAGGTCAAAAGGCCCGCGAGAGTTTGTTGCTCGAAATTACGTCGTGTGAAATTCATAGGTGCTCCGCGTCACTAGATATTGCATCGTGAAAATTAGCTAAGTTAGCGCTGTACTTTGACAAGTACGGTATCTACTCCGGATTTATCCAACTTTTCTTTGGCGCGCTCGGCGTCTTCGATTTTTTCAAACGGGCCCACGCGGACGCGAAAGATAGGGCGACCATTTTGCTCGCGCTCGGTGACTGACGCTTCAACGCCCGTGAGTGACAGTTTGGCGCGCTGGCCTTGTGCATCGTCAACTGAACGGAAGGCGCCGACCTGCACAAAATAAGTGATTTGGACCGCGCCCGGAGGGCCGGCTTTGGCGTTGGCCAAGGCGCCGATCGGGTCCGCGGCGGGTGGTGCAGGCGTTGGCAAGGGTGTGGGGACGATTACAGGCGTAACGGGAGCCGCGGGCGCTTGCGCTGCGGTGGCATCGGTAGGGGCTTCGGGCGCTGCCGATGCTTTGCTTGCCGGTTTGCCACTAATTAGCGCGTTGGGATCCCAGTCTTTATTCTTCTTGGCTTCTGCCTCGTTTTGGTCCGCGCCTCGCGTTTGCCCCTTGTTCATAAATGGAAGCGGAACTTTGGTGACATAAAAGGCCACTCCCATGGCAATGCCCAGGCCGACCACCAGTCCCAATACAAAACCTAAAAAGGTTCCGCCGCGTTGTTTTTGCATGTCTTGTTGCCTTGAATAATTACATTTTGCGCGGTGCGCTCACGCCTAGCACCGCCAGCCCATTGTGCAGCACCTGTGCTGTCGCTGCCACCAAGGCCAGCCGCGCCAGGCGCACCGGTTCTTCATCCACCAGGATGCGCTCGGCATCGTAATAGCTGTGGTAGCAGGCGGCCAGCTCACGCAGGTAAAAGGTCACATCGTGCGGCGCAAAGTCTTGTGCAGCGGCGCTCAGCATGTCGGGGTATTTCGCCATCAGGAGCATAAGCGCTTGGGCTTGTGGACTGGCCAACGGACTAAGGTCTGTTATAGCCAGTTGAGCTGTGTCACCACCCCAGGCCGCCAGTACCGAGCAAATGCGCGCATGCGCATATTGCACGTAATAGACCGGGTTGTCGTTGTTTTTGGCCACCGCCAGGTCGACGTCAAAGGTGTATTCGGTATCGGGCTTGCGACTGAGCAGAAAAAAGCGCACCGCATCGGCGCTGGTCCATTCAATCAGGTCGCGCAGGGTGACATAGCTGCCTGCGCGTTTGGAAATTTTCACTTCCTCGCCGCCCCGCACCACTCGCACCATGGTGTGCAGCACATAGTCCGGGTAGCCTTGCGGAATGCCTACGCCTGCTGCTTGCAAACCGGCTCGCACGCGGGCGATCGTGCCATGGTGATCGGTGCCTTGGATGTTGACGACCTTGCTAAAGCCGCGCTCCCATTTTGCGATGTGGTAAGCCACGTCCGGCACAAAATAGGTATAGCTGCCGTCGCGCTTTTTCATCACGCGGTCTTTGTCGTCGCCGTAGTCAGTGGAGCGCAACCACAAGGCGCCATCTTGCTCGTAGGTCTTGCCGGCTGCGTGCAGTTTTTCCACTGCGGCTGCTACCCGCCCGCTGGTGTACAAACTGCTTTCCAGGTAGTAGTTGTCAAAGTGCAGTGAAAAGGCCTTGAGATCGAGGTCCTGCTCGCGCCGCAAATAGGCCACGGCAAATTCGCGGATGTTGTCCAGGTCTTCAATATCTCCGCTGGCGGTGAATTGCCGGTCATCAGACACCACGGATTTACCCGCCTTGAAGTCCTCAGCAATATCGGCGATGTAGTCGCCGTTATAAAAAGCTTTGCTCGCCGGGTCCTCAGGATCGGTGGGCCAGCCCTTATCGCCCGGACGCATGCCGCGTGCGCGCAGCTGCGTGCTGGTGGCCAGGGTGTTAATTTGCACACCGGCGTCGTTGTAATAAAACTCGCGATACACGTCCCAGCCTTGGGTTTGCAGCAAGTTGCAAATCGCATCGCCTAACGCCGCCTGACGGCCATGGCCCACATGCAAAGGTCCGGTCGGGTTGGCGGAGACAAATTCCACCAATACCCGCTGAGCGTTGGCAGCCTGCTGGCCAAAGCCCGCTGCGGTTTGCAAAATTTCCCGCACTACCTGTTGCTTTGCGGCCGGGCGTAGGCGCATATTGATAAAGCCTGGACCGGCGATGTCAATGTCTTGCACCCACTGCACAAACGCCGATTGCGCAAGCAACAGGGCGCGCAATTGCTCGGCGACCTGGCGTGGATTGCTTTTCAGGGGTTTGGCCAATTGCATGGCGGCGGTGCTGGCGAAGTCACCATGGGCGGCGACTTTGGGCGACTCAAGAGCTGCTTGGCTGCCTGCGCCGGGGAGCAGGGTTTCCAGCGAAGCGGCCAGCGCTGCCAGAAGTTCGGTTTTGACGGAAGGCATGGCGGGGATTTTAGGGTGCGGCCTGCGCCATGCCGCCGTTTGCGGCCAATTGCCCGTCTCGGCACTTGTGCTGCATCAAGCTAAGGGGGTACACAGAAGGCTGTTCGCGTGAGATGTAGCACGGGCGTTGTATGCTGGCGTCCGCGGCAAAATCTGCTGGTGCCGCACATGTGGCTCATTGATTCAATTCATGGAGATTTGTATGAAACTGGTATTTACTGCGCTCTCTCTCAGCTTGGCTTTGATCGCCGGCGGTGCATCGGCAGCGACCGATCAGCAAAACAAAATGGGCACCTGCAATGCAGAAGCCAAAACCAAAGACCTCAAAGGCGACGAACGCAAAAAGTTTATGAGTGAATGCCTGAGCGCTAAGCCGCCGGCACCCGCCGCTTCCGAAGCCGGCACGCCACAGCAAAACAAGATGAAAACCTGCAACGCCGACGCCAAGACGAAAGACCTCAAAGGTGACGAGCGCAAGAAATTCATGAGTGATTGCTTAAAGGCCAAATAAGACCAAGTGCATAAACCCCTAGGCCCCGCTTTTGCCCTCAAAAAAGGACTTAAGCAGGGCCTCGGTGGTCTGCAAGACCCGGCTTCGTCATGGCGAGTGCAGCACAGCAATCCATATCACTTGTAAATCAAATGCGTACGGATTGACAAAGCGCTGCGCTACTCGCTATGACGCGAACTGACTGATCTTTCCTAAAGCGTTTTTCCCCCGGCCTCTTAGCCGGTTTTTACCTTGCGGCACCTTCGCAAGGTGGTGCGGAGACAGCGGCGCGCACCAAGGTTCGTGACGCTCTTGTTATTTCTAGAAAGTTCAGACCATGGGCAAATCCATTCTTATTACCGGCGCGGGCACGGGTATCGGCCACGACGTCGCATTTGCCCTCGCCGCACGCGGCCATCAAGTGTTCGCTACCACCATCAATGAAGAACAGACCCAGGCCTTACGCCAGGAATGTGCTTCGCGGGCCGTGGCCATGGAGGTGTTCAAACTAGACATCACCAGCGCGCAAGACCGCGCGCTGATTGCCGAGCGGGATGTCGATGTGTTGGTCAACAACGCCGCCTTGGGCGAATCGGGTTCATTGGCTGAGGTGGACATGGACCGGGTGCGCCGTATTTTTGAGGTGAATTTGTTCTCCACCCTGGCGCTCACGCAATTAGCACTGCGCGGCATGATTACCCGCAAGCGTGGCACGGTGGTATTTATCAGTTCGATAGCCGGGCGTGTGCCTTTTCCTTTTGTGATGCCCTATTCCATGACCAAGTTCGCGCTATCGGCCGCCGCAGCGGGCTTGCGCGCCGAAATGGACCAGCTGGGCAAAGGCATTTCGGTGTGCGTGGTCGAGCCTGGCGCCATCCACACCGGCTTTAACCAAAGCATGACCGCGAGCAAATACGCTTGGATGGGCCCGGACTCCTATTTTCATGACCAGAAAGAAAAAATGCAGGCCGAAGAAAAGCGTACCTTCAGCTTTTTAGAAGCCAAAACTACAGACTCGGTAGTCGCGGCGATAGTGCAAGCTAGCGAAGCCAAGCGTCCGCGCCTGCGCTATGTGGCGCCGTGGATACAGGGTTTTGGCGTACGTTTGGCGCGCATCTTTGGCGTGTAGATGCTTCAGTAGGCGGTCTATCCAGTACGGCTTATGCAGGCGCCGGGTGGTTTGAGGGTACGGGGGCTTGGATAATTCAGCGCGCTACCAAGGTAGGCTAAGTGCAATGCCCACGAACACCGCAAAGCCCAGCCAATGGTTTTGCCTGAAGGCGGTAAAGCAGTTGTCACGCTCGCGCAAGCGTATCAGTCGGTAATGCCACAGCGATTGTGCCGCTGCCACCGCCAGCCCGGCGATCCATGCGGGATAGCTTAGGGACTGCGCCAGCAAGAGGCCCCAGATGCCGAGGTAAGCGGCATAAAAAACCATCACCGCCGCTACCTCCCAGCGCCCCAGGGTGATGGCCGAGGTGCGTATGCCGATGTGCAGATCGTCATCTCGGTCCACCATGGCGTATTCGGTGTCATAGGCCAGCACCCAAAACAAATTGCCTACAAGCAGCAGCGCAGCCGTCCAGGGCACTGCGCCTTGCACTGCGCTGTAAGCCATGGGGATGCCAAAGCTGAACGCCACGCCCAGCACCGCTTGCGGCATGGATACGACGCGCTTGGCATAGGGATAAGCCACCGCTACGGCAAGTGCCGCAAAAGATAGATAGATGGTGGCGGTATTGGTCGTTAGCACCAAACCAAAAGCCAACAATGCCAATACGCCACCCAAGGCTAGTGCCTCGCGCACCGGTATGCGACCACTGGTCACGGGACGTTGCGCGGTTCGGCGCACATGGCGGTCAAACTCGCAGTCGGCCACATCATTGATGCAGCACCCGGCACTGCGCATCAGCACCGTACCCAGCGTGAACACCAGCAGCAAATGCCAGCCCGGAAATCCTCCGGCGGCCAGCCACAAAGCGCTGAGCGTGGGCCACAGCAGAAGTAACCAACCGGCCGGCCGATTCCAGCGAATGAGGTCCAGATACAAAGTTATTCGTTCGCGCCGTGGCGAGTGCGCGGGCATCAGCTCAGATGTGTCCATGAATGTAACTGGCTTAACGGCCCAGCTTATTACGAAAGCCGCGTTACGCCCGGCAGTTCGCAGGCATAGACGGCGTTGCGCAGGGCAGCGATGGCTTCGTAGCGGGTGAAGCTGCGCCGCCAGGCCAGCACCACGCGGCGGGTGGGCGGGGCGATGCCTTTGCCGTCTTGCACCGGTAGGTATTTGACAAATAGTTTTGCGTCGCGCCGCTTGGGTGCTTGCAAGGCCTGCGCGGGCACGCTCAGGCGCGGCACCAGGGTGATGCCCATGCCAGCGGCGACCATGTGTTGGATGGTTTCTAGAGAGGAGCCTTCAAAGCTTTTGCGTATGCCTTCGGTATCGCTGGAAAAGCGCGCGAACTCGGGGCAGACTTCCAGCACATGGTCGCGAAAGCAGTGCCCGTTGCCCAGCAGCAGCATGGTTTCGTTTTTCAATTCCTGCGCTGTCACATGGTCTTGCTTGGCCAGCGGGTGGCTGCTGGGCACCGCAGCAAAAAAAGGCTCGTCGTACAGCGGCGCAACGGCCAGGCCGGCATCGGGGAAAGGTTCAGCCAAGATGGCGCAATCGATTTCACCGGTGCGTAGCATCTCTAGCAGCTTCACGGTGAAGTTCTCTTGCAGCATCAGAGGCATTTGCGGCGTGCGGGTGATGACCTGGCGCACCAGGTCCGGCAGCAAGTAGGGCGCGATGGTATAGATCACGCCCAGCTTGAGCGCACCGGCCAGCGGGTCTTTGCCGCGCTTGGCGATGTCTTTGATATGCGCCGCCTGCTCCAGAACGCTTTGCGCTTGACGCACGATTTCTTCGCCCAGCGGCGTGACGTTGACCTCGTTGGCGCTGCGTTCAAACAGTTTGACGTCCAGCTCTTCTTCCAATTTTTTGACCGCGACGGACAGCGTGGGTTGCGACACAAAACAGGCATCGGCGGCTTTGCCGAAGTGGCGTTCGCGGGCTACGGCCACGATGTATTTCAGTTCGGTCAGCGTCATGCGCGCATTATCTGCGCAGGGCCACCGCCGCCTTTAGGCTTTAAGGAATTCGGCCTTGCTGCCCAGCCAGCGCTGCACATGCTTGATCGCCAGCGCCGGGTGGCGCGCTAGCAGCACAGGCGCCTCTTTGCGCGCCCATTCAAGCAGCGCAGAATCCTGCGCCAGATCGGCAAAGCGCAGCATTTGGTCGCCCGATTGGCGTGCGCCCAAAAACTCGCCCGGACCTCGAATCTCCAGGTCGCGCCGGGCGATATCAAAACCATCGCTGGTTTCCACCATGGCCTTGAGACGCTCGCGCGCGGCCTCGCCCAGGCGCGGCGCATCGCCGGTGGAATAGAGCAGCAAGCAGGCCGAGGCCGCCGCGCCGCGGCCCACGCGACCACGCAGCTGGTGCAATTGCGACAGGCCAAATCGCTGCGCGTTTTCAATCACCATGAGCGACGCGTTGGGAACATCGACGCCGACTTCAATCACGGTCGTGCTAACCAGTACGCCGATCTGGCCTGCGACAAACTGCGCCATCACGGCTTTTTTCTCATCCGGTGGTAGCCGCGAGTGCAAGAGGCCCACTGGATGCTCGACATCGGAGGTTTGCAAGGCGGCGGCTAGTTCGGCATGGGTGGCGGTGGCGTTGCTCAAATCCAGCATTTCGCTCTCTTCAATCAGCGGGCAGACCCAATACACCTGCCGCCCCTGCGCCACCTGCGCGCGTATGCGCTCTATCACCTCGGCGCGCCGGTTTTCGGCCAACACTTTGGTGACGATGGGCGTGCGCCCGGGTGGCAGCTCGTCCAGGGTGGACACGTCTAGGTCCGCGTAGTAACTCATGGCCAGGGTGCGCGGGATCGGTGTGGCCGTCATCATCAGCAAATGCGGCTCCATAGCCTCGTGCTCCAATTTGTTGCGCAGCGCCAGTCGCTGGGCCACACCAAAGCGGTGTTGCTCATCGATGACCGCCAGCGCCAGGTTCTTGAAACGCACTTTGGTCTGGATGATGGCGTGCGTGCCCACCACTAGTTGTGCTTGGCCGCTTTCAATAATTTCCAACATGGCGCGCCGCTCTTTGGCCTTTTGCGTGCCAGTCAACCAGGCGGTGGTAATGCCCAAGGGCTCCAGCCAGCCCAGCAGTTTGCGGAAGTGTTGCTCGGCTAATATTTCGGTAGGCGCCATCAAAGCGCACTGCCAGCCGGCGTCGATGCACACCGCTGCTGCCAGCGCCGCCACTACAGTTTTGCCCGCGCCCACATCGCCTTGTAGCAGGCGGTGCATAGGTGTGTGGCGCGCCATATCCAAGGCGATTTCTTCGCTGACCCGTGCTTGTGCGCCGGTCAGGGCAAAGGGCAGAGCGGCGTGCAGGCGCTGGCGCAGCGCCGTGGGGCTGGCATCGGGCAGCAGCACAGGCGCACGCAAGGCAGCGCGGGCGCGGCGCGCTTGTAATTGCGAAAGCTGTTGCGCCAGCAATTCCTCGGCCTTCAGGCGCTGCCAAGCTGGGTGGCTATGGTCCATCAGAGTGTCGATGGCCACATCCGGACGCGGGTGGTGCAAAAACGCCAGCGCTTCGTGCAGCGTCCATAGGCCGCCTTGGGCCTGCGGGTTCAGCGGGCTCAGGTCGCCGGGGGCAAAGGTGTCCGAAAGTTCCGCACGCGCCAGCCCGCCGAGTACGGCCTTGCGCAAATAGGCTTGCGGCAGGCCCGCCACCGTGGGGTAAACGGGAGTAAGCGCATTGGGAAGCTCGCCGCCGGCCGCGCGCACGGCGGGGTGCAGCATGGTCCAGCCGGCAAAGCCACCTTTGATTTCGCCCCGAATGCGCAAGCGCTGGCCCACCGCCAAGGCTTTTTGCATGGACGGGTAAAAGTTGAAAAAGCGCAGCGTGCAAGTGTCCGATCCGTCGTCTACCGTGAGCACCAGTTGGCGACGCGGGCGGTAGCTGATTTCGTTATGCGTTACCTGTGCCTCGATTTGCAGCGTATCTCCCTCGCGTGCGTCGCGCAACTTGAGGATGCGGGTCTCGTCTTCGTAGCGCAGCGGCAGGTGCAGCGCCAGGTCGATATCGCGCACCAGTCCCAGCTTCTCCAGCGCCTTCTGCGGCGCGGACTTCTGCGCAGGCTTGGGCGCTGCGGCCTCAGGGCTTTGGGTGGCGGGGGGGCGCATGGGCTGGACAGGGCTTGGTGGGTGGGCGCAACGATAGCAGAGCGCTAGGCGCGCGAAGACTAGCGCATGCCTACCTTATCGATAGCCAGGCACTTTTCCCATCAGCGTGATGGCGTGATGGATGCTGCTGTTGCTGTTGAGCCCATGCCACAATCGCGCCCTCTTCACTTGGAACGGGTCCGTCCGGCCCTCAAGCACCGTGTCTCCCACCTATACCCTCAGCGATTTTGATTTTGACTTGCCTGCGCATTTGATTGCGCAGCAACCCGCACCGCAGCGCAGCGCCTCACGGCTTTTGGACGCACGCCACAGCCCGCCGGTAGACCGCATTTTTCGTGAGCTGCCCGACCTGCTGCAGGGCGGCGACTTGCTGGTGATGAACGACACGCGCGTGCTCAAGGCGCGATTGTTTGGCGAAAAGCCGACCGGCGGCAAGTTGGAGTTGCTCGTGGAGCGTGTATTGGGCGGTAACCAGGTGGCAGCGCATATGCGGGTCAGTAAAAAGCCTGAGATCGGGACCACGGTGGCACTGCACAGTGCTGCTGGCCAGGCCGATGGTTTGTGCGCCACGCTGCTAGGTCGCTGGCCGGATGCAGATGGACCGCTGTTTCGGTTTGTACTCTCTAACAACACGGGCGACGACCCTTTCACCTTAATGGAGCGTCACGGCCACATGCCCTTGCCGCCCTATATCGAACGCCAGCAGCAAGGCGATAACGCGGATGCAGCGCAGGACGCCGAGCGCTATCAAACCGTATTTGCCAAAGCGCCGGGCGCAGTGGCCGCGCCCACTGCGGCGCTGCATTTTGACGAGGCCGTATTGGCGCAATTGCAAGCACGCGGCGTACGCAGCGCCTATGTCACGTTGCACGTGGGTGCCGGAACTTTCCAGCCGGTAAAAACCGAAAACCTGGCCGAGCACCGCATGCACAGCGAGTGGTACCAGGTGCCTCCTGAAACCCAGCAGGCGATTGCCGATTGCAAAGCCCGTGGCGGCAGGGTGGTGGCCGTGGGTACCACCACGGTGCGAAGCCTAGAGTCCTGGGCCGCAACCGGGCAGGCGCAGGGTGACACGCAAATATTTATCACGCCGGGCTTTGCATTCCAGCAGGTGGACTTGCTGGTGACCAACTTTCATTTGCCCAAATCGAGCCTGATGATGCTGGTCAGCGCGTTTGCCGGGTATGAGCACATTCGCGCCCTTTACCGGCACGCGATAGCGCAGGAATATCGGTTTTTCAGTTATGGCGACGCGATGTTGCTGGCCGCACGGCCGGGTCCGCAAGCCAAACTCGCCACCTAGAATTGCTGCATGCTTGAATTTGATGTGCTTGCCCGAGATCCCGCCCGCCCCGAGGGCCAATACCTGGGGAGCCTGGCGCGCCGGGGGCGTTTGCGGCTAAACCACGGTTATGTGCAAACCCCGATCTTTATGCCTGTGGGCACCTATGGCACGGTCAAGGGGGTGATGCCCCAAAGCTTGCACGACATGGGCGCGCAAATCATCCTGGGTAATACGTTTCACTTGTGGATGCGGCCGGGGCTGGACGTGATGGAAAAGTTTGGCGGCTTGCACCAGTTTGAAAAATGGGACAAACCCATACTCACTGATTCGGGCGGCTTTCAGGTCTGGAGCCTAGGCCAGATGCGCAAAATCAGCGAAGAGGGCGTGCGTTTTTCCTCGCCCGTCAACGGCGACAAACTGTTTTTGACTCCCGAAGTGAGCATGCAAATCCAGACTGTGCTCAATTCAGACATCGTGATGCAGTTTGACGAATGCACTCCGTATTTGTCGGTCGAAGCGGCCACTAAAGGCCAGATCACGACCGAGCGCGAAGCGCGCCTGTCCATGGAGCTGAGCTTGCGCTGGGCCGAGCGCTGCAAAACAGAGTTTGCGCGCTTGAAAAACCCAAACGCACTATTTGGCATTGTGCAAGGTGGCATGTTCGAACATTTGCGTGAGGAGTCCCTGGGTGGTTTGGAGGCGCTGGACTTTCCGGGTATCGCCGTAGGCGGCTTGTCGGTGGGCGAGCCCAAAGATCACATGATGCGCATCCTGGAACACATTGCTCCGCAGCTGCCCGATCACAAGCCGCGCTACCTGATGGGCGTGGGCACGCCCGAAGACTTGATTGCCGGTGTTCAAAACGGTATCGATATGTTTGACTGCGTGATGCCCACGCGCAATGCGCGTAACGGTACTTTGTTTAGCCGCTATGGCGACCTGAAAATCCGCAACGCCCGCCATAAAAGCGATGCCCAGCCGCTGGACACCAGTTGCACTTGCTATGCCTGCGCAAGCAACAGCGGTGTTTCTTGGGATGAGGGCGGCCGCGAAGGATTCAGCCGCGCCTACCTACACCACCTAGACCGCTGCGGCGAGATGCTGGGCCCTATGCTGGCCAGTATCCACAACTTGCACTATTACTTGAACTTGATGCAACAAGTCCGCGATGCCTTGGAAGCCAAACGTTTCGGCGCTTTCGTAGCGCAGTTCCACGCCGATCGGGCGCGCGGCGTTTAGCGGTTTGAGGCCGCATAACGCCTTTGCTACACTCGCGCCCATGTTTATTCATCGCAACAGCATTACAGGTCGTAGCGACCGGGGAGCCTGGCCCTGGCGTACCCGTACTGCTATGCGCCGGTCCTCGTCTTTGCTGCCGGTTTAGTTCCTTAGCGCTTCGCGCGGGACTGTTGCGCACCTCCCCCTTTTTTTGTTTGATTGAACGCGCCGCGTTTGCGGCCAGCGCGCTCGTCCGGTGTTTATGGCAAATGCTACGTCCGGGCCGCGCTGTACCAAAGTTTTTGGGAAGGTGAATTTTGTGACTACCAAAGAAGAGTTTTACGCCTTGGCGCGCCAAGGCTTCAACCGCATCCCTCTGACCGCCCAGGCGTTTGCGGACCTGGAAACGCCCCTTTCGCTTTACTTGAAGTTGACCGGTGACGCGCCTTACAGTTTTTTGCTGGAGTCGGTAGTCGGTGGCGAGCGCTTTGGGCGCTTTAGCTTTATCGGTCTGCCTGCGCGCACGCTTTTGCGCAGCAGCGGGTTCGGCACTGCGGCTAGAACCGAAGTGCTGACCGACGGCTTGGTGGTGGAAAGCGCGGCGGGTAATCCGCTGGACTTTATTGCCACCTACCAGCAGCGCTTTAAGGTGGCGCTGCGCCCCGGTATGCCGCGCTTTTGCGGCGGTTTGGCCGGCTACTTTGGCTATGACGCGGTGCGCTACATCGAAAAGAAGCTGGAGGCCAGCTGCCCACCCGATGAAATAGGTTGCCCGGACATCTTGCTCTTGCAATGCGAAGAGCTGGCGGTGATTGACAACCTGTCGGGCAAATTGCACCTGATGGTGTACGTGGATCCGGCGGTGCCCGATGCCTACGTACAAGGCAGCGTGCGCCTGTCGGCACTCAAAGCCAAACTGGCGCAAGCGGTGCAGATACCGGCAGTGGTGCCGAGTCCGCCGCAAGCAGCGGTGCGGGATTTTTCCAAGCAAGACTATTTGGCTGCGGTAGGGCGGGCCAAGGAATTGATTGCCGGCGGTGACTTTATGCAAGTGCAGGTGGGCCAGCGCATCAAGAAAAAATATACCGAATCGCCGCTGAGCTTGTACCGCGCCTTGCGTTCGCTGAATCCTAGCCCCTACATGTATTACTACAACTTCAGCGGGGCTACGGCTGACGGTGCACCGGATTTTTATGTGATCGGCGCGAGCCCGGAAATTTTGGTGCGCCAGGAGATTGCCGAGGGCCAGACCAAAGTGACCATACGCCCGTTGGCAGGCACGCGTCCGCGTGGCGCCACGCCCGAGTTGGACAAGGCGGCAGAAGAGGAATTAGTTAACGATCCCAAAGAGCGCGCCGAGCACGTGATGCTGATCGATCTGGCGCGTAATGACATCGGACGCATTGCACAGACCGGTAGCGTCAGAGTGACCGATGCGTTTTGCGTAGAGCGCTACAGCCATGTTATGCATATTGTGAGCAATGTCGAAGGCGTGCTAAAGCCCCGTATGCAAAGTATGGATGTGCTTAAAGCGACATTTCCGGCGGGCACTTTGACGGGTGCGCCCAAGGTTCACGCTATGGAGTTGATTGACCAACTAGAGCCGGTCAAGCGCGGCATTTATGGCGGGGGCTGCGGCTACCTGAGTTATGCGGGCGACATGGATGTGGCTATTGCCATACGCACCGGCATCGTGAAAAACCAGACCTTGTATGTGCAGGCGGCAGCCGGCGTGGTGGCCGACAGCGTGCCCGAGCTGGAATGGGCCGAAACCGAGCACAAAGCACGCGCCTTGCTGCGGGCCGCCGAATTGGTGGAAGAGGGGCTGGAATGAACCACGCGAAGCACCCAGCCCAACCCCCTCAAGCGGAGGATGTATGAAACTATTAATGATCGATAACTACGACAGCTTCACCTATAACATCGTGCAGTACTTTGGCGAACTTGGCGCCGAAGTGGAAGTGTTTCGCAACGACGAAATTACTGTGGAAGGCATTGCACAGCGCGCGCCGGACCGATTGGTGATTTCGCCCGGCCCTTGCTCACCCGCGGAGGCAGGTATTTCGGTTGCAGCTATTCGACACTTTATGGGCAAATTACCAATTTTGGGTGTGTGTCTGGGCCACCAAAGCATAGGCGCTGCGCTGGGTGGAAAAATTGTTCGTGCTCAGCAACTGATGCATGGCAAAACCAGCGTCATCCAAACTACCGGCGAGGGCGTGTTTGCCGGTCTTCCCGCAAGCTTTACTGTCAATCGCTACCACTCTCTGGCTATTGAGCGCGCGAGTTGCCCCAAGGCTTTGGCAGTGACGGCCTGGACCGAAGATGGTGAAATTATGGGCGTACGTCACACCGGCCTAGCAATGGAAGTACGCATGGAAGGTGTGCAATTCCACCCGGAAAGCATACTTACCGAACATGGCCATGCGATGTTGCGCAATTTTTTGCAATAGCACCCGCTTTGCGCCACTCCGATAAGATCACCGGCCATCCATAAACCATCAGGACGCTTCACGATGAATACTTTTGTTGATTTGCGCAGCGACACCGTCACTCAACCCACCGCAGCGATGCGTGCCGCCATGATGTCCGCGCCTTTGGGGGACGATGTGTTCGCCGACGACCCGACCGTCAATGCCTTGCAGGATCGCATTGCAGACATGCTGGGTTTTGAGGCTGCGCTATTTGTGCCCACCGGAACGCAAAGTAATTTGTGCGGCATCATGGCGCACTGCCAGCGTGGCGATGAATTTATCGTCGGTCAGTTAGCGCATTGTTACCGCTGGGAAGGTGGCGGCGCCGCGGTATTGGGCAGTGTGCAGCCGCAACCTTTGCAAAACGAAAGTGACGGAAGCTTGAATTTGCAAGCAATTGAAGACGCCATCAAGCCCGACGATGCGCACTTCGCCAAGTCCCGCTTGCTCTGTCTTGAAAATACCTTGGGTGGAAAGTTGCTACCTTTTGCCTATGTGCAATCCGCTGCCGAACTGGCGCAAAGTAAGGGCTTGTACCGCCATTTGGACGGCGCGCGCTTGTTCAATGCAGCTGTAGCGCAAGCAGCGCAGACTGGCAGTACCGCGCACCAGGAAGCGCATCGGATCGCGCAGTGTTTTGACAGTGTGTCGGTATGTTTTAGTAAGGGCTTGGGTGCGCCCGTCGGTTCCGCTTTGTGTGGCAGCAGGGAATTTATCGGGCGGGCGCACCGGGTCCGCAAAATGCTGGGCGGCGGTATGCGTCAAGCCGGCGTGCTGGCTGCAGCGGCTTTGCACGCCCTCGATCACCATATCGAACGCCTGTCAGAGGACCATGCTTTGGCAAACCGCTTAGCCCAAGGCCTGAATGGGATTGAAGGCTTAGTGGTGGAGGCGCCACAGACCAATATCGTGTTTGTGGACCTACAGGGCGCGGCGCGAAATCAATCTGCGGCATTGATGGAGCACCTCGTCCAAAGCGGTGTGCGCGCCACCGGCTTGTATCGTTTGCGCTTTGTAACCCATCTTGATGTGGACGCCGCTGGTGTAGATCGGGCTATCGCGTCTATCCGCGCGTTTTTCAAGGCATAAGCGCTCAGCGTGCAAGCAGTCTGCCCGATGCCAACCCATCACATCGTATTGTTCGCGCTTGCGGGCATCGTGCTGAGCTTGACGCCAGGTCCTGATGTTTTGATGGTGGTACGCCATGCTTTGCGTTCCGGCGCGCGGGCTGGGTTCTTTGCCGGATTGGGCGTTGCAGCCGGCTGCCTGGTGCACGTGAGCGCTGGGGCTTTGGGTTTGAGTGCCTTGCTGGCTGGCTCTAGTCAGGCTTTTGCATTGCTCAAGTGGCTTGGTGCGGCTTATTTGTTGTATGTCGCTTTGGGCCTATTGCGTTCTGCGCTGACGCCCGCACCCTCGTCTTTTCTTGCGGAAGCTTTAGTGCAGCCCATGGCCACTGCTCGCAGTGTTTTCTTGCAAGGCTTTGGCACCAATGTGCTCAACCCCAAGGTGGCGCTGTTCTTTCTAGCTTTTGTCCCACAGTTCATCCCTACGGACGAGACCGATAAGCCGCTTTACTTTCTGGCGCTGGGTATTTTGTTCACAGTGAATGGATTGCTGGTGAGCAGTGCTTACGCCTGGGGCGCAGCCTGGATGGCACGCCGCGTGGGCTTGTTGCAGGCGGCATTGCGCGTACTTGAAGGTGCGGCAGCGTGCATGTTTATGGCTTTTGGTATTCAACTGGCGCTATCGGACGCGCCTTCTTCGTATTAGGAGTTTCACGATGGCACCGATTCCCGCAGTTCCCACCAAAATCACTCCGCAGGAAGCCTTGCAGCGCACCATCGAGCATCGCGAGATATTTCATGATGAGATGCTGCATTTGATGCGTCAAATCATGTCGGGAGATATGTCGCCGGTGATGATGGCAGCCCTGATTACCGGCTTGCGCGTGAAGAAAGAAACCATAGGCGAAATTACTGCTGCGGCCCAGGTGATGCGCGAATTTTCGACCAAGGTGGACGTGGTCGACAAGAAGCATTTGGTCGATATTGTGGGTACCGGTGGTGACGGTTCGCACACTTTTAATATTTCCACCTGCTCCATGTTTGTCGCCGCCGCTGCGGGTGCCAAAGTTAGCAAACACGGCGGGCGCAGCGTCAGCAGCAAAAGCGGCAGCGCAGATGTGCTGGAAGCGCTGGGTCTCAATATCAATTTATCGCCCGCCGCGATAGCGCAATGCATCGAGACCCATGGGGTGGGCTTTATGTTTGCGCCCAACCACCATCCGGCGATGAAAAACGTCGCCCCGGTGCGCCGCGAGCTGGGTATCAAGACCATATTCAACATTTTGGGTCCGCTCACCAACCCGGCCTCTGCGCCCAATATTTTGATGGGTGTATTCCATGCGGACCTAGTTGGCATTCAGGTGCGCGCCTTGGAGCGTTTGGGTGCTGAGCACGCCGTGGTGGTTTATGGTCGAGATGGGTTGGATGAGGTGAGCCTGGGCGCTGCCACATTGGTAGGCGAGTTGCGCAACGGCCAGATTACCGAATACGAGATTCACCCGGAAGACTTTGGGCTGGTCATGGCTAGCAATCGCGCTCTGCGGGTGGAAACCGCGCAGGAGTCCATGGCCATGATGATGTCCGTGCTGGACAACCAAGCCGGCGCGGCGCGTGATATCGTGGCCCTCAACGCCGGTGTGGCACTTTACGCGGCCAACGTAACTTCCACTATGGCCGAAGGCATAGAGAGCGCGCTCGCGGTCATTGCTTCGGGCCAGGCCAAGGCGAAAATGCAGGCGCTGATTGCGTATTCCAAGACTTTTCAGGGGGTCGGCACCTAATTCGGTGCGGCAAGGCCATGCTGGTAACGCACACTATCGCAGCCCCGGCTGCACGAAAGCATCAATGAGTGACATTCTGGACAAAATCGTAGCGGTAAAGCGCGAGGAAATCGCCGTAGCGCAGAAGCGAAAGTCGCTGGAGGCGGTGCGTGCTGACGCGCACTCACGTGTGCTCACGCGTGACTTTGAAGGCAGCTTGCGCGCCAAAATTGCAGCGGGCAAACCGGCGGTGATTGCCGAAGTAAAAAAGGCCAGCCCGTCCAAAGGTGTGCTGCGCGAAGACTTTGTACCCGCCGACATTGCCCAAAGCTATGCCGAGCATGGTGCGGCCTGCTTATCGGTGCTCACCGATGTGCAGTTTTTTCAAGGCAGCGTGGATTACCTCAAGCAAGCGCGCGCATCCTGCCCTCTGCCGGTGCTACGCAAAGATTTCATGGTCGATGCTTACCAAATTTACGAGTCGCGTGCCATGGGTGCAGATTGCGTACTTTTGATAGCCGCTTGCTTGAACGACGCGCAAATGCAAGAGTTCGAGGCAATTGCTCGCAGCCTGGACATGGCCGTGCTGTTGGAAGTGCATGACCAACCGGAGATGGAGAGGGCTTTAGGGCTAAAAACATCCTTGATTGGCATCAACAACCGTAACCTCAAAACCTTTGAGGTCTCGTTGGACACCACCTTGCAATTGCGGGCCATGGTGCCTGCGGACCGGCTGGTAGTGACCGAAAGCGGCATCTTGCAGCGCGATGATGTGCTGCGCATGGGGGCCGCAGGCGTCAATGCATTTTTGGTCGGCGAAGCTTTTATGCGTGCGCCGGACCCTGGCTTGGCCCTGGCCGCCTTATTCGGCTGAGGCCGTGGATCTATTTCCCGAGGAAGCCGCTAAGGCGTATTTGCAGAGTGCCAATCCTGGCGACTGGTCGGTGGCATCAGACTGGCAGCCGGTAGTCGATCGCTTTTTCAAGATCGCTGAAGGCCAAGCCCTGCTTGCGTTTCTAAAGCACCGGATAGATCAGGGCGCGGTCATTTTTCCGCCGCGGCCGCTGCGGGCGTTGGAACTGACGCCTTTGCACGCGGTGCATACCGTCATCCTTGGTCAGGACCCTTACCACGGGCGTGGACAGGCTGAGGGTTTGGCTTTTTCCGTCGCGCCCGGTCAGCCGCTACCGCCCTCGTTGCGCAATATCTTCAAAGAACGCCAACGTGACTTGGGCGAACTCTGGCCAGTAATGCCGGAGCCCGGAGGCAGTCTTGTTGCGTGGGCGCAACAAGGTGCTTTGCTCCTGAACACCTGCCTCACCGTGGAAGAGGGTCAGGCCAACAGCCACCAAGGCAAGGGCTGGGAAACCTTGACGGACGCCTTGATATCGCAAGTGTCGGCCAGTGCCCAGCGTGTTGCTTTTATGCTCTGGGGTTCTGCGGCAAAGAAAAAACGCGGCCTAATTGACGAACAACGGCATCTTGTCTTGTGCGCCAACCATCCCTCGCCTTTGTCTGCGCTTCGGGGGCCGGAGCCTTTTATTGGGTGCGGCCATTTCTCGATTGCACAAAAATGGTGCATGGAGCGGCGAAACCCCTGAGAGTTTGCTTGCCGGTCAAACTTCAAAATGTGTATGTGGCGCGCTGGTGGGCCCGTGCGCTACTTGCGACTGCCCCGCCATGCGGGGAATGGCTGGCCATGACTCTCGCCCGAAATGACAGGCTGAGTCAGGTTTGCCATTCGGTTTCACAATCTGGCAGCGACCCGGTCCGCGCTTTCAGCCCGTAAGCGGCCGTAGTGCCCCCAGTCCAGTAGGGCGCAGCCAGTCGGCCGCTTGTCCACAAAGGCGATACCGTGGCATAATCGCGGGCTCACGTTTGGAGAGGTGGCCGAGTGGTTAATGGCAGCAGACTGTAAATCTGCCCTCTTACGAGTACGCTGGTTCGAATCCAGCCCTCTCCACCAGTGCTTGCTCTGTGCGGGGTTCGTATAGTGGTAATACCTTAGCCTTCCAAGCTAAAGCGAGGAGTTCGATTCTCCTACCCCGCTCCATGGAATGCCGGGCGTTGCACGCAGCGCCCTCGTTGAAGTTTGAAAGAGAAATCGCCAGCGATTGTCGGCGGTTGCGCCCATTTGGCTCAGTGGTAGAGCACTCCCTTGGTAAGGGAGAGGTCGCGGGTCCGATTCCCGCAATGGGCACCAGAGTTGTATGTTTGGTCCATCGCGACGGTGACTGAAGATGGACAGGTTTTTTATAGTTTGACCTCATTACTTTTCGGAGTCTGAAAATGGGAAAAGAAAAATTTGCGCGTACCAAGCCCCACGTTAACGTGGGCACCATCGGCCACGTGGACCATGGCAAAACCACGCTGACAGCGGCGATCACGACGATTTTGTCGGCCAAGTTTGGCGG
>Ga0214919_10004018_pt1 | contig 21682 bp, 13 predicted proteins | sample LL1503_MetaG_FD_177994 | JGI IMG/M metagenome (GOLD analysis project Ga0214919, IMG submission 177994) | Freshwater microbial communities from Lake Lanier, Atlanta, Georgia, United States - LL-1503 | ecosystem: Environmental > Aquatic > Freshwater > Lake | place: USA: Georgia | collected... | reverse complement strand
GCAAGAGCCAGAGCCAGAGTCAGAGCCAGAGCTAGAACAAGAGCCAGAGCCAGAGCCAGAGTCAGAGCCAGAGCTAGAACAAGAGCCAGAGCTAGAGCCAGAGCCAGAGAAGATATTTAAAAAAGCATTGAGTGTCATGGATGTTGAAATACTGGGATCAATGAAATCGTATCCGGTGTAATCGGAATTATATTTTAGGAGTTTTGAGCACACATTTAGCAGATCAACTCCATTTTTATGACTGAGTGCGTAGGCGATCTTGCTATCATACATTGATGTATGAAGTTTCACGACATTAATTTTAATTTTATTAAAATCTGATGTAAATGTCTGTTCCGCACAATGAGCAGCTATATAGGCAGAAATAGTTGACTCTGGACCTACCTCCTTTGAGACAGAATTTGAAACAACAAAATATTTGGTACTATTTTGGCCTTTATAATGAAACAACGGGCCGTTTTCAAACACACATGTATATTCAAATGCATTCAAATATAAGTCTTCAAAAGGGGCGAAGGGATTGTCTTGGGGTACATCGGCCAACAATGTCATGATTTCGTGTACTGTGTGTTCATCTGGGTTGAAAATAGTTTTGGTCATATTTGCTTGTGATTGTGTTTGGGGTTATACACTCTACGGGGAAAATTCTTTTGACGAAATTTTTTATCACGCTTTTTATAACGCTGTACTAATATTGAGATTGTGATTGTAATAATTTCCCAAAACGGTTTGTATCAAAACAGATATTCCAAGCGGATAACATACAAACCAAACCACAAGTGCGACCAGAAATTTATAACTTGTCATCGTCTGGTAATTGAAATAAATGATGACTACAATGACCAACAATAACCAATAGAAATTCAAAACTTGACGATAATTGTTCTGCATCGAGGTCAATTGCTGATTGTAAAAATACGTCATGCGATCATTCGTGATGTCGGTACTCTCCCTTTGTTCAGTATTCAATAATATGGATGCATTTTTATCCTGCAGTGATGTATAGAGGGCAAAAGTGTTCTTGTAAATGTTGAACAAATCAATATAGGTGAAAGTGAGGTTTGGTTTTTCACTTCCTAGTTTCTCAATAAATTGAGATGTTTCCTCTGATATCGCATAATTGGCATCTTGCAAAACACTCGGAGGGTCGTATACAATCGACATTCTGTGCAATTAATTATATATTGGATATAATATATATATTGATAATATTTTCCACTTTTTGTCTCCACCATGTACGACGAAGACGCATTCAACAAAGAGCCTCCAGGGCTATTTACTGCTGCAAACGGTCTCATCTTTACCATATTCCTCCTCTTTGTGTATGGCCTTTCGCATTTGGTGACTGAATTTAGTGGGTCGTCTTTACTGTTGAGTGATCGTTCGACATTTTTGTATTACTTTTGGTTTTTGGGGACTTTGATGATGCTTGTCTACGACCCAAACAAAGAGCAAGCGATGATTTCAAAATTGTACACGGTGGTGAAGAATGCGATAGTACAGATTCCTGGTTTATAAATCAATCATCTGTTTCTTATTATTTCTTATTATTTCTTATGCAAAAGAGCGTCTACGCCCATTTTTGTTAAATCCCCGGTGCTAACGTTTTTACCACTTGCCATGCTCTGCAAAAGGGGGTTATTTAACAAGTCTCCCGCCGGTGTACCCTTTGTTTTCGCACTCAATGCTCCAAGTCCTTCTTTCATTAAGGCCGAAGCGTCACCTTTTTCCAATGCCCCAGCCATATTGCCCAATCCATTTTTCGCCAATAATTCATTTCCGCCATTCTTCAAAAAATCGTTGGCGCCACTTTTCAGCATATCTCCACCTATCCCCTTTGCCTGGCCCATCAATCCCTTGAGATCTTTATTTTGCATCAGATCACCTAATGCACCAGCACCTGCCAAACCGGCCCCAGCCATTCCCGCCAATTCTTCCATAGAATGTCCTCCACCACCACCACTTCCTCCACCACCACCTCCTCCACCACCAACACCATTTCCACCACTTCCTCCACCAACACCATTTCCACCACCACCATTTCCACCACCACCACTTCCTCCACCACCACCATTTCCTCCTTGATTCAGATGCACAAATTGTGGAGGACCCCCGACTGACCCTGCCTGCGTCAAGATACTACCCGCATTCCCAATTTTTGATAGCGTTTTCTGATCCACCAGAATAGCCGACGGACCCGAAGGACCAAAGGCGGCAACAAGTGCCCCCGTATTAGAACCACCACCATCACCACCACCACCACCACCACCACCTCCTCCATTCCCACTTTGTTGTTGTTGTTGTTGTTGTTGTTGTGGTTCTTGTTGTTGAGGTGGTGCTTGATCGTTGCTTCCATCATCATTTGGCGTATTTTCGCATTTCTCCTCCACCTCCTCTTCGCCCCCATTCATCAACCACTGATCAAAACCGGAAGGTGACCCCGACAAAAGGATAGGCTTACATTTCCCATTAATGAAGTCTAAACGGACACAAAGGGAGTTCGCAGGAGGCTGATAGGTCATGGAATCAACAATTTGTTCAACAATCTCCTTTCGAATATCAAAGAGCTGAGACCTGTGATTCGCAAGGCTGAAATGATCAACCGCTTTGGGAATATAGGGTGAATAAATGTCACCAAACATGTCACTGAAGAAATAAAAAAATGTTATCACGATAAAACACCACGGAATCGCCGCTGCTCCAAATCCCCATGCCATGTTACTCACGATCAAAAAGGTGATGACAACCATCCACAAACGTCGACGATAAATCAATAAATCCACAAAAAGGGAAATAATACTGTAGTCTAAATAATTTTTGCGTTTTTCATTTTCTGCCTGATCGTCATTGGCTGCTATGGACTCGTCATTCACAACTATGTATTCGTTTTCATTCTTTGCATTCATCGCGACATTCTCATCTTTATCAATCTTCTGAGGTAATATATTTCCATCCGCATCCACTTTTAATTTTCGACACATTGTACTCCCCGCTGTCCAAATCACTGAAAACACCACATATAAGGAATAAAAAAGGGCGATAAATAAACTCGGTATAAGCATCAAAATCGCCACTCCGAGAAGCAAAATACGTTTTATCCATTTCGCAAACAAGTCTTCAAACACCTCTATGTTCACAAAGCGGATGAGATTCCCCTTTTCATCAATCACCCCACCACTTTCACTCGATCTCTTGTCTCCTCCTGGTTTTGATGATGCTCCTCCCTTCTCATCCTCCTTTCCCCCTTCTCCTTTGCCAAATACGGCCGTTCGTGTATTGGCTCGAACAATGAGTTGTTTATTGCTGTTTTCATCGGCGCCGTCACATATACTGGTATCATAACTGACTTTGGCATCTACAATCTCCTTTGTGGATAACAAAAGGGGTAAATTAAAATAAATGGTGAACAAGCAGTAAAATTTGACCAAGATGAGAAGAATGATGAAGCCAAAGACAATGAAGAAACTTCCAAGATAATAACAAATATATTCTCCCACAATGCCATTGATTCCTTGGAAATAAGATTGGAAACACGCAAACGCAAAAGCGACCGTTTTTGCAGTGACAATATAGATATAATATCCAAAGACGGTGGTTTCACTTTTGATTTGTTCTTTGTTACAATAACTATTCAACCATTTTTCTTTCATGTACTCGGTATTATCGGAAATGTTAAATTCGACTTTATTACTCATACGATGCCTATCGAGGTAAAATATATTCAATTCTTGTCGAAGGTGAATATTTTTCCGACGTTTCAAAAACTGGCCTTTGTTTTCAAAGGTGAACGGTTCCATATTGAAATCGTACGGAAGAATTTTCGCTTCCGCAACTTTACAATAATATAACACAATGGCACAAGCGTGAATATGCAGCAACACGCTGATTATCGCAACAAGAATTTTACCAATCACTTCACCTAGAACATACGTATCATGTTCAAGCTCATTCGTCTTTTCTTCTTGTGCTTCTGCGGCACCAGTGGAACCAGTGTCACCCGACGAGAGAGATCCAAAGAGGGCGGAACCAGGAGTTGTTGCAGTTGATCCCGTCATTCCTTCCACGATTCTTTCGTCCTCCTTATCTTCATCCTGATCATTTTCCAAGTAATGTGATGGACCATTCATGTCTTTTTTTTTCCCTTAAATTTGTGCTTGGAAAATTTTTTTAGGTGCTTGTTTTTGATGTATGACAAAAAAACACAGAGAGAGATACACATTTTTTCTTTCTTTCTTTCTTTCTTTCTTTCTTTCTTTCTTTGCTGTGTGTTTTGTCAAAAAAACGGTTTTTGTTCCAGCTGGCGCGAATGGGATTTCTCGATGGAAAATTGAGGCCTATCAATGGGTTTGTACATCGTGCTTACATCGGTCAAATATTTAAAGTATGCTTTCACTTCCCGATACACCTGTTTTACCGAATAATCCAACACATAATTATTAATTTCTTGAATTTGCTCTTCAATATGAGTTGGGCGATTCTTCACATGTGACAAATACATTCCTCTCATGATGATTTTCAGTGAATCGCAATCTTGGGCATCAATTACCCATTTCCCATTTGACATTTCGTAGACACCCCCTTGGATTTCGGTCTGCAGATGAAACATATTTTCCTTTGAAAAAAAAGTTTTGGAAAGAAGAGATTCTTCCAATATCCCATCCAGTGCATTATCGTATCCAGTACACCGTGATTCCACTGGAATTCGATCTTTTAAAGCAAAGAGGGCGTTGCTGTTACTTTGGGTGAATACGTCAACGCGTCCATTCTGGCGAGGAAATGATTTGTTCACATACATCTCATTCATTCTTGTTCGTCCAATGTTTTTGTTGACTTTTATAATAATATTTTAATAATTATTATTATTTTAATAATATGTTTTTACTAGGCTAACCTCCAAACAAGTACCATTGCAACGACAAATAATTGGTCGTCAGACCTTGACTTGCAGCCATGGATGAATCTGCCATGGTCGTGTTCGGTCCTTTCCGTACAAGATCGTATATCTCCTTGGTTCCAATGGCATAATTATAATAGGTCAAATTCGATTCAAAGCCGCCAAAACCTCCATTCATTGCAACATTCACATTCCCATAATTTTGTTTCGCCACTCCCACAAGTTGCACACTCTCCGTGATAATGCCATTAATAAATACATTTAGAGTTGATCCCTGCAACTGAATGATGACATTGAACCATTTATTTAAAGGGATGTCGGGGATTTCAATGTTTTCAAACATATTGTCGTACGTATTCATCACCACAACAAGCGTATTGTCATACGGTGCCAAATATAAGCCGGGAGCATTTATCATATACACCGAATTACTGAATCCAGCACTGTTGTTTAAGCTTATGTCACTGAAACTAGAATCCACAAGTTTCGTAGGATAAGTCGTTGGCGCATTCGCAAAGGGGACCATGAAATTACCATCTCCTTTGCTGAATATATTTCGCAACGTCCCTTCGTTGTACTGCAGATTGTCAATAAACACCCACACTGACCAAGTAAATTCCATGCCTCCCGTTTGATTCGTCGATCGAGAAAGCGGGATCGTGTTCGTGCTTCCCGAAGGATCCTGAACTATCACCATCTGCTGATTCCCCATCACCATCCCTTGAAACAAGACCACATGGCTTGGGTTGAAGTATGCCATGATAGCCGCAAGTGTTAGTTTGAGAAGAAGAATGGTGATGAAAATGGCGAGCACAATGATTCCTGCGTTGGAGACAAAAGAGTTGGCATTCAGAAAAGAAGTGGATGATGAGGCTGTTGATCCTGCTGCATCTGTTTTTCCAGTCCCGAACATATTGAACATGGATTTTGTCGTCCCATCTCCCCCCCCCGCTGCCCCTTTGTTGCCTGATAACCATCCAAACATTTTATTCGAAGACGCTGCGGGCTCGTCGTTTGGTTTGCTTTCTTCTTCCGTGGTGTCGTCATTCTCGTGAGAGTCAACAGTGGGTGTCTCCATAAAGGCAGAATCATCATCTGGATCTATTCTTGCTGCGTTTTTATCATTTTCGTACCTTTTGTCTTCATTGTCATCATCATCTTCGTTGTTTTCGTACATACTGTTCATTTTATTTTTGAATTTTAGTTTATTCTCCATATTTTTTTTTATGCAAACGATGCACCATCCCTTTTTTTTTGTAAATCATGCAACAGTGCGTTTTACAAAACAAATTTAAAAATCACTTTTTAAAGATTTAGGCTGGAAAATGGAATCCGTGTTTTCATTTGAATCCATCGTTTTCCCGAATAAGCCAGACCATTGTTTTCGGTTCATTCTTAGGAATTCCGCAAGTTGTTCCGAGATTTGGTTTGAGGACAAGTTCTCCAAAAATCAGTGGTCTTGTCGATTTGACGATGAAGATTTCATTCGCACCTTTATAAAAAATGCAGGTATTATTCGTCGTCAACCACTCATGCAGTATTTGCAATCTTCATTGGAAGCGTTGGATGAGATACACGGAAAAGGCAATAGTGAAACGCAAAGACTGGAGTTGTTTTTTCGAGAAGATGCCAATACGACAATAAAGATGACTTTGTTGGTTGGTCATGGTTGTATTATCGAATTGGAGTACAAGTTTGAAATGACAGCGGTGAAATTGACCACGATGGATATATTGGAATCAAAATTGAGAGATGCAATGGCCGCAATCGACAATTTAAAAGGACAGCTTGAATCCTTGACGCCATATACAGGCCCATCCTTTTATGCCGAATCCATGTCGGTAACGGCTGACCGACGTCATGGCATTCCACAACATTCGTTCATAAAGTGGACAACTGATGGGTCAGATTCGTACTCGTGTCATGCGATTCAAATCGTAAACAAGGACGAGATTCATTTTTATGCTGAGCAACCTTGTGTAGGATGTGATTTTCCAGTTTACAAAATCGAGTTCAAAAGGAGCATGATATCTGTCAACAAATTTATCTGCACAACGATTCCTGACATTATCGAATCAAGTTTCACTCCCCTTTCTGGAGAACTGACTGAAATCAAAGAAGAGGATGCGCATAAATATGGAGATTTTCATCAAACGATCATGAATTGGTTTGTTATCAAAGATACGTACTCCGACAAAGACGCAGGAACCCATCTTGTCTTAAAAATTAAGAACCAAGGCGAATCTATTCCTCCCCAATCTGGTCACCATGGCCAGACCTGTTTATTTTTGCCAAATTTTGACATGTTAATCACTCGTATTGCTTAAATCTGAATATAAATTATTTTACAAAAGTGAAGGTTTTATCATACAGAAGCTTTTCAATTTTGCGTTTCGATGAATGCACATTTCCAATGCAGCAGGCAACAACCATTCTCTCTACTGTTAAATACTTTGCAACAATATCATCCATATCCCCCTTTGTCAGGTTTTTCATATACCTATCATATATGTCATTGTACTCGACAACATCATTTTTATAATCATCATCATCATCATCATCATCATATAATAACAAGTTGAAGCCATTATGCATCGTCTTTGTATCACAGGTCGCAAATATATCCATCTGCATATGATGCCGAAAATAAGATTTTAATGTTTTTATGTCCTCCCCTTTTATTTTCGCTCCGTTTCGAAGCGTCTGAAATATTTCCTTCATTATGAACATATATACTTGCAAGTAATCTTTCACTGCACATTGAGTCTGTATACGAAATTCTCCACCAAACTCGTTGTTATTCACCGACACACTTACATTATAGACCAATCCATGATCTACGCGCAGCAATTTGAATAACCGACTAATTTGTGTATTCCCAAGAATATGGGATAAAAAGTGTAATTTATATTTATCTTTGAATTCATATTGACTGCATGTTTTAAAAGAAATATTGAAAAGGGCAGTTTCCATTTCATTTTTATGCGGTAACGTAATGACTGAAAAAAGTGGACCGCGATGAATTTGTTGCCTTATGAAAAGTGGAAACATGGTCTTGAAATCCGTTTCTCCTACTACTTTGTTTGTTGCTTGTTTGCAAAACAACGTCTTTTCCAACATGCCAATCCATTTTGAAAACGGCAATTTTGAAGAAACACTACACATCATGTGAAAAGGTTGGTAATATTTTTTATATAAATCATACACCGTTTTCCGAGTCCACCCCTTTCCTTTCTTATGATATTCCAAAGAGTCCACTGGCAATTCAAAGGGGGTGTCTTGGTATATAATCGATTGTGTTTTTAAATCTAACATGTGTGATGGATCATCTTCATAATTGCGGTTTTCGTTGATGACAACCTCCCTTTCTGTTTTCATCTCGTTCACGTCAAAGGAAGACAAGAATAATTGCTCCGCCAATAATGACAAAGCTTCCATTACATTATTATCGTTGCATTTGAGAACAAAGTAGGTACATCTTTCCGTACTGTAGGCATTGAAAAAAGCTCCCATGCGTTCATATCTAGCAGGAATGTTTACGGTGCTGGTTGTTGTTCCCTTGAAGCACATGTGTTCAATGAAATGAGATGCGCCAAGCAAGTGGGTGGGAAGGTGAATGCTACCAAAATTGATAACGAGATAAATGCATGATATGGGGATACTGGATTCAGAAGTAGCGTGCACAAACTTGAAGCCGTTCTGGAATGTTTTTTTTTTCGACATCTATCTATCTATCTATTTTATATTTGTTTTTCATCAAAGGGCGAATGAATGTTTTGATGGATACTTTTGTATTTCAATACCGTTGATGATATAGAAATCATTGTTTATAATCAATGAATGATAGAGTTTGAATTCACGAAAGTTGTACACCTTGACGAATGTGGACTTTTCGTCCAAGAGAAGTGTTTTTGCCTTTCCAATTTTTGCCAGAATGTTTGTAAGAATTCCTTCATCGATTGTATTGACTTGCAAGATATAAGATGCTGGAAGCTTCTTCGCATTATCATGATCATCATCATCATCATCATCATCATCACCACGATATTTATGTCGACATCTACAAACTCTTGTGATCAAAAAACGGCAAGTTGAACGAACCCAATCCATTATTAAAGTTATCTTGTTGTAAGATGAAATAAAAAAAAAAGGGAAGCAAGAAAAGCAAAAGAAATGAATAAATTTGATATTTTCAAAAAAAAAAGTGGAAGAAGAGATGATGACCATGATAATGACATGAAAAGGAAAACGGAAGAATTCAAATTGCGAAAAGCGGTTTTGGAAAAGCGAAAGGAGAATGATGATTTGGAAAGAATGGAATATAGGTTGGGTTACAAGAATTTTTACAAGAATCTGGAAATCTACACCACCAAACTCCCTCTTTATGATGTTGAATTTGTGCAAAAATGGTGTCGTCAGCAAAACATTTACAATCATCATGACTTATTGCATTATAATCACTTTTTGAAAGTGGGGTTTGCAGAAGATGTCTTTGCAACAAACTCTGTGATGTACAATTCTAAAAGTGGGGGGTACATGTTATCACTTCGATTTATTCATCATCATCATCATCATTTTGGAAAACCGGTTGTATATCTCAACGAAGAAAAGAAAGATGTGAATACGGTGCAATATTTATATCCGTCGTTGGCAAGATTACTCAATAAGACTTATGCGGCGAGTCTTCATTATGATGTGAAATATGATTTACAATATTTGGATGAAAAAAAAAAGGAGGTTCGTCATGTTTCTGGACTGTTATCGAAGAAATTTCTGGGGACACTCCCGATCATGGTAAAATCAGATATATGTGTTTTGAAGGGTTTGGGAATCTCAACGTCATGTCTTGGGGAAGAGGAAAAGGATGAAGAAGAGGATGATAATGGTGGTTATTTTATCATTCATGGGAAAGAGGTGGTGATACCAATGAGGGAACGGGTGGATAGAATTTGCCAGCTTCCATTTCAGATGTATCATGGGAACAAGTTACCGTGCATTCGTATTAAAAAAATGCCGTTATTCAAATTTATGAAGAAATTATCAACAACCGATTTGTCAGATAAAGAGTTGATTTATTTGTGCACCTTTTTGTTGCCTCCAAAGTGGCGTGGAGATGAAATTTGGAGAGGTTGTGTGTATGATGATCATGATGATCATGATGATAATGATAATAATGATGTCGATTTTGTAAAAAATAAAGACGAAAAAAAAGAGGATGATGATGATGATGATAATGATGATGATAATGATGATGATGATAATGATGATGATGATGATGATGATGATGATTATAAAAATATTTTTGTCAAAAAAAATGTGTTTTTGTTTCCCGATTCTGACAATAGATTGCATGACATTGCATACATGGTCCAAAAATGGTTTATTGACACGTGTATCGACAAAAACGATGAAAATAATCAAGTTCGTTTAGAAACCTGTGGCATGCAATTGTCGAAATGTTTTCAAAAATATTTTAAAATGTTAAGCGATTCACTCCGGCTCGAAATTGATAAACATTGCGAAAATGCAACAAACAATAAATATTTGGGATCTGGATTTGTAAACATCATCGAAGAAATCGTAAATCCGTTTTTAGACAAGAATTATGTTATAGTTGAAAAAGGCGTCGCAGGGTTTTTTGAACGACATGCCACCACCCCCTTTGAAAAAAAAGGATCAAGATTTTTGTTTCAGTGTTCATCATCATCATCATCATCATCATCATCTTTCTCAACATCATATAAATGGCATGGTTATCTCGATTTTTTGTCACAAAATCTCTTATCTGTTGGATGCCATATATCTATTGGCATGACAAAGGCAAATCTTCAAAGTCTGAAAAAATGGTTACTTGCTTCCACCTACATTATTCCTTTATGTCAAATAGATATAAAAGATGAAACCATTGTCTCCAAAATGTCACTTCTCGTACTCAACGAGGAAGTCATCGGGTTCGTTGAACAACCATTGCATTGCCGTTATATACTATTGATGTACAGACGAAATGGTATTCTACCCTTTTCAACCTCTATTTCATTCGATTATCGGACAAAGGTGTTGCAAATACGTACTGATCCAGGCAGATTATGTCGCCCCCTCTTTTACGTCGATCGCAAGGGTATTCCAAGCTTCGTCCGCAAAAGAGGAATGATACTTTTCAACAATCCGAAAATTCAATATACTTTGCGAAGAGCACTCATGGGTTTTTACAATCTTAAAGATGAAAAAAAAGATGAAAAAGAAAAAGATGAGGATGATGATGATGATGATGTTATTGATAAAGAGACTAATATAGATGATGATGATGAAAATGAAAATGAAAATGAAAATGAAAATGAAAATGAAAATGAAAATGAAAATGAAAACATAAACTCATTTACTCCTTTGGAAAAAAAATATCCGTCTTGGAAAGACAAAGCTTATCAGCAACCATTGGAAGAAAATCAATGTCTTGTTGATTTTGTAGACGTCGAAGAATTATCCAAATGCTGCTTGGTGGCTGAAAATACAAAAGCATTGAATGACGCCGTGGTACATATGAAAAAATATACACATCTTGAAATTCACCCCTCTTTGCATCTCAGTACACTCAGTAACATGACGCTACCATTTCCCTTTCAGAATTCGGCAACTCTGTCGCGAAACTTTTTGGATATATATCGTCATCACGTTCTCCCCCCTCTTTCCCCATCGATCGGTGAACGATTCCCAGACAAAGCCTACCTCAATTATGCCCAGCAACCAATCGTCAGCCCCTTTCTGAAATGCTTGCCAACTGGTGGAAATAATTTGATTGTCGCGGTAATGCAAGGGCAGGGTGGACAAATAGTGCTAAACAAAGGTTCCGTCGAAAGGGGTTTATTCGACACCACAAGTTATGCGGCGATTGCAATCACAGAATCAGCAAAAAACAATTTCATCTTTGCAGAAGTGTTTTCAAACACAGAGATAACAAGACGCACACCCATTGTCAAAAATAAAAAAGATGATTCTTTTGTATTTTTGGATGATGTAGATGATGAAAATAATAAGAAATATCATGAACAACATGTTCACAATGACTTTGTTTCTGTTGGAGAAAGATCGGGGAAAAGGCTTGCAAAATTTTGTCTCTCACAACGCCAAGAAATACGAGTAGGGTGTAAATTGGCAAACGGGAATATAGGTTCAATGGTTTGCGTTTGCGAAATTGTCGACGCAGAGAATCTCCCCTTTTGCCGCGGGGATGAGTTCACAACGATTCCCGACATTTGCATCGACACCGATATTGCAACAAAGGGCGGGGTAGGTTTCTTACTTGAATGTCTATTTGGAGAATTTGGAGCACGGCAAGGTGCCATTTGTTCATCCTTTTTATCATCATTATCGTATTCAAATAATACGAAAAAACATGCAAACAAAATCATGTATTGTGGCTTAACGGGGAAGCAGATGCAAGCGGACATATATACAGGAGTGGCTATGTTTATGCGATGCAAAAATGAAACGGAGACAAAAGGGATCGAGAAAACCGAAAGTGTGATTTCTGCCTATAAGTTTGGAGGGTCGAAAGTGGGCGAAGAACTTTTGCGGAAAGATATGGTGAATGTCAAAATTTCCAATACAAAGGGGACATTGTGTCATTCGTCAAAAGAAGATGATCATAATATTATCTCGTTGCCTCGTGCGATGGTAACAAAAATGCATCTTTTAGAAACTTGCGGAGTGGCGTTGCGGTTTTTGATAGACGATGACGCAAACGATGCCAAGAGTGTATCCTTTTCCGAAAATTTACACCAATTGATGCGAATAGATCCACGGATGGATACGTCTATGGTCGTAAAGAGGTGTATTCAAGACATAGATCAAGAAAAGGTGGATAGAAGTCGCCTGGAAGATTTTCTTCTCGATGATTTTGAAACTCTGGAAAAGGATGATGATAATGATGATAGCATGATGAATGATGAAAACGTCAATGAGATATTTGAAAACGATACGAAGGAGAAAATGCTTCTTGTAAATGACGATGAAGAAAATAAAAAACACACGCCTTTAATCACCATGATCATCAATGACCAAAGCGCAGACAAATCATCGACTTTAAATTTTGAAACATTATCATCATCATCAATAACACCATCATCATCAATAACACCATCATCATCAATAACACCATCATTATCATCAATAACACCATTATCATCATCATCATCATCTAATGATGATTTAAATAGTTCATCGAATATTATTGATCAAAATCAAAATCAAAATCAAAATCAACAAAATCAACACAATCAAACAAAAAGAGTCATTAACCTATCCATTTGAAATAACAAATCAGAAAAACATAAAAAAAACATGATAAGTTACAGATTGTTGGAAGCACGGCAAAACTTAATCAATATGATGAAGAAAAACGGCTACATCACAGCCCCCTTTGAAAATATCGGTGTTTATGAAATGAACGCAAAATACGAAGCAAATGATTTAGACATGTTGTTTGAAAAAAATGACGACAAATCATCATCATCATCATCATCATCATCATCCATTGTCACCAAAATTTTGGTCCGGTTCTGTGTCAAGGATAAACTTAACGTCAAGATGTTGGAAGAAATTCGAGAAGACGTTTTTCTATTAGATCCAAAACTCGCCACGAGCGATCTCTTGATGATGGTTACCTTGAAAGATCCCAATGATACCATGAAGGCGCATTTAAAACACATTTGGAATAAAGATGCAACTATGGTCTCCATCATATCTTTGAATCGACTACAATTCAACATTCTTGATCATCACCTTGTGCCCGTGCACACAATCGTCAACAAAAAACAATTGGAAGAAGAATGTTTTCAAGTGTTTAATATTCGAACCATTGAAGAACTACCCGATATATCCCGCTTTGATCCTGTCTCCATTGCAATCGGGATTGTCCCAGGGGAAGTGTGTCGAATCGATCGACCAAGCAAAACAGCCATTACCAGCGTCTACTATCGCAAATGCATTAATGAATAATGAATGTTTTTCTGAGTATTAAATATATATTATCGTAAATCATCTTTATCATCATCATATCATCATGTCTTCTTCATCATCATCATCATCATCATCAACAGATTCTACCATTACGATGATTTCCTATCTCTCCCTCTTTGTCATTATTTTCGGATACTACTATTTTTTAAAACCTGCCAACACTGCCGACTTCGATCCCGGCAAATTTGCAACTTTTTTCATTATGATCATTGTCAGCCAAGTTGTTTGCAACACCGCATTAATTTTAAAAAGGTGTAGTGGTTCATTAAATAAGAATATTGGTGCCGCTTTCCTCATCACTTTCATTCCTTGGTTTGTTATTTTCGGCATCACCAATCTCATCTTGCTTATGATGCCAGAAATGAAAGCCGTTTTCGCCGATGTCGTTGGATACTTTTGGGTGAGCAGTTCGGCAAATCAAATCTTGGTCGATTTACTTGTTGATGCCAATGTCCAAAGAGATATTTCACTAATTCAATCTCCAGAGGAAAAGTCAAAACTCCAAATAGCTGCTGATGCCATTGTGAAAATATGTAGCGACAAATCTCTGCTGATTAATCAAATCACCCCTTTGAATTTTGACAAGTACTGGAACGGAGTCTTGAACCCTTTGATGAAACAACAATACAAAAAACTCGGAAGCCCGGAAAACGAAGAGATGAAAAAGAAATTTTTCGCTGTCGTTTTGTCCAGAGATAATGTTGGGGAAGCCTTTTGGTTCTCCTACATGGCAGTGTTACTTCTTTCTTTGACCAATTTTAAAATTATGTCATATCAGTGTGAAACGGACGCAGCTACAATGAAACAAACGCATGGCGAATATTTGGAACAAAAGGCGGCGGTTGAAAACCAAACAACTTCATCAACGGTTTATAAGGTATAATGAAACACATCTTCAAAATGATAACTGATTTTGTTTTGCCAAGGAGGTATAAAACAAGTCTTTTTTTTTATATTTCCAAAATTATAAAAACATTGCAAAAAAAAAAGTATGAATATTTTTAAATCCGATTTCTCGAATTCAATCATTGCGATTTTCTCCCTTTTGGTGCTCGCCTACTTTATTAACCTCGTTGCGAACTATTTTTCCAAAAAGGGGAAATCGGGCATGGAATCCAATTCAAATATGAACGCCGCTTCCAACAGCACCTCTTCTTCTCCTTCTATGTCATCCTCACCATCTTCTGTGCAACCAACCTACAGTGACAACAGTGCATCCTATGCCTCTGTTCCACCATCCTCTTCTGGAAGTGGAAGTGGTGGTGGAGGAGGAGGAGCGAATAAAAGCAATGATCCATCAGAGTTGTTACCGAAAAACAATAATGCTTGGGGAGGGTTGATAATCAGCAAAGAGTTGAAAAACAAATCATTTCTAGAACCCGCGCCATCGATAATTGGAATTGACACTGTTTTGGAATGCAATCATCGCAACGCAAATTATCAACTTCGATCGGATCCTCCCATTCAAGCAGGAAACGTAGGCCCATGGAATAATTCGACCATTACGAGTTGCTTAAATAACATAGTGCCTTTGGAATTAGGGAAACAAGGTGATCCACATGCTATGTAATTTGTTTGGTTGCTTGCTTGCTTGCTTGCTTGCTTGTGTGTGTGTGTGTGTGTGTGTGTGTTTGTATGAAATTAATCCAACCGAACAGAAGGAACAAAATGTCGACGAATGCGACGAAATATCTCCATGCTTTCACTTGCTGCCTCCAAAACGTCTCTACGGATTTGAGATTCATCATCTTCCTCCTTTACGTAAGCGACACGCAAAACACTATCCACATCGTGCGGGTGCCATTTTTTGAAGGAAATAAAATTCAACTTTTTGGATTGATCGAAAAAGAGCTTGTGCATGAAATATTCGAGCACGTTGCCCAAAGTGTAGTCTTCGTTTTCCAAAACAATGTCGAAGCAGTTTTCCATCATACATTTCTCCTTTACCGAATGGACTAATAGTTCTGATTTTTCACACAAAAATTTTACGCGTTTCAATTTCATCAGCATAATGTCACATGCTTTCATCACGAGTTCAGAATTACGGTAAACGCCAACGGAAGCAACCCTAAAATCATAATGAAAAGGGCGAGCAAAGGCTTCACGCTCAGCTTCCAATAACCGAAAATTGGTTTCTGCAAACCGCTGATCCTTCTCCGTCATCTCTTTCCAATCAACCGACGCCTTTCGCATTTCCATCTCAGCTTCCAATTTTGCGGGATCAGGTGTCAATCCATAACTTGATATATAGACCGAATTATACATTCCATTTTCATTGGCTGTACCAATATCAAAATCGCACATCAAATGAATTTGTTCTCCAGGTTGTGCAGGGTCCACAATGTTTGGACGCAATCGAAGAAACTCTATCTTTGTAGAAAGGGGAAACAGATTTTCACTTTGTAAAATAACGTCGGACGGAGCAAGGGGGGCTTTGGGAACTACTTTAAAATGTTCCGTCGTGACATATAAAATGGAATCCGTGTTATTCGTTACATTGATTTCAAGACGAAACTTGCTCAAGAGATCCATATCCAGTTCTTTGCAATGGACAGGAATACATCCCAGCCTTTGCTTTACAATTTCGTTGTTGAACCGAGATGTGTTGGTGAAAATGACGGCGCGATTCTGAGATTCAGGCGAGGTACGGAATACGACACATGGAATATCGGCAAGGAGGGTTCGGCGAATGGCATTTGCAAAGGAGATGTCGACATATTTCATCACAAAGTGTAAAACGCCGTGGTCATCTGTGCGAATATTGGAAATCACAGGTGGTTGTGATGATGAAGAGGAAGATGAAGATGACGAAGAAGTATTTTTCATTTTTTTTTGGGAATGATTCTTTTTTGTTTATTTAGTGTTTTCCGTGTTCGTTTTATTTACAAGAATTGAATTACGATGAAGACATAAAAAGAACTCGTTTTTAAAAATCAAAAAAAAAGAATCAAAAGAATATCATCATCATGACTTCGACAATTGTCTACTACAGCAATTATTGTGATCATTCAAAGAAGTTATTGCAGACGTTGGGAAAAACCGGTCTTCAGGAAGACATGCATTTTATTTCCATCGATAATCGCATGCAGGATCCAACAGATGGAAATACCTATGTCGTGTTGGAAAATGGGTCACGCATACTACTTCCTCGAGCGATAAGTCGTGTCCCCGCCCTCTTTCTGGTTGCCAACAAACAAATATTGTTTGGCGATGAAATATATCAATTCGTACAAACATTGCTTGGGAAACGCACCGAACAAGCAGCACAAAGCCATGTAGAACCTGAATCATTCTCCTTTGGAAGTTATGCATCGGCAATAATGAGTGATCAATTCAGTTTCCTAGACATGAATGTTGAAGATTATGCTGCAAAGGGGGGGGGAGGGATGCGGCAGCTGCACAATTACGCATCAATTACCGATTCTGCGGCGTTTAATAATAATAATAATAATAATAATAAATCCATGTCCTCCTTTGACGAAACAAAGGTGCCGAGTGGAGTGACAATTGAACAATTGCAAAAAACACGAGAGCAGGAATTTATGAGTATGTCAAAGGGGTGATGATGATGATGATGATGATGATGAATGTTTGGGACCAAATATTTAAAATAAAAAGGGAGAGAAATAGATAGAAAGATAGAAAAAAAAATGTTGACGAAGCGAAAAAAAATGTTGACGAAGCGAAAAAAAATGTTGACGAAGCGAAAAAAAATGTTGACGAAGCGGAAAAAAAAGACGACAAGAATAAGAAATTGTAAACGCACGCGGAGACGAATTTATGGAGGTATTGGTCCTTCTAAATTGTTGACGTTGTTGGGGGCTGCAACGGCTGCTGCTACGAATCCAGCAGGATCACGTCAAAATTTTCATGGGAATCACATGTTCAATACATCATCGTCTGCGCAACAATTTGGGCAACCAATTGGGCAACCCAAATATGAGTCATTTGGGCGACCAAGTTGGCAAACATTTGAGCAACAACCAAGTTGGCAAACATTTAGCCAACATGGGATTCAAAACATATCTGCGCGACAACAAGATGACTTATCTGCGCAACCAGTTATAAATGTATCTAACACAAAGTCTGAATCGAGTCGTGTTCAAAAATCATCCAAGTCGCGGCATTCATCAAATTCGGATGGTAAAATGGGTGACCATAGACATTCACCAAAAACAGATGGAATCGACTTGGCCAAAGCAGATGGCGACAACTTGGTCAAAAGATATGAAGAGTTTGAGAAAGACTATGTTAATAATAATGTTTATGGAGTTTTTTCACTGTCAAAAAAATTATACATTCAGCGCATCCTACAATGGTTGCAAGGTATTCAAGATCACATAGATTTAGGAAGAAAGGGTTGGACTGAAAGTCGCGCTAAGGCGTGTGCCTTATTGGAAACAGAAGTTCACATTCACTATTCAACTGGTTTAGATGCCATTAATGCACTTGGACTTGCTATATATGGTCATGATAAGCAGAAAACGCGCACAAATTATAAAGCTTATACTCCAAATCTCATTCGGAATTTTCGAAATTTTGATAAATATAATACTGACGAGTGGTTTGCAAAATATATACAATTAAAAAAAATAGATCCACACTTTTTATATATAAAAAAAATTCCCGACAAACAATTTTCCACTACTGTAGAGGATTATTGCCGCAGAGAGAATAAATTTTTGCCAAAATTAAAGTCTTCTGGGGAATGGGTAACACTAAGAATGTCTACAGATCTCATAAAAGGTTTCGGCAATCAAATCACTGACTTTCATTTTACGCTTACAACTGGCGAAAAAATTATATTTAAACCAGATGCTGATTATACTGATAAAGAAAAAAAACCCCTCGATATTTCTTTCATGCTAAGAACAGGTGATAATGGAAAGACTTTTGAGGACATAAAAGATCTTATTTCAAGCATCGAAGTGAAACGAGAACAAAAGTCGCTGATACAAGAAAATCCATTAACAGAAGAAGATAAACAACTTAATAGCTTTTATTTCAATGCCGACGGCTCATATCTTGTCGACAAACATGGATATAATACTCGTGTAGATGTAGATGTAGCAACTTTTGAAAAGGCGGCACATATTATTGAAACTTTCGGTAAAAAAGTAATAGATAATCCTACCAAAATTATTGGTAACTCTTTCCGGGACAGTATAATTAGTCCATATCATAAACTAACCCCTAATGTCATAAAAGATTTTGCGGACAACTTTTCTATTCAGAATTGGGAAAACTTAACATCAAAAAGCGCAGCAATATACTCTCCATGTCTTATAAAAGTTGATGACACTCAATTTTTCAATTTAATTAGTAAGATCAGTCAACGTACTAACCAACCTAATTTACCAATATTATCACTCAGACAACTAGATGGGGTAACCGTTTTTCATATAACCGTACCACCAAAATCTCCCGACTTTGAAAGCTATGTTGGTCAAATTCAGAAAATTAAAATATTTACGTCCGATGGTTACGTAGAAAGATGGGTGGATGGTATCGAAAAAGTAAATGATGGTTTTTTGATAAAAGAAGAAATATCAGCTCCAGACTTTCCTTCAGTAGCTGCTATTCGTAGGGTGGAACTTCAGCGTTTTATACCCGAGGATAAATTGCGTAATATTAAATTATCTGACACAAACCTTAATAGCTTTCATTTTTCTGCTTTCGGTTGTGAAATGACGCCAATTGAAACAGCAAAAACACACAACCCCCTTTATTCTGAAAAGCTATCAGACGCCGACTTTTTCAACGAATTCAGTACTCTATATTTGAATACAGGGATACAAGAGCCAAAGGCAATGCTAGACCATGCAAACGGCTATGGATTTACCAAATATATTTCTATTCAAATACCAGCAAATACCCCAGAAGTAAGAAATTTGGTACGCCAAGTTACGGATATCATTATCAGCACCAAGATCGATGAGGAAAAACTAAATTTTGCTGTAAAAACGGAAGATGCCGTTAACGGGGTCAATTTTATACTGAAAGATTCAGATGGTGTGGATACTCTAGATGTTAGCAAAGAAAGCGTCACAAGAATAGAATTTGTTCGATCAAATGGCGACCTGAATAGTATTTTTTACAATGGATTCAATAAGACGCCAACCACGCCACTACCAGCAGCTGTTGCCCCTGAAAAGTCTGCTGCGTTTGTTGCCCCTGAAAAGTCTGCTGCGTCTGAAAAGTCTGCGTATAGAGAACCAAAGAATTCTAATGTCATGATAAAAGAGCGTAATGAATTAGCAGATGAATATGCTCAGAAGTTCGGCGCCCTTGACTTATCCTACGCAAAAATGGACGAGGACGAAAGAAAGTCTGCAGTAGAAGAAATTACGCAATATGCACAAAAAATTAAGGATCTCGATGAAGCAATTTTACCGCTATTGCAGAAGGAAAAAGAATCTTCTGAACGCTTAGCAGAAAATGCGGGTCAAAGAAATAAACTAAAAACTCAGGCTATTCATAGATCTATGGGGGAAAATATTGAATCCAAAATCAAAGCATTAAAACAAATAGAATTTAATGAGATGGAATTGTCTGGATTTGCTGATGTGGAAAAAGCCAAAAACGAAAAAATAGCAGAGAAAAAAGTACAAGATATAAAGCATGGTATGCCAACTGATACCATTCAAAATTTGCATCATTTGATGAACAAACTACGTGAACATTATGATGATGCTACTAATTCTAAAGAGTTAGACAGTCATTTAGGTAAGGAAATAGTCAGCATTAAAAAATTGATGGATTTACATGCATCAACAACAAAGGATCACGTAGAAACTGCGCATATATCAGGATTTTCTACTGAACGGTTGCGTGATTTTTTAGGAAAGTTAAATGATGATTTAAGAATTTATAATGTCATTTATGAAGGTGACAAAAAATTGATGTTTCAGGAACTTGTTGATTTCTTAGTCGCGAAAGTGTCCGACGTCGAAACGTTAATCCAAGCAGGCGAGAAACGAGAGAGTGAGGAAGCCAAGGCAGAAGCGAGATTATTAAAAGCGGACGCCGAGAGAGTGGATGCCGAGAGAGTGGAAGCCGAGAGAGTGGAATCCAAGAGAGTGGAAGCCGAGAGAGTGGAATCCAAGAGAGTGGAAGCCGAGAGAGTGAGAGTGGAAGCCGAGAGAGTGAGAGACGCCGAGAGAGTGAGAGACGCCGATGACGCGAAAGTGGAAACATTAAAAGCTATAATAAAGGAAATGCCAACTAATACCATTAAAGATTTGCATGATTTGATGGAGACACTACGTAATATTTCTTCTGATAATTACGATGCTGCCAATTATGTATTGTCTGATAAATTAGACGATGAGTTGAGTAAACAAATAGACATAATTAAAAACTTGATAGCCATACATGCAAAAAAAACATTGAGTGACCTTACAGGTCTGGATATATCGACTAAAGCATTAAATCCCTTTTTAAAAGAGGTAAATGAAGATTTACGTATTTATACGGATATCATGAACAAAAATGACAACTTTTTATTTTTGACGAATGTTGTTGATTTATTAAGGAACACAGCGTTTGACGTTTCCAAAGAAGAAGCCGATAGAGCGAAAGAAGCCTTAAAAGCCGATGAAGAAGCGAAAGAAGCCTTAAAAGCCGATGAAGAAGCGAAAACCTTAGCAAAAGCGGAAGCAGAGGCCAAGGCAAAAGCGGAAGCAGAGGCCAAGGCAAAAGCGGAAGCAGAGGCCAAGGCAAAAGCGGAAGCAGAGGCCAAGGCAAAAGCGGAAGCAGAGGCCAAGGCAAAAG
>Ga0214919_10004017_pt1 | contig 21688 bp, 18 predicted proteins | sample LL1503_MetaG_FD_177994 | JGI IMG/M metagenome (GOLD analysis project Ga0214919, IMG submission 177994) | Freshwater microbial communities from Lake Lanier, Atlanta, Georgia, United States - LL-1503 | ecosystem: Environmental > Aquatic > Freshwater > Lake | place: USA: Georgia | collected... | reverse complement strand
GAATCAAATGCCACAAGTTCCTGGTGGTTGGCATATCAAACATCACAACAAACATACGCAGGCCACCGCTGAACATCATTCCGTAAATGATCACGAGCCCGATGAGGTTCAACATGGGTGGTAGTGCTGACACAAACATGATCAGCAGCACGTACTTAATGATGATTCCTTTAAGACTCAATTGTTCCCACTTCCGCTAAACACTGCATCTACAACCACCATATGGATGAGGTGTGTCGTCCAAAGCCCGAGAAGGTTGCCTCTTGCAATGAGAAATCCGGGCAATACGATTACCTCGTGGCACAAGTCTTTCCTTCCAACTTTGACCCTTCGTCCCTCGTTGACGCCGAAAAAGCAGCACTCGTTTATTTCATGAAAGGTCTAGAACCAGGCTGGATTGTCGCCCCTTCTATTCCGATCACATTGAAGGGGCAAGACCGCGAGATCGATCTCATCCTTTTGCATCGTGATCATGGTGCATACATCGTTGAAGTCAAAGGCGGAATCATTTCACTCACCAATGGAGAGTGGAAACAGAACCAGGCAATTTTCGATAGCCCGGTTAACCAAGTGATGGTGGCCAAGCACAATCTCAAAGATCGACTGAAAGCAATGAAAGTCAACATGGGTGCAATTTCTATGCAGCACCTTGTCGCGTTTCCTCACATCATTAGCTTTCCCCCAGAAGGTGCCGGACCTGATTGCCCAAGGGAAATTGTCTTCACCAAGACAGAGTTAGAAGACCCTTCGAAATATCTCAATGAAATTCGAAAGAAAAGGTCACCAATCCCTGAAGCAGACCTCGTCGCTTTTCTCAAAGCATTGCGTCCAGACGTTCGCGAGATTGACGTACAGGGTGGAAACATCTCTGGCGTCTCTGAGCGAATCGCTCGTTCAACCATCGACCAACTCTCCATCGTTTTTGGTCTTGATGAAAACCATCGCGTACATATTCGGGGCGCAGCTGGCACCGGCAAAACTTTCATTGCTACCAACTGGGCCAAACGTGCCGTTGAACGTGGCGAGCGAACTCTAGTTATTTGTTACAACCGTGAGCTAGGTATCGAGATCAATAACAACATGGCTGAGTTCACGCAATCACTTGCTGACCCTTCAATGCTTACAGTCAGTTCATTTCATGCCTACGCAAATGTTCTCCTAGGCGAAAAAGCCCCAGCAAATGCAGATAATCAACCAAGTGAATGGTGGCGAAACCATCATGCTGAATTGATTCTCGCAAATCTTGAATCAATCAACCAACGATTCGACACCATCATTGTCGACGAAGGTCAGGACTTTCATTCCCTCTGGTTTGCAGTCCTCGACAATTTGCTCGCCGACAAAGCCACCAGCCATTTATTGGTGATGTCCGACGAAGCTCAAGCCATCTATGCAGAAGCCCCTGAGCTGCAACCCAATATTGCGACATTGCGTTTAGACAAGAACGTTCGCAATACAAACAAAATTGCAAACCTTGTGCGACGCCTTGGTGGAGCTGCGGTAACTACTGGAATAACGCCGGGACAAGATATTGATATCTACACAATCGGTGGCTTGAAAGAACGCCGCAAAGCATTTGTTAAAGCCCTCACTAAAGTCCGTGATGAATTGGCAATCCCTCCATCACAGACCCTCATCCTCGTTCGGCACAATCGATACATCAATGAACTTATGGATGATTCAACAGTCGACTTCCCGTTATGCAAGTGGGCCGATCGGGACGAAGAGCATTATCCCTTCGGCACCATTCACGGCACCAAGGGCCTTGAACGCATGGCCGTCATCTTGATTGACGATGACGACGAGCCAGACTTAACTCTCACGTACATCGGCGCAAGCCGCGCAGTGATGTATCTCGCCGTTATTGGCAAGAAAGCCCTGACCGACCAGTTGACTTAATTCTCAGATTTGGAATCCACGATCACGTGCAGGGACTACTGCAGTGGTGGAAGCACCAACTGTGATGAATTCTGCGTACAGATCGGGGTGTGAAGCCTTCATCCCGGCCTTATCAAAGGATTCTTTCGTAGTCTCCTCACGAGTCCACTGACACACGCCCACAATTCCAGGAGCAGTTCCGCATTCACTCTTGATTTGATCTTCAAGGAGCATCACTTCCCATTCAGCAGGCGACTGAACAGTAAGAACCTCCAAATACATTGCATGTAGTTGGGAAATATCAGAATCACTGACGGAAAAAGAGGATTCAATTTGCGCCTTCAGATCTATGAGTTCTGGATACAGCAAATACGGATCTGGTCGATTTTTCACAGAATCAGTTAGTCGAAAAGACCCACTAATCTTAAGTTCACTCTTGACATATTGCGACCATAGATCTGGATGCGAAGTTTTGAACGATTCCTCATCAAATCGCTCAGCACCTTTTTTATCTTGAATACTTAGGAGACGACCCACGTCGACACCGCGCTTCGATGCGTCTTCTAATGCTTTCACCACGGAATCAGCCAACACCTTGCATTCCTTCACCTGAGCCCGAAGCCCTACTAACTGCTGATGAAGAGATAGCAATTCATCAGATGGCGTAGCAACTTCACCAACCGATTGAACATTCTTGACCTCTGCAGCAGTCACCATATCTTTCTCATGTGCCCGTGCCGCAGTGGCTAATTCCTCGGCAACTGCAATAGCCGTTGCTTGCTGTGCCAATGTGAATACAAACCACTCCCCTGACAACCGCATCGGCGCGAACTTGCCATGCATTGTCGTCTCAACACGTTCCACAATCGGGGTGCGAATAATGGAAACCGCATGCAACAGGCGCGGGTTTCCCGTTTGGTGTTCCTTCACCCGATAATCAGTCGTTCGAGCATCATTGTCGCGCACAATTCCGATCTTGATGAACTGTGTATCCATATTCGTCACTGGATCTTTTTCCCCAACGAAATACAATTCACCGCCCGCTAGGGATTTTGCTGCCATATCAACGACCCGCCTCTCTAACGGGCAATGGTACGGCGTCGGTACAACTAGGCTCTGGTTATGGCTAATCCAAAGAACACGATTCATGTAGGTATTGCCGTTGCTGGCGTCTTGGTGGGGGCTGTGTTGTCGCTGTTTACGGGTGATCCGGCTGTGGCGTTGATGTTCTCGGGTGGTGCGATGAGCAGTATCGGATATTGGCTAGGCGCTTCAGCTCAACGTCGACATGGCTAAAAAAGCAAGCGAAGCTAAGCGCACCAACCGAGTGTTGGGGGTGCTGGTTGTTCTCCTATTAATAGGTGCAGGTGCAGTGGCTCTGTTTGTAGAGCCATCGGCGTCTTCTGATGCAACTGTGGTGTCTGGGCATGATGTAACAACATTGGGTGTGAGGCCAGCAGAAGTATCACGCAGCAACTTCTCTGCCGGTTGGGGCATCGAGCAATATGACTTTCAAATGAATGCATTGAGTTGCTCAGAATTGAATACTCATATCACTACTGATCTGTGTGCTGTGGCTAGAACGAAACATGGCGACTTCATGTTCTCAGCAACAGAGAGCTACTGGGATGAAACAGATACAAGCGTGACATTAGAAATGTCGTTGTTTGGTTTTCAAGACAACAATGGATGGAAACGTGCCACCGGCTTACTTGATGCACAAATGGTGCGTGACCTTGATGGTGTGCAAGTAAAGATTGATCTGTATCGCACAGAAGTACATGGTGACGAAGTATTGATTGCCCATCGCCACCCAGTTGATGACACCGTGAACGGCTACGACGTGAGCGACCAAGTATTCATCATTGCTGCCTCCCCCACTGGCGCACCCACAGTTGTTGCCTGGTATAACGGCCCTGATATCTCTTTTGAAGTAGATGGCAAGAACATCACGTTGCTATATAAGAGGTATGGCGTAGCAACAGAGTCTGGGACATTGCAGCAAGGCTGGAACACTCAAGTGCGCCTGATCCCTTCAGGTCGTGTGCCGTATGGCTGGGACGAACAAATCACTACTGGGCCAGAATTACGTGATGCGATGGATGCGGTGCCCGTAATCCTGGTGGATTCCTATACGTTCCCCAATTCCAAATCAGTAACTACAAATAGCAACTATTAGAAGGATTCTTTCCACCCAAATGGATAATCATCGAGGGTTTGTCAAGACAGCTATTTCACAACTAGTGATCAAGTTGAGCGAGAATTTTCTGGATTTTTCTGTGGATTTTCGGTCCACCAACAAATCCCACAGCATTTTCGAACTCACCATCTTTTCGGAGATCGAGAGATCCGCTCTGTGCGAGAGCAAACATGATTTCTCTGACCGCTTCCCAGTCCATGGTGCGGGTATCAGCGTCAAAATTTGGACCGAGAATGTCTCCTGCTGCCAAACTCCATGCGATTAAACCGGTCAATTCCAAGAGCTTGTAGTCCTGGTCACGTGGTTTCTGGTAGATGTCTTCCCATTCGACTGGAAAACATTCTGCAATCAAATCCCAGTAACGCTGCATGATTTCATACATCATCTCAATATCTTCAGCCTCAACGATATTTGCAAACGATCCATGACTGAAAGTTCTGCGAACTTCCTTATCAACAGATGCCAGGTTAAACAGGGCTCCATCAATTTCTTTTTTCTGGGCTATATAGATCTTGTCGTGAAAAGGAGAACCCTGATCTTCTTTAAGCAAAAGCGAGACCTGTGTAGACCAAGAACCTTCAATGACTTTCCCCACTCCCTTAGGTACGCCTTTAGCGTTACCATTAATGGTGTTGAAGACCTGAGCCTCTTCATCCATGTCAAGACCTTCGTAAGCAACAAAATCCACGAGCATCACGATTCCTTCGTCTTCAAAAAGCTTGATGAACCCACCAAGTCGATGCTGACCATCAATGATCGAAGCAGGGCCGCGAATTTCTAGATCACCAAAATCCTCAAATTCACCCTCCACAAATGTCCACCGATCTCTTGTACTCAGCAGAACTGGTGGAACTATTGCTAATGGATTCTGGCTCAAATACTTTGAGAAGGTCTTCATGCGAGCCCCAGATCCTGGACGCTGATAGCCGTTCCCTACCTCAACTAGGGGTGATTTTTGTCCAATCAAGTTTTTCATAACCGGCACATAGGTAATGTCTCGTGCCACGTCAGATGAAATAACCCCGGTGAAATAGACAAGCTCTTTCCCATCTTCATCGGTGCGTACAAATCGCTGAACATTCTCGATACTTGTCTTCAGACCTTTAGTTCTCGACATATTGACTCCCTCTCAGTTGTTGACAAGTCAGGTTATCAACTGGGTATCCGATGGTTTCAGAGAAATTATGAATGGAGACAGCGGCGCTTTGTCAGTTTTGTTAAAAAATTGAATATTTGAAGCTTCGCATCAGAATAGAAACAAGACCGTTGCCTGTTAGATTTTCTTCATCAACGGGCTGGAGAATCATGGCAACTGCGCAGAATCTATTCAAAGCAACATCTAAAACTGTCACCGAATTGCTGATTGAAAATGGGGAATTTTTCTATGTTCCTGCGTATCAACGCCAATACAACTGGGACAAGCTTGCCGTTCTTAGGCTCGTAGAAAATGTTGTTCAAGGAATGCTGGATATCTTAAATGACCCCGATAGTTTCACATTCCTTGGCTCAATAATTCTTATTGAGGACCGTGAGCATAAAGCGATTGCTCCAATCCATAAAGTTGACGTTCCAGCGCAGGTATCTTTAGTTATCGATGGGCAACAACGACTAACAACGATTATTCTGTTTGTTATTGCGCTGCATGAGCGACTACGCGACTCCTATGAGCGAATCAAAAACATAAAACCAGATCAAAAGACTGCCCTACATGATTACTTGGACACGGCGACAGGTGAAACTTTAAATCAAATTCACAAGCTGCTCATAGAACACAGATTTAATGGTGCGGGAAATCCGACAGTTCCATACGTGAAATTGATCCGCGCATACGAAGATGCCTGGAGTCGAAAAACTAACGAATTAGCTTACGACTCTCCAATTGCCGGCGTCATTTATGATTACGCAATAAAGAATCTGGGCTTCGACCTTGACCAGAAAAGAAGTAAATTCAGCCCACGCAAGTATCACAACGACTCAGACAAGAGCACCTGTGGTGAGAGATTCAAAGAAATTAAGAATCTTCTGAAAAACCTGCTCAATGACGAGGGAATCGGAGAGGAACTTTTGAAGATACCTTCCTCAAAGTTGCTACTCCGTAAAGAAAACATCAGACGCCAGTTATTCCCCGATATGGATTCATCAATAAAGGAATTATTGACAAGCGAGTCATGCGACCAGGAGGACAGCATCGCCTTCGGGTATCTGACCCTCACCCGTTTTTTGATTGACAGAGTAGCGATAACAGTCGTTGATGTTGATAAAGAAGAATATGCATTCTCGGTCTTTGACACTCTAAATACAACTGGGCAGCTCCTAGCGCCGATGGAGACATTCACTCCACTAGTTATGAAATCTGTTGGTATCGAAAACTATCGAGGATCACCTGAGAAGGTTTTGATTGATGATATCTACAGCATCCTTGGAGATCTTGATAAGAAGAATAATCGTAACAACGCCCTCGAGTCCGCCATTATCTTTGCGCAGACTGAGAATGGTCACCGACTAGGCAAGGATTTAACTGATCAACGCAACTTTCTGCGAGTGTCATATCGCCGGGTTGAAGAAGATTTACAGGATCGATTGGCATATCTTGAACATCTACGCACCGTTGTGCAGCTGAAAAAATCAATCTTTGGTGATTGGGAGAATCCGACACTTCCCGGATTCCAAATTCACGATCTTGACCACGAAGTTATTGCATGTCTTGGTTTCCTCGCAAAACTGAACCACACCGTGGTGCTGCCACTCTTAACTAGGTTCTGGATTCAAGTCAAGACTTCGTCATCTGAGGACGACAAGGTAGTTGCATTAGATGACTTTCAAAAGTGTGTTAAAGCAATTACAGCTTTCACTGTCCTATACCGTTCAGTTTCTACCGATGGAAAAACAGACGGCATAGATGAGGTTTACCGTGAAATTATGTCGGGTATCAATAGCCCCACTTCACTTGAAGCGTTACACAGATCGTCGCTGGCCCACCACGGAGAGGAAATTGATATTGCTCACCCACTCAAAGTTGATGATGTCATCAAAGACTTGAGCCGCCGGATTATCGATTCACCCGCCCCAGCAGAGAAAAGGAGCAAGAATCGTGGCGTTACGAACCGAGAGACTTACATCTCAAAAGCTGCTGGTATAGCGATCTATAAGTCTCAGACACTCGCAAGATTTATGGTGCTTGTCGCGATGCACGACTCTGTACCGGACTCAAATAATCATGGACTCCTTGTGAAAGGGCTTGCCGGTTCTAACAAGACCTTGGATTTAGCTACCTGGAAGAAAGAGGAGACGAACACAGTCGAGCACATTGCCCCTCAGAATCCTCGTGAATCATCAGGTTGGGACACTGACATTTATTCACCAGACAACTTAAATCTGGTTGATCGAATTGGAAATCTAACATTGTGCCCAATGGGAGTAAACAGCACCCTTGGTAATGCGGGTTTCGCACGCAAGCGCATCGCTTATGCAGCGCTTGGACAGAAAGAATTCAAGAAAGCTCAATCCGATTTATTGGCGGCGAACCCTCCCTTTACAGATCTCGCTAAGAAAGTAAGAGAGATGCAAGCTGGACATCTTCCTTTCTTCGGAAACATCGGACAGAAGACAGATGACTGGGACGCAGCATTTATTAAAGTTCGTACAGAGAATATGCTCGAATTAGTTTGGGACAAGCTCACCCAGTGGCTAGCAATCCCATCAAGCAGTTGATTTCAGGCTTCGATTAACTGCGAAGGTTCCAGAATTCCGTATCGATCTGGCTCGTGCTGAATGATAGTTACAGACTTAGTCGCTCGGGTGAGGGTGACGTACATTAGATTTCTAATTCTCCCCGAGTTCTTAAACCACCTGTTGGGCTGAATCAATACCGAATGATCGACTTCAAGACCTTTGCTCTCTTCAGGGGTTAGGGCCACCACATTGGCGATTCCTAGGTTCTCGACTTCACTTGCAAAAATTTCAGTATCCGTAATCACTGCAATTCGACCATTCTGCATCGACAATGTCCTTACTAAATCTAAAAGAGCTGCCAAAGCGTCAGATGGCTCAATTTTAAGAAGAGACACCTGACCGCCTTCAACATCACATGCTGGAGTGTCTATTCGATCATTCTCAGAAAGATACTGTCGGGCATAGTCATAGATATTCTGTGGAACTCGGTAATTCTGCAGCAGCGACATCAACTTTGGTTCTGCCACGTCAAACTCTGCACTCAGACTCTCCCAAGTTTCAAGATTCCCAGTTCGTGTTGCTTGATTCATATCCCCCACCAGAGTCAATTGATCCCGACTGACATATTGCGAAATCACTCGGCACTGCAAACGCGTCAAATCCTGTGCCTCGTCGACCACAACGTGTGAGTAGTTTTGTCTTCCACTGTTACCGTCTAAGAGATACATCACTTCAGCAACTATTGGCAGATCTGCATCTGACCACACATAAGCTCGAGGGTCTGTCGAACTATTCTTAGCTTCCCCAGAAAGTCGCTCCGCAAGTGCGGTACCTGCTGGGCCCAGAACTTTTTCATAAAGTTTTTTCTCTCCTCTACAAATCTGACGGGCCAATCTAACTCCATCGCGAGACGGCAAAAGGCGATCAATGATTTGTGAGATCGCAGGTAAAGGTGTACCCGAGCGTGCTCGTTCGTAATCAGAAAAGGAAATTTCGTTTACGGTGATCGTCTCATCATCCTCGAGTACATCGGAAGAAAATGAATCGTTGCGTCGTTGCTTCGTTGGAGCGTCCAGATCACCCAATACTTTTCGAAGGTGATCTGTATCGATTTTGAGAGACTCTGCAGCAATCTCAATTGCTACTTCAATATCACTCTGATAAAAATCACTCATCACCGAGGATAAAGCGCGCTTGTAGCGACCTCCTCGGGGTGAATCAATCAAGGCTTTCCATTTTTGGCGCTCTTGTTGGCTGAACAAACCGATCCTTAGAAGCCACTTGTCAAGAAGTGCCTCTCTTCGAGCATCAGCAGAACGAGCCGATTTATCTTTCTGGACTATGCCATCTCCAATCAATGAAGCTTGAATCTCCTGATGCAGTGTATTTCTAGCTTGGTTGTAGCTAATTTCTCTGCTCAAAAACTTTTCATACAATATTGAGACCATGATGGAGATGTCATCACAATCGATAGCACGTGGGACACGACCTGCAATTCCACGATCTATTGTGGCCTCAATATTGAGACGCAATTCAGAAGGCCACAAGCATCCTTGGATAACACGCAAAATATTTGCTGAGTTTTTCGTTAGCTTAAATCCATCACGTTCTTCCCTAAGAGTATTGAATTCAGCTCTATCTTTCTCGGGAATTCTCTTTATACAGAGTGAGAGAAAGCTCTCATTCGTCACCCCAGAAATTCCGAGACTCGGGAAAAAGCCTTTCACATATTCCAAATACGTTTCTGTTGGACCTATCACTAAAACATTCAAATCTCGAGAAGAATAATCTTGATTGGTGCGCATGAGATAGGCAAGTCGCTGTAGCGCAACCACGGTTTTCCCAGTGCCAGGTCCCCCTTCGATAATCAAGCACCCGTCATGATCCACCCTTACAATGTCGTCTTGATCGGGATCAATCACATCCATAATGTCATGCAAAGATCCATCTTTTTTCTGACTAATTCTCTCGCGACGAAGTGCAGCCCGCTGTGCATTTGTTTCAGCGAGCGATACGACCTGACCATCAATAATGGTTATTGTGGCCCCGAAAACTGAATCCTCATCCAGACGCTCCAGCTGAGCCCATTTTCTACCAATCGGTGTCTCAAACGCAGCAACAAGAGCCTCGTTTTCATCACCAGCAATTAAATACCTTCCAATTCGCGTAAAGGTAAAACTCTCCGCACCCGGATCCTTCTCGGCAATTACTCCAATAATCGGGCGGGGACGATGAAAAACGTATTCTTCTGCGGTTTTTTCGAAACTCTTGTAAGCGGCCGCATGTTCAGTTCTTGCCAGCCTTGCGGGCAGATCCTTTAAGTACTGATCAATGGCATCAATTGTTACATCTAAATGTGCTTGTTCTACTGACTGCTCAAAAAACTGATCTTCTGTCATTCGAGCTTAACTTTCTGGAACATATTTTGCGACAATTTGTTGGATTTTTCTATGAATAGGTCCAGCTCCACCAAATCCCGTCTGCCCTTGGAATTTCCCTTTCTTATCCCAATCCAGCTCTCCAGATTCTGCCAAGAAAGTGACAACGTTTTCGACCTGCTCGAAATCAATAGTTGACGAAGCCATGTCAAAAGCCGGAGCAAGAATCTCATCAGCAGCAAGCGACATCGCCATCAATCCAGTCAATTCCAATAGCTTGAACCTTTGGTCCTTGGATTTCTTGGAAATATCGTCCCATTCTTCTGGAAACGCAGATGCAATTATCTCCCAATATCCGAGCATGATGTCAAACTTCAGATCCGTGTCATCCTTAATCGATTCAAACACACCGTGACGGAAAGTTGTTCCCACCTGTTGAGCAACAGATGCAATATTGAAGAGAGTGCCGGGAGTCTTCTGTGCAATATAGAAGCGATCTTTAAAGATTGAATCTGCATGAGAGTTCAGTGCTTCAGCAACGGCAGATCCAGATCGGCGACCAAGTACGGAAACAATTCCGGTCGAAACGCTTTTGGCGTTTGAATTGATGTCAAGAAAGAGTTGTTCTTCTTCTTCAATCGAAATATTCATGACTATAAAGTCGATTGTCCTGTCAAATCCGTCATTCTGCAAAGCTGACAGATGCCCGCCCACCCGATGCTGCCCATCAATAATGGCTGCTGGGCCGGAGATTGTTAATGTCCGATCTTCTTCTGAGTATTTCCACTTGTTTCGTCCGCTAAGCACAACGGCTGGCGTATATCGCAACTCGTTCTGTGCGATGTAGCTTCCAAACGCTTCCATTCGCCGATAGGAACCGGGTCGCTGATACCCATTATCTGTTTCTTGTAGATATAGACGAGCACGTTTAACTTTAGAAGCTTCCTCAGCGATTACCGGAACGAATGTGGCTTCATAAGCCATAGATGCTTTCAATTGACCAAGAAAGTACTCTTGTTTTGTACCGTCGGACGCCACACGCACACGACGTTCTACATCATTTATTACACCTATAACTGCCATCTTGGAACTCCAACTCTAAATTTTAAACCATACTAACTAGGTGTTTCATCTCTGTGGCTAGTCGGGATTAACTTATGGAATCTTCTACAGAGCGCAGACTGCGCACTGTTCGCCACCATCTTCATCGTCAAGGGCATTGCCGAGTATCTCCCACAAAGGCCGATTTCGGGCCACTTTTGCTTCACGTTCCATGACTTGTTGGTGGCGTTCCATTATTTGGTCTTTGCGAGCCAATAGTTGAACGAGAGTTTCGCCACCAGACCAAGTGTAATTTCTTCCCTGCATTCCAAATTCGTCGAAAGACTTATCTCCATCTGCCCCGGCATCTTTCATAATCTTCTGCTCAATCGCGACAGCCTTTTCCCAAAGATCTGGGTGCCTTTCAGACAATCCGACCCACTCAGCCTTTCTTTGAAAGAAGCAGAAGTAACACCCTGATCGGGTGCGCCATTCGTAATACTCCGGAAGACCAATTCCTGACTCTGCCAATATTCTCATGACACCCGCATGATCTATGTCGTTCTCAATGAATGGGAACCGGGCCTGAATATTCTTCTTTGAACTGACATAACCCTTACGTCCAGCTTCATCAGCCCTGATCGCTATGTACGAGATGACTTCATCGGTACCAACCCATTGCTCTATGGGTTCAATCTTCATTTTCGTGGTGCACCATCGCATTTGAGGAGATGGGAGCGTTCCCCGATATACCTCGAACCAATGGTCAAACCCTTTCCGTGCATTGAGACGCTCAATCTTTTTACCCAAGACAATCTCGAGTTTGTCCAAGAAGTCGTACGTCTCGGGCAATTCAGCACCAGTGTCACAAAAGAAATATTCCATGTCAGGGACTTTGTCGCGCATAAACAAAGCCATGGCACTTGAATCCTTCCCGCCGCTGATGCCACAAATATGACGGACTTTCTTTTCCACAATTACCTTTTCAGTTTCCATGTTGACTCCTTATGCCTTTGACAGTTTCCATTGTTCGATTAGCTCAGAAATTAATGCAGCAAATGCGTCATGAGAACTCAAACCAGTTTCTTCAAGTTGAGTTACTGCATCCGCTACGAGCTGGTTCCTTACTGCCACTTCACTCTGGGTGAGGTAAAACCGTTCTTGAATTTCACCACCAGATTCAGAAGTCACTGATACCAAAACAGCTTCGTTAGATGACAACCCCGAAGACTTACTCAAGTCCGTGAGTTTTGTTAAACGGTTAAAGAGCCCAATGAAATTGCGTGCTGAAAGTTGAAAAAGATTGAACTGGTCGTCGTCCCAACCATGCGGAACTTTGCCGCCGGCGACAACTAAAGCCACGTGCTCTATCCAGTCTTTGTCAGTGATGTCACGTCGAAGGAGCGCACTCGACAGAGCCTTTAGATTTGGCTCAAATGCGCCTTCTTGAATGATTTTGGCTTGCACTTCGGTACGTTTTTGGATGTTGGACACATCATCTTTCTTACCGAGCCCAAACTCCTCGGCAATTATCTTGTGAACCCTTTTCAACATATTCTCGTAAGAAAACACGAGATCATTAAATGCCTTAGAGACCTCTTGAATTGTCAGAGTTGCAGTCTTTGAGATAGCGCCGAGATTTAAAGGTTCACGTCCGACTGCTTTCGGAAGTGTCTCCAAAAGCAACACGTCTAGTTCAGTTGCTTCCTTTATAGAAGAACGAACCTTGCTTGCGGAATCTAAGATTCCTTCCTTTGTAGAAAGCGAGTATCGCGACAAACTACGGACCTCGTTATAAACTTTCTTACCAATTGCAACGATTGATGGCTCAGTGATTTCCCGACCACGGAATAGGTTCTCAGAATACAATCCGAGAAGTGCGAGGGATTCGGAGGATTGATTTAAAACTTTCACACTAAAGTGATTCGGATTTTTGATTAGTCGTTCTGCAATTGCATCATCGACATTTGTCACTAAAGAACCGTGTTCATAAACCAAAAGATTATCACCGCGTCTTACGATTTCGATAAGAAGAAGTAGCGGAATAAGGCCCATCTTCAACCCAAATGGAGGACTTTGTAGTACGAGACAAACTTGTTCTAAAGGAAGACGCTCTTTGATGCTCTGATCAAATAGTTCTTTCAACTGCTTTGCTACTACTGCCCAGGAGCTTGACCGGCTTGATGGTAGCTCTAAGCCATAAGCCCCGTCTCCTGTTAACACATGGATTCCTGATTTTCTAAATATTGCCTCATACATTGCTCGCTCTGGGCCGTAACCGTCGATTGAAAAATGATTTTGAGTAGTGTGTGCAATCATCGCCTCAGATAACAGTCGCCTAGCTCTAGCTCCTTGTCCAGTCACTTCACGCCGTGCAATCATCTCATTTCGAATCTCAGGGCAATCCTTATAGACCTCATCACAAACATCACTCAGAACTTTTGACAAACTATTTCCTGATTTGTGAACTACGGACTTAGATGTAACCCAATACAACTCCGCATCCCCACTCAGCCATGATTTCTGAATCAAAGTCATCAATTTTGATGAAACGAGCGATATCCGTTCAGCAATCTCACGCATTGCAATTCTGTCTGCTTTAACTGACTCTGCATGTGCGGTAACTTTCATCAGCGCAAATGCTTCGATCGCTGTGTCTTTAATGTCATCAATGCTGGTGGGGACGGATACAACTACAGGACGCTTAGTAGGCATATTGACGAATTCAGGAATGGTTCCAGGTTCCACAGACAGCAACAAATGCCCATCTGTTGTTAAGCCCTCAACTAACCCAACTTCACCAATTGATTTGATTGTGCCGAAGGAACGTTCAAAAATACGCATGATTCCCTTGGTCTGACTGTGTCTACTGGCGACTATTGGGGAAAGTACTGAAGTTTCGTTCAATAGCGCCTCCAAGGTCTTACCTCGAGCCGAACCACGCTCTAACTGGAGTCGATCCTGAAGCGGATAATCGGTTCCAAACCAAATCCGATACTCATCAGCAAACTCCCGATAAACGAGAATTCCAACTGCGACCAATCTTTCGATCGCCTCTCTGCTCGCCGATGCCGCATCTTCAATAAACGTGCAATCATTTAGTGAGTAAGAAACTGCGTCTCTGCTTGCCCGATACACACCCCCTGCTGAGATCAAGTTAAGAACACCCACAGTCTTCAGTACTTGAACTTCAACTAGCGACAAACCTGCTGTGTCGCGAATTCTGGTCTCAATTTCGATCCACCTACTCGATAAATCAGAAGTAGATATTGATGTCGATACAGATTCAACAAAGTAGTCATACAAGTGATCGATACGCACTAACGGCAATTGTCGCTTTGACGCCCATGTTCCATTCTCGATAAACGAGTGAACAGAACGGGGATCGTTGCTACCCAGGTAAGCAAATAGAGTTCGGTCGTTCTGAGCAAAGCGACTGCAAAGCTCTGGTAGACACGCAAGGTTCATAGGATGAAGAGGTAACGATTTGCTAAGTGAATCGGATTCCAAGATTCCGTCTAGACCCGCGGCAGCTAGCGAATGTGCCGTCTTCTTGAGCCATTGAGAAGTTGCCTTACCAAATTCTGCGTTGGTTGTGGTAAATAATTCAGAGATTAATCTTCTGGTTTCAGCAGGGTTCTCGATGAACATAACTTCTTCAAATCGTCCCTGAACTTTTGCAAGCTCTCTCCTGGGCCCCTGGTCGAGATCGTTAGCGTATTCATTAAACGCAAGGTGTTTTAATGTCAGAACTACCAGCTGATGCCTATTCGAAGATTGCGCAAGTTCTGCAAGTTGTTGCAGAATAAATAGGTCCGACTCAGCTGGTTTCTCTTTAAAGGACTCTAGATTCTTACCAAATTCGTCAAGCACAATTACTAGCGAAACAACGTCAATTATTTTCTTTGCTACGCCAATGATTTCATTTGCACTCACATCATCTCGTGAGATCAATTTCTTGAGTGCAGACTTTCCCGAAAAAGCGAGATCCGAATCTAATGAATTTTCAATTGCTCGCCTCAAGGACTCTGCCACTGGTTCACGTTGAGCCGTTGCCATACCGACGAGAAAACCATTGTCACTTTCTCCGGATTTTTTGAGAGCAGTTTCGAGGCGAAGCAAAGTCTCAGAATCCTTATTTCGTAAAACTGAAACTGCTTTCTTGTGTCCCTTATTGTTTTTCTGAAGAAGATGACCTAGGAAAACTGCAAAAGAAGATTTGCCACTGCCGTATGGACCAGTAATTGCGAACGAACGACATGATTCAGGAAAGATAAGGCTATCCAAAATCCGGTTTAGAGTTTCAAGAGCTTTACCGGTAGGAACATACCTTTCATTTACTTTTTCTGTTTCAGAGTATTCAACGTTTACGGATTTTGAATGAGTCTGCTCAATATTGACGAAAATATTAAGAGCCATATCGAAACTTTTAGTAGAAGTCATTTACGTTTCGCCCCAGTCTTTGCCGTTGTGGGCTTTTTCTTTGTACTTGTCTTTGCCGTGGATGAGGTTTTCTTACTTGACGTTGATTTTTGAGCACGGTAAGTTTTTGCTCGAGGTGTCTTTCTTTTCGGGTTTTCCGCAACATTTTCTACCTCTGGCCGAACGGGAGCACTTAGTTCATCTGATTTCTTGGTCTTCGTCCTTTTTGCCTTTACGCCATCTGATTGCGGAACTGATAACTGAAATACCTGTGCTAAATCCGATTCGCCCATCCAGCCTGGATACATCTTGTGAAGAATGCTTTTCATTACTTCAAGAATGTCCTCTTCAATAATCAATTGTGGCACTCCAGCTGGTGTCGCGAGCACTACACCATCTATTTCATTCACCACTTCGTTTATTGCAGAAGTAAGTGCCGGTTCACTTAGCTTGAACATTCGACCTGGGGATCCCAGATCTGCGACTAATCGTGGAATAGTTAGACTCTTCGTGTCCTGTAGCCGAATAAAATCAAGACATGTCAATAAGACAAGCAAATCATCTAATCCGGGTTTTGCACCTACATTGAATCTGTAAGAGCCTTTGTCAATAGAGGATGGAGAGAGCAAACCAAGGTCTCTAAACGGTGAATCAAGGTAATCATCTAGTGCAGTTTTATTCTTGGTCATTCGAGGTGAATACATCCGCAACAGACAATCAACATCCTTAATGATTGGCTTGGTGTTGGTGTACTGCCATGGCCCAGAACCGGTTTCACCAATTACAAATTCCACTAGTTCTTCAGAACTAAATTCGTACTGGCCAAAAGCACCGAATGTAAGCCACCAGACCGGAAGACGTCCGCCTGGCCTCATTGCCATCCAATGCAAGAACCATAGAGATTGTGGTAATTCCAAATACGGATCTAGACCATCTTCGCCGAAGAGTAACGACCCGAACTCTGTTGATGAATAGACAGCCGAAGTCTTTTTTGAGATTTGCTCTGCCTTTAGGATCCGGAAAGCAATTGACCAAAACGCAATCGCATCAACCATGTTTTTTCCGACACCTAGTTCCACGGTTGCGTCCGGGTCACTAAAGATGGCGTTGTTCGTCAGCGCCTGATCATAAGCTTTCTTGAACCATCCGAATCTTGGTGGAAAAGTCTGATGAAGACCAAAACCTTGCTTGCACACTTCGTGTACTTTCATGAAAAACTCCTAACGTAATCAACGGCTCTAGATAGTTCTGATATCAGAACCTTGATGTCTGATTCCTCAGAGAAACGACCAAAACTTATTCTCAGACACTCTCTGGCTTCTTCATGCGAGAGCCCCATTGACGTAAGCACATGGGAAGGAGATGGAACAGCAGACTGACACGCGCTTCCAGTTGAGATTGCAACACCTGTCATGGCGTTGATGACGGCCTCTGCGTCAGCTCCTTCAAAGCGAAGATTAAAGGTATTTGGCAGCAACTGTGCGCCATCGCCATTTCTCGACATATTGAAAACGTTCTTTTGTATTTGCGCTAAGAATAAATCTGAGAAATGTTGCATCTTGTTTGAATAGATCTCTAGTTCTGCCACGGCATAATCACAGGCAAATCCGAAACCAGAAATCGCAGCAACGTTAAGTGTCCCCCCGCGCAGGCCATTTTCTTGCCCTCCGCCACTTTGTAACGACGGAAGGTTTTTCAGAATTTTCTTACGACCAATGAGAGCTCCAACACCTTTAGGGCCATAAACCTTGTGCCCGCTGATCACCGCTAAATCAACATCTAGTTCAGAGAGGCGAAGTGGAATCTTCCCCAGACCTTGCGTAGTGTCACTCAAGAAATGAGCACCTTTTTCATGCGCAAGTTCAGATAATTCTTTGATTGGATTTATCACACCAGTTTCATTATTTGCTAACGCAATTGCGACAAGCAGTACATCCTCAGCCAATAATTCCCTAAATTCTTCCCTTTTGATTGTGCCGTCGTTGTTTACAGGAATCTCTTCAACTACTAACCCGAATACAGATGCCCACAGAGTCATCGACTCAAGGACCGCCTTGTGCTCAGTCGGCGACACAAGGAGGCGCTTTCGTCCTGAATCTTTGCGAAGTGAATTGCGGGCGAGAACTCCGTAGATAGCAAGATTGATTGCTTCGGTAGCTCCACTCGTAAACACGACCTCCGAACTGCGCACCTCGAGTCCATCGGCAATCTTCTGCCGGGCTATTTCCACACTCTCGGCAGCAATTTGACCGACTCCGTGATGGGAACTCGACGGGTTGCCAAAATTTTCACGCATAGAGCGGGTCATCACTTCAATTACACGTGGATCCATCGGAGTCGTGGCGTTGTAGTCCGCATAAATCATGATTCCACGAGCATAGACGCAGCCTGCGTCAGTGGCTGGATGACTTCTTTTTGAAAGTGAGTCCTTCATCCAGGAGCTTCCTCTAGAAATAGCCCATTTTTTGGAGTACCCTCGTTTTTCGAAAGAGGAGCGTGATTATGGACTCGGTTACTGATATGTGGATGTCAAAGGTAAGAGCTAGCAAGAGGGGTTCTGCGAATGGAAAACGGCACCCTCATCAACCTGCAGTGCTCATTTGGCTAGTAGAAACAGCCCATATTGACTCCTCGAGGATGGTCAATTGGACCAATTCGAAGAGCCAATTGACAAGAGCAATCAAGTCCAAAGGCGGGCAAGGTTCACCGGAAAGCCCGATAACCGCTCTGCTTAAAGCTGGAATTCTAGAAATAACCGGAGGGAATCCTTCATCCACTGCCTCGGCACCTGCTGCCCGACTTGCCCTGAATCAAGTAAATCCGAATTTCGGACTACCAATTGATGTGTGGAACGAAATTACTAACGACTCCGGGATGAAAAACCGGCTGCTCAAACAACTTGAAACACAGCTAGACAAATAACAGCCCGGAAGAAATCAAAAGTTTTGAGCTGCGGAGACTTAGCTAGTTACACAACGACCGGATTAAGAAGCAGTTGTGCCACCCATCGACCTTACTGATTCACTTTGCCAATCTAACTCCAGGCTAGGTGTCATGTTGCCCCGCCACCCATCATGAAGGCCAGCATGATTCCGATAGTGATCACTGCAACAACTGGGAAGATAATGCACACGATTATAAACATTGTGAACCACCAAAGTTTTCCCATTGCGACCTCCTCGACTCGCTATTGACAGTACGAGATGGGTGTTGCAGCGATTTCTCACCGCATGTGACCACGACACTGAATATGGCGCGACGTTATCTATTAATCGAAAGCCACTGTTCATAAATGCCACAAAAAAAGATCTGCTATTTTTGAATTATGAATATGTTTCTTCTAATAATGTTTCTGATTTCTACATTCGGTTGGTGGAATAGTGGGCGAAAATTGTCATCCCTACGTGCGGAAAACCTAAGTATAAGTAGTCGGGAAATGGACGAGGTCCTACCAGAAATTGCCCATCAAGCGTGGATTGTCATGCATTCCACTCTTTTCTCCATCTCGCCCTACCCACCCTTCGGAGAGGAGGCAGAGGGGGCAAAAGATCAAGACTGGGCTGCATCTACGCGACTGGGGAAAGAATATTTTGAAGCATTGCAAGAGGCAGAGCGAAATTGGACAAGCCGCTACTTCTCCCATGCTGCTGAATTAAGCCCTCTTGACTACGCAAAAGCTGCACTGTCATGTTTTGACGAGGTTCTAGAGAAATACCGCACCGAGATTGACCTTGCGCACAAAAGAATGATGAAGCGATATGAAGGCCAGACGATGCCCGTTCGAAATCAAGATGGTTTCAATTGGGTGAAGCTGTGGTAACTAAATCGAATTTAAGTCACAGAATCTATTTGCAGTCGTAAGCCTCAAAGATGTTGTTTAGCAGTTTTGTTATGCATATCAACGCCACTAAAAATGTTCGGCGTCGCGAAATTTTTTGTTCTATCAATACAGGTTGGGCCATCCCGGTTGATTGAGATGACCGTAAAAGCAGTACATTCTCATGTTTACGAGTTGTTTTCATTAAGGGGTGTGTCAACGTTTTGCTTTATGAACATTGAAGTTTTGATGCATGACATGTTTTAAACATGCTGAGTAAGCCCTACGGTGAAAATAGTTGTGATGAATGCTTCACCACACATCTACACAGCAAGAGGGCTACGAAGAACGATGAATGAGATGAAAGAACTCCCCTGCGTCAACTGCGGATCTTTGGCCGCGACGTCACACCAGGAAGGTCTCTACATGGACAGCGGATGGTCCCTGAACGTCCTGGGACTTGGACACTACGGTGGTTTTACTGACTGCTTACCCGATGCTCATGATGACGAAATGAGCGACTACCTCGTTCACCTCTGTCACGACTGTTGCGTCAAGATGCTTGAAGCTCTACCGGGACTTGCTCATCGCATCTTCCCTACGGGTGGAGGTGGACATCCCAACGTTGGTGACAACTTGGAAAGCAATGACGGTACGTCACTTACGCCTTGCTGTACCTATGCATGGACTTGGAAGAAGCACGAAAACCGACAAGTTACATACTTCGCTAATGCCGATGGTGGTTGGGCCCCTGCGCCTTGGGAACCATCGTTAGATGACCTTGATTTCAAGTGGTTTTAAAAAATATGAGGATGGAATGACGTGATCTATGGACCAGGAGCGACTCCCGACGATTTTGAGGCTGGCCAAGCGTGGCTTCGCGCATGGGAAAAGAAACTGGAAGACATTGGCACGCTTTCGGAACTAGTTGGCTTCAGAGAAGCGATCTTCATCGTCGAAAGAATGAATCAACAAGAAAGAGATTCTTTTGATGCATCAGTTGAGTTGATCGTAAAAGGAATGAAGAAAGACCTTGGTCTCAAAGACGAATCCTCCAACTGTCTATAAATTTTGTAAGGGTGTGTCAAGGTTTCAGTCAATAGACATTGATGTTTTTCGCAGAATCAGGTTGTGCAAGTCCCTAATAAAGGATATTCTTGAGGGAGCAATGGCATACGAATTTTCTTTTCATTCATCATTAACTTTTGAGAGATCCCGGTTGAAACCCAGGTCAATCGACCGTTTAGGAGAATATGAAAATGATAGAAGAGAACATCGAAACTGAAGCCAAACGCCGCCCCGTATATCGAGATGGGGCCTATGAAATAGAGCTCGCAAATGGGGAAACCATTTCGCTCTCCCCCGGGGTCGACGCCGCCGGAGTTGATTTCACCGGTTGTGATTTCACCATGATGAAGCTCGATCACTCTAATTTTGAGGGGGCTAACTTCACAGAGTGCGATCTTGGAACGACCGACTTTTCATATTGTCAGATGAACGATGCAATTTTCGATAGAGCCGAAATGAAAGACACCATTTTCTGGGGAGCCAAGTTGATGAACGCGTCCTTTAAACAGGTCGACGGTAATGGAGTCCATTTTGATGAGGCTGATTTATCTCATGCAGAATTCTCGGGCTTAATGGCACGAGCGCATTTCTCCCGTGCGACAGGAATATCAGCACAATTCGCGCATTTGGATCTTCGATTATGCAAGTTTATGGACGCGAATTTCACAGGAGCCTTATTCGACGTGTGCTTGATCATTTACGGACGTCTTCAGAAAATTGACTTGACCGGCGCAGCCTTCAAGGGATGCCATATTGAGGAATCGGATTTTACAGATGCAACCCTTTACGGTGCGGCCTTTGATGAATGTCAAAGCGACGATGACAACTGCTCCATCATCATGACCAACGCGAATGCACAATTTGCACGTTTTATTCGTTGTGGGTTTCGTCAACTTGACGGGCAGGGAATAAACCTTTCTGGAGCATATTTTGAATTTAGCCAGTTCTTTGGATCTCGCTTCTGCGAAGCCGACTTCATGGGGGTTACAGCAATATCTACCGGCTTCAACGAATGTCATTTTCACCAAGCGATTATGAAGAAGGCTGAATTCGTCCTCTGTCGTTTTCGACTGATCGAGGCGGCGCTTACAAACGTTGCCAACGTGAAATTCTCTAATTGTTTTTTTCAGGGTTCAAACTTGGAAGACGCTCATCTGGAGAAGGCGACATTTGACAACTGCCAATTCTCCCCTGATACCACGTGGCCAATCG
>Ga0214919_10004016_pt1 | contig 21691 bp, 22 predicted proteins | sample LL1503_MetaG_FD_177994 | JGI IMG/M metagenome (GOLD analysis project Ga0214919, IMG submission 177994) | Freshwater microbial communities from Lake Lanier, Atlanta, Georgia, United States - LL-1503 | ecosystem: Environmental > Aquatic > Freshwater > Lake | place: USA: Georgia | collected... | reverse complement strand
AAATTAAAAAATTATTAGTGATATTTGTAGTGGATTAAATTTTAATAGACCAGGATTGAATAAAATTATAAAAATGGCGATTGATGGTTAAATAAAAGAATTAATAATTTCTTACAAAGATAGATTATCTAGATTTGGATATGAATTAATTGAAAAATTAATTAAAGATTATTCAAATGGAAAAATAATAATATTAAATAATCAAGAGGAGTAAACTCCATAATAAGAAATAGTTAAAGATATTATATCTATTATGAATGTATATGTTGCAAAGATAAATGGATTAAGAAAATATACTAAATCAATTAAAGATGAAATTAATTAAAATATCAATAAATAATGATATTATAACAGGATATCACCATAAAATGGTGCCTTCGTCAATTTCAATTATTAAAATATGAAATCCTAAATCTAATAATAAATCTGGACGTTTACGACTTGGACAATCATTTTAAATAATTTTTTTATCTAACTTCCAGTCAAATTTTTCTAATGGAAATTATTATAAAATAAAATCAGAAACAGTTTTTTCTTTTGTTTTATAATTTAGAACATTTTTCTCATTTGGAAATAAATTTATAAAACAAAAAAAACAATATCCTTTGTATTTATTTTTAATAATTGTTTCGCATAAATATGTTTTACATCTTAAATGACCAGTATTAATCATATCTTTTTCCTTATGTTTAGAACAATATTCTGATTTTAAACCTTTAAAATTAAATGATGAATAAATTTAACAATCTTGGTATTTACATTTTTTTCTTAAAAAAGATATATTAATCATGTCTTATAATTAATGATCCTCACAATATAATACATTATTAATATTTTTATAATTAAAAAAAGCTTCTTTATCACAATTTTATATTATACATCTTTTTAATGAGATATTAATCATATTATCTTTTTTATGATTTGCACAATATTGTGGATTTTTTTAATCTTTATAATTAAATGATGATCGTATATCACAGTTATCAAATTAGCATTTTTAATTATTATGTTTAATACTAATCATATATAAAAAAATTGAAATTATATATACATATAATATCATTTAAGATTACTTATATTATTCATTAATTATTTATTAATTATATTAATATATAAAAAAATTTTTATAATGGAAAAAATATCTAATAATTAAGATAATGACAATAAAATTTAAAAAAAAATTTTTAGATGTTAAATTGAAAATTGTATAAAAGAAGCTTTTTTTAATTATCCAAATTTAAAACATAATAATTTTTGCATAGATCATAAAAAAGATAAAATGTTAAATTTTAGAAGTAAAAGATGTTAATTTATAAATTGTTAAATATGGCCAAGTTTTAATTACTAAAATATTAAAAAACCAATTTTATGTAAAATACATATATTAGATGACATGGTAATTGTTAAAAAGAAAAAAAAATGTGAATTTGAAAATTGTTAAATATTTCCTAGTTTTAATTATTCAAATTTAAAAAATGGTATACGATGTGCTAAACATTAATTAGATGGAATGAAAAATATAAAAAGTAGAAAATGCTTATATGAAAATTGCATAACATGTCCAAATTATAATTATCCAAATGAAAAAAAACCTATATTTTGTGCTAAACATAAAAAAAACGATATGATTGATATTTTAAATAAATAATGCTAATTTGATAATTGTATTACATTAGCAAATTATAATTATCCAAATGAAAAAAAATCTATATTTTGTGCTAAACATAAAAAAAATGATATGACTGATATCAAAAATGATAGATGTTAATTTGAAAATTGTATTATATCACCAGGTTTTAATTATCCAAATGAAAAAAAATCTATATTTTGTGTTAAACATAAAAAAAATGATATGATCAATATCAGGAGTTTTAAATGCTAATTTGAAAATTGTTAAACTATTCCAACATTTAATTATTCAAATTAAAAAAAAGCAATTTTTTGTTTTTAACATTAAAAAGATGGAATGAATGATGTTATACATTAAAAATGTAAAATATTATACTGTGATAAATTAGGAAATAAAAAATATGATTTATATTGCATGAGATGTTATGTATATACTTTTCCAGATAAAAAAACTGCTAGAAATCATAAAACTAAAGAATAAGCAGTTGATGATTTTATTAAAGAAGAATTTAAAAATTTAACATTAATATATGATAAAAAAATTAGTAATGGTTGTTCATTAAGACGACCAGATATTTTATTAGATTTAGGATATTAAATTATTATTATTGAAGTTGATGAAAATAAACATGATAATTATGAATGTATATGTGAAAATAAAAGAATGATGTAAATTTCACAAGATTTATATCATAGACCAATAATATTTATTAGATTTAATCCTGACAAATATGAAATTAAAAAAGATGATAAAATTATAAAAATAAAATCATGTTGGAAATAAAATAAAACTGGAATTTGTATTATTAATGATAAAAAATAATGGAAAGATAGATTAAATATACTAAAAGAATAAATATAATATTGGTAAAATAATTAATCAGAAAAATTAGTTGAAATAATATAATTATTTTATTGAAAAAATAAATATAATATAATATAAATTATTATTATTAATAAATATAATTTTAATGATTAGAATTATATTTATTACAATTTAAAAAAAATTGAATATAATATATGATAAATATATAAATATTATTTAAACAATTAATTATTAATAACTTTAAAATAGATAATATAATACATAATATCAACTGTAATTTTAAAAAAATAATATAAAATGGATTCAAAATCAATTGAAGAAAAATATATTAAACTTTCATAACATGAGCATATTTTAAAACGACCTAATATGTATTTGGGTGATATAAATAATAAAAATGTAGATATGTATATTTGTAATGAAGATAATAAATTTATTAAAAAATCAATTTCAATGATAGATGGATTATACAAGATTTTTGATGAAATTTTAGTTAATGCAAATGATAATATTAAGAACGATAAAACTTGTAATATTATTAAAGTAAATATTTCAAAAAATGAAATATCAATATATAACAACGGAAAAGGAATTGAGATAGCGATCCACAAAACTTACAATATATATGTTCCATAATTAATTTTTGGAAATCTATTAACTTCAAGTGCATATGATGATAAATAATAAAAGCTGACTGGATCGATTAACGGTATTGGATCGAAGCTTTGTAACGTCTTCTCGAATTATTTTTTATTAGAAATAGTAAACAATAAAAAGAAATATTATTAAAAATTTGAAAAAAATATGTTTATCATCAATGAACCAATAATAACAGATACTAATGAACCATCCTATACAAAAATTTCATTTCAACCAGATTTTACTAAATTCAAAACGGAAGATACAGAATTATCAGATGATTTTATAGCATTAATGAAAAAAAGAACATTTGATATTGCTGGTTGTAATAATAATATAAAAGTATATTTTAATGATGAATTAATAAAAATAAATAATTTCAAATAATATATTAGTCATTATAGTTATCCAAATATTAATGATGTTATTTATGAAGATGTATCTGAATATTGGAAAGTTGGTTTATTATATATTAATGATAATGGATTTGATTAGATATCATTTGTAAATGGAATTTGTACATATTAAGGAGGACAACATGTCGATTATATTATGGATGACGTTGTTGGAAAAATAGTTGAATCAATTAAAAAAAAGAAAAAAGATGCTAAAATAAAAACATCATATATCAAAGAAAATATAGTTGTATTTATTAATTCAAATATTTACAATCCAAGTTTTTCAACATAAACAAAAGAATTTTTAACAAACAAAGTTAGCACCTTTGGTTCTAAATGTAAATTATCTGATAAAACAATAGCTAAATTTTTATAGACAGGAATTATTAATTCAGTATTATCAACCTTAAATAATAAAGAAACATAAATATTATCAAAAAAAACAGATGGAAAAAAAACAGAAAAAATATTAGGTATTCCAAAATTAGAAGATGCTTAATGGGCAGGAACAAAAAAATCAAATGAATGTTATCTAATTTTAACTGAAGGAGATTCTGCAAAAAGTTTAGCTATGGCTGGAAGATAAGTTTGTGGATTAGAAAAATATGGTGTATATCCATTAAAAGGAAAATTATTAAATACAAGAAATGCAAGCAGTAAAAAAATATTTGCAAATAAAGAAATTAATGAATTGAAAAAAATATTGGGATTAAAACATGGAGATTCTTAAAAATAATCTGATTTACGTTATAATGGGATCATTATATTTACCGATTAAGATTCAGTTGTTGGTGATACTCCATTATTATTAAGAAAAAATGGAATTATATCAATTAAAACAATTGAATCATTAACTACTGATTTTACTCACAAAGTTTATAATAATTTATTAGAAGAACAAGTTATAGATAGTTTAGAATATTTAATGAATTTAAAAATAAATAAATTAGAATTTGATATTAAATAAAAAACTGCAAAAGAATATGGATTAACTGATTATGAAGTATGGACTGAAAAAGGATGGACACCAATTAAACATATCATGAGACACAAAACAACCAAGAGAATATTTAGAGTATTAACTCATACTGGAGTAGTTGATGTCACTGAAGATCATTCATTATTAAATATTAAAGGAGAAAAAATAACACCAAATGATTGTGTTATTGGAACGGAATTACTTCATAGTTTTCCAAAATTTGAAGAAAATAATTTTGATACAAATTATGAAATTTTAAATTCTTATAAAAATGTTAAATAATATGAATATTCTTAATATAATACTTGGTATCAAGATACTATAGATGAATTTAGTTTGAATTATTTTATTAAAAAAAATACATAATTAGAAGATGAAGCATATGTAATGGGACTATTTTGGGCAGATGGATCTTGTGGTATTTATAGATGGCAATATACTCGTTAAAATAAAAATCGTCCAAGAGCATACACATTTAATAGAGTAAGTTATAATTGGGCAATATCAAATACTAATTTATTTTATCTAAATAAAGCAAAAATAATATTAGAAAAATATTATAATTATGATTTTGTAATTATTTGCAATAGAAGTGATGAAAATAAAGGAAATTAGAAATCATATAAATTATAAATGAATGGATGTTCAAAAACTAAAGATATTGTTAATTAATATAGAGAATTATTTTATGATGATTTTGCAAAAAAAAAAATTCCAGAAATGATATTAAATGGATCATTAGAAACAAGATAGAATTTTTTTATTGGATTTTATGATGGAGATGGAAATAAAAATACATTAATGAAATCATTTGCTGTAGATGGAAAAATAGGAGCACATGGAATGTATTATTTATGTAGAAGTTTAGGATATAATGTTTCAATGAATATAAGGGTTGATAAACCAAAAGTTTATGACATGAATATAACCAAAGGAAAATTATAAAAAGATGAAAATAAAATTAAAAAAATAATTGATATGGGAAAGACAAAATAATATGTATATGATTTGGAAACAAAAAATCATAGGTTCTAAGCAGGACCAGGTTAGTTAATTACGTCAAACACTGATGGCTACCACATCAAAGGTTTACTAATTAATTTTTTTCATAATTTCTGGCCAAATTTAATGAAAGATACTTTTATTAATTGGTTAGCAACACCTGTTATAAAATTATGGCATAATAGAACAAAAAAATAGACAGATTTTTATAATTATTAAGATTTTATTAATTGGAAAGATAATTAAAATATAAATTTAAATGAATATTTTTTGAAATATTATAAAGGATTAGGAACAAGTGATGATAAAGACGCAATTTAATATTTTACTGATATTGAATAAAAAATAACAAAATATACACATACCAGTGATAAATAAATAATTTTAGCATTTGATAAAAATCATACAAACTAAAGAAAAAAATGGTTAAGATATTATGATCCTACATTTATTTTAAAAAATAATTAAAAATTAGTATCTACTGAAGATTATATTAATGGTGAATTAATTCATTTTTCAAATGATAATAATAAAAGAGTTATTCCAATAATATATGATGGATTGAAACCATCTTAAAGAAAAATATTACATACTGCATTTTTAAAAAAAATATTTACTAGAAGTGTTGAAAAAAAAGTATAAATTTTTGCAAGTTCTGTTATTGAATCAACTCAATATCATCACGGTGATGCAAGTATTATTGAAGCAATAGTTAGTATGAGTTAAAATTATGTTGGATCTAATAATATTAATTTATTATATCCTTCTGGATCTTTTGGAACTAGAAATGAAGGTGGAAGTGATCATGCATCAGCAAGATATATCAATTCTTATATGACATCAATAACAAAATTAATATTTAGAGGAGAAGATAATCCAATATTGACATATTTAAATGAAGAAGGAGAATAAATTGAACCAGAATATTTTATACCAATTATTCCAATGGTTTTAGTAAATGGAGTAGAGAGTATAGGAACTGGATTTATGTCAAAAATTCCTAAATATAATCCAATGGATCTAGTTGAAATACTATTACATAAATTATAAAATAATGATATTGAATTAAAATATGTTGAAAATGATGATATTGATATATCTGATAAATATCATATAAAATTAATTCCTTGGTATAAAAATTTTAATGGATAAATTCATTAAGATAATTAAGATAATTAAATATATAAAATTTATGGAGAATTTAAAATTTTAGATGAAAATAAAATATAAATAACTGAATTACCAATTGGTGTATGGAATTTAGATTATAAAGAATTTTTAGAAAAATTACTTGTTAAAGGAACAATATAAGATTTTATTTATAACTCTGTTGGTGATAAAATAAATATTATTATAATATGGAATGATTTAGAAAAATTCCAAGATTCTAAAAAAAATAAATATGATTTAGATTGTATGTTTAAAATTTTAAATTTAATTAAACGTGTTAATATTAAAAATATGAATTTGTATGATAAATATGGAAGAATTAAAAAATATAAATCAGTATATCATATAATAGATGATTTTTATAAAATGAGATTGAGTAAATATACTGATAGAAAAGTATATTAAATTAATTAAATATAAGAAAAAATTTAAATATTAAAATATAAAAAATTATTTATTTAATATTATACAGACCAAATTATAATAATTAAAAATAAAAAAGAAAAAGATATTATTAATTAATTAATAGAGTATTCATTTCCTTAATTTAATAATTCATTTAATTATATAACTGATATGAAAATATTTGATCTTACAATTGAAAAAATAAATGATCTCGAAAATAAATATTAATAAAGAATTAAAGAACTTGATATCTTACTTTTAACTTCTGAAAAAGAAATCTGGATATAAGAATTAAATGAATTTAAAAAAGAATATTTAAAAATGAAATGGTGAATAAATTATTTAATAATTTATTTATTAATCTATATATTAATATTATTTTAATAATTAATATTTATTTTAAATTATTTAATATATTAAATTATTTAAAATAAATATTATTATATAAATTACAATTCTTCAGAATTATCAAACTTTAGATTACAAATAAAGAGTTAATGATCACACAGTTGACTCATAATCTAAATTTATATTCAAATTATATTATTTTTTAAAATATTATTATAATAATTTTTTATCTATTTTTTCATTCCAAAAATTATTTTCATAATTTAAAATACTTTGAATAGATCTAACAATTTTTTTTGCTTTTCTCTAATATCCAAAGATCATCATATATTCTAATATTCTAGACATAATTAAAATAAATGATGAATTTGTTAATTATTATTTTATTTTATTTGAATCAATAGAATTTTAATAAAGATCAATACCAAAATATTTAAACATATTGTGAATTAATAAATGAATTTTTTCCATATATTTATTAGATGATCTAATTTAATTTATTTCTTCTAAAGATAATAAATAATATGAATCTGTATGTTAAGATGTTGTAATTGTTGGAAATAAATATTAAATATAATTATTATAATTATCAAGATATTAAATATCAGAAATTAATAAATCTTCATTATTAAAATTTTAAAAAAAAGTAAATACATATTTGTTATCTTACTATTTTTATTTCATTTATCCTATTGAAATTTTATCATTTAAAAATTACATATATTAATAATTATTTATCAATTTGTTTTCATTCATTAATTTGTCATTTAATGATAAATTAAAGACTTGATCTGCTAATTATTAAATATCATAAGATTAATTAGCAAAAGATTATAATATTTTTTTGTTATCAATTTTTTCATTCCAAAAATTATTTGAATATCCTAATTTTTCTTTAAAATATTTTAACATACTTTTTGCATCTTCATCAAATCCAAAAATAATCATATTTTCTAATATTCTTGAAAAACGTAATTGATTATGATTTCCATTTTGGATCAAGATTTAAAATTTATCTTATTAAATATTTTCAATTTGGTGATCTTTGAAACTATATTTAATTCCAAAAAATTATTACAAAAGTTCATATAATTTTTGAATTTTATTTAATAAGATTTTATCATTTTTAATTTGATTAATTTCATCTAATTATAGTATAGTTGCCTAATTATTAAATTTAGATGGAGTTATGACTGGAAATAAATGTTAAATATAATCATGACATGATTCTAATAAATTATAATGTTCATCTTAATTAATTTATAATTATATAAAAAAATTATAATTATAATTTTTAGTACTAATTTTTTTATTCATTTATTGAATTGAAATCTCGTTATTTAAAAATTTGGTATATTAGTTGATTGATTCCATTATTTTTTCAATTATTTGGTTATTTTAGTTATTTTTTATTAAAAAATGATGTTTATATTGTGTTGTGTTTGATATATTTGCTAAAATATGTATTTTATATAAAATAAATATTTCAATTTTTTTATTTAATTATGATAAATATATGAAAATATATAAAAATATTATAAAAAAATTATAAATTATCATCTTTTATCAAAATAAATTATATAAAATTTAATTTGATAAAGTTTAAATTTTGAATATAATAATCAATTATTATCACAATATAATATAGGATTTGAAAAATTTAATTCTTTTAAATCTGAATCTGATATAAAAAATTTCATTGTTCCACCATATTCAATTTATATATTAGAATTATTATCTAATTATAATAATAATTCTAATTAATTTGTTTCAGTATCATCTTTTTATCTAAAATCATCATATAAAAAATTAGCATATCCTCCTATTTTATTTCCATAACCAAAATCATCTTTATTTTAATCTTCATATTTTTATTCATTATCTATTGAATATCTATAATCACTAATTGATATATTATCAAATTATAATTAATTAAAATATATTTATGCTGGATTTATAACTGGTCCTTGATATTATTCTTCTTTTTCATTTTCTTCTTCAAAATAAAATATTGATTCACAATATTTTTAAACAAATTATTATCTATTTAATAAATTATTTTAATTTTATATATTATTTATATCATAATATTTTAATAATATATTTTCTTCATTTGGATAATAATCTTCTTAATATGTTGAACTAATAAAAAATTATAATATTCCTTATTTAGGATATAAATTAGAATTATAATTTATTTATTCATTCATTTCTTCAAAATTTATTTAAGCAATATAAATATATGGTTCACCATTTAAATCAATTGGATATCTACAATTTGATGGTAAATAAGGTAAATATCCTAAATTACTAGTAGTTGGAGTTATTTATTTAATATTATCATCATCATATATTAAATGTATTGTTTCTCTTGAAAAAATATTTTATTATTAAATATCCATTATTATTATTACGTTAATTATTATTATTATTACGTTAATTATTATTATTAATCAATATATATAACTTTATTTAAATATTCTTAAATAATATTTATAATATAATAGTTTCAATTTTTTTATTTATAATAAATGACAAAATTGAAGCTATGATTGTTTATTCAATGATCTAATACATATATTATCATTTTTATTTTTTACTGACTTTAAATTTTCATTTATCAAATTTTGTTTTGAAGTTTTTTTTAATGTTTTGGTTTCATTTATTATTTTTTTATAATTTATTAAATTAGTATTTTCTAATATTAATTTATTATATAATTTTAATTGACATTTATTTTTATTTTTATCATTTTTATCATTTTCTTCATTTTTTTCATTTTCTTCATTTTCTTCATTTTCTTCATTTTCATTCTATTCATATATAACATTATATTTATTAATTAAATGATTTTTATCACCAATATCATAAAATATTTCAACATTTTTATTAAATTTTATTTTTTTATCTATCATTTGTATAATATATATGATAAATAAAAAATATAAAAAAAAATATAAAAATATAAAAATTAAAAATTATAATGATGATTTATATATAAATTCAATAATAAATAAAAATGATGTAATATTTATAAAAAAAAATTTGAAAAATAAATATAATATTGAAATTATAAATAATGATATATTAATAAATATAGATAATATATATAATTTTAAAAATTTAAATAATAATAAAAAAACTATATATATAACTAATACAATAGAAAATATTGAATTAATTAAAAATAAATTTCATAAAATTATTTTTTTAGCAAATTTAGAAAATTTATTAAATATTCAATTATTAGCTAATAAATTAATTGAATATGAAAAAGAATCAATAACTTGTAAAACAATTCAATAGATTATAAATTATTTAAACAATTATAATAATAAATTAGAATTATCTTATATGATATATGGTAATTCTGGAATGAGTAAATTTGATTTACATAATAAATTATGTTCTTGGGATATAAAATATTTTAATTCTACAATAAAACAAGTGGATTATATTAGATAGGAATTTGATGTTATTAATTAGGATAAATTAATATTAAAAAATACTGAAAATATTAATTGTATATTAAAAAATGTAATAGATAATAAAACTATATTGGATATATTAAATAAAAAAAAATTATATTTTACTATGAAAAAATATTTCCCAAATGATTATTTATCTTTTATGCCTAAAACATATGATTTAAATGATTTTAATAAAATAAATAATAATGAAATATATATAATTAGACCTATTGGACAAGGTGCATATCAAGGAAATGGAATAATGTTAGTTTCAAATAATAAAGAATTAATTAAAGCAAAAAAAATAGCAAAAAAAGAAAAAAAATGGGATTGGATTATTTCAAAATATATAAAAAATCCATTATTATTTAATAATAAAAAATGTCATTTTAGATGTTATTTATTAATAACTACATTTAACAAATTTTTTAAATTTAACTAGTATAGAATAGTAACTGCAAAAGAAAATTATAATTTAAATGATATTCATAATAAAAATATTCATGATACACATGCAAATAATTTAGATGATAATGATTATTTTATATATCCAAATGATTTAAATGAAAAAATAATATTTACTAAAATTGATGATTTAATGGATAAAATTATTAATATTTTAAAAAATTATGATATAAAAACATATCAAGAAATTAAATATGGGTATTATATATGTGGATTAGATATATTATTAGATGATAATTATAATGCATGGTTATTAGAAATAAATACACATATTGGAATGAGATCAGATACATTAAGTATAAAATATGATAAATTTTCAAAAGATTTTTTAGAATGGGAATATAATTCAGTTGTTAAACCAATATTTTCTCAAGTTAATTTTTATCCAATTCATAAGATAACTGATAATCAAATAAATGATTTATTAATATTAACAATGAATAAAAATATAATGCATGGAATTGGTATTAGTTAGATATGGAATAAAAATAAATTATTTGAAATTATTTTAGAATCAAAAAATGAAGAATTTTATGAAGAAAAAAATAAAAAATATTTTGATTGGATTGTTTGTTTAACATATAATCCTAATAAATTAATCGGATATACCAGTTTAAGACCTATGATTAAATATAAAAATTTAAAAATTGAAAGAGATGATTTACAAGCAAGAATTATAACTCATCCTAGTCAAGGATATGGATATAATATTTCTTTATTTATAATTGATTATGTTAATAAATTAAAAAAAAATCTATTTGCAACTATTCATACAGATAATATATTAGTTAAAAAATTATTAGAAAAATTAAATTTTACTTATATTATAAATACTTTAATTGCTGGAATTGATAATGAAATTTATAAATATAATACAAATATAAATTAAAATTTCAAATTATAAATCAAATTATCATAAATCATACAAATGATTCATAATAATTAATAAAATTTAATAAAATTTAATAAAATTGAATAAAAATTAATAATTTAATATTAATCAAGTTGTTTCATTAAATATATCTACTTTATAAATCTAATTATTTTTCTAATTTAATTCTAATTCTAATTCTAATTCTAATTCTGATTCTGATTTTAATTCTAATTCTTCTAATAAACAAAATGAATTTATATTTTTTTTATATTTTGAAAATATAATATCATTATTAATATTTAATAATTTTGATATTATATCTGATTTATCTTTTTCAATTATATTAGGAAAAATAATATTAAATTTTATATATAAATTTCCTCTAATTATTTTATTATTATCAAGATAATATAAACCATGATTTTTAATTAAATATGTTTTTTGTGGATGAATTATTTTAATATTATTTTCTTTATCAATATTTGATAAAAATAAATTTGATTCATCTATATATTTTTTACTTATATTAAAACCAAATAATGACTAATATAATGATAAATTTATTGTTGTCATTAAATCATTATTTAAAATCTTATAATCCTAATTTTTAATTAAATTAAAATTAATTATAATATCTCCTATTAAATTTCCAATAATTTGTTCAAATATATCACCTTTATTTTTAATAATATATTTATTTTTAAAATCAATTATATTATTATTATCAAAATCAATATTTATTTTTAAATTAATAATTTCTTCAAATTCCTATTTTAATAAATTAAAATTTTCATAATAATATCTTTTTTTTAATATAGTAAATTCAGTATTTAATCCATTTAATAAATTATTTAAATTTATATCAATATTAATATAAATATTTAAATCATCATACATTTCATTTATTATAACTTCATTATAATAATTATTAATAATATTTATATTTGATATATTATTATTTGGTAAGAAAAATTTATAATTATCATTTATTTCATAAAATAAATTTACATCATTATTTAAAATATATTTATCTGGATGATATTTTTTTGCTAATAATTTATATGCAGTTTTTATAATATGTATATCTTTAGTTGGATATAAATGTAAATAATAAAATTTATTTTTCATTTTATATTATATTATAATTAATCAATTTAATATTATTATATTTCTTTTTATTTAATTATTCTTTAAATTAATTATTTATATATAATTATATTTTATATATTAAATAAATTATCAATTTTAGAACTATAAATATCATTAATAATATTTATAATATTCTCTTTATTTCATCACATATCAATTATTATTAACATAATTAACATTTATTAATATTATTTATCATTTTATTTTATATCTTTATTTATTTTATTATATAATAAAAAAGAATATATTAATTTATTAAATATGAAATAATATATTTTATTATGAATTAATAAAAAATAATAAAATATAATATAATAATAAAAATAATATAATATATATAATAATAAAATTAATTAATCAAAATAATAATTAATTAAATAATTTTATTCAAGCTTTAATTAAATCAAATAATAAATTCATTAGTTGATAATTATTATTTTGAAAAATTGTAAATTAATTATCAACTTCTTTTAATTTTAAATAATTTTCAAATATTTCTTTTATTATTTCATACAAAATATATGTGTTAGTATAATTTTTCATATGACCATAAATAAATGTTTCTTAAATTTTAATTTATTAATTATTTTCATTCTAAATAATTTCATTTTAATTATTATCCTAATTATTATCTTAATTTGTTAAATTAGATTATGTAAAACTTTTATTTTATTTTTTATTTTTAATTGTTATATTTCTAATATTTTCTAAATATTTATATGTTTTTGATAAAGATAAAAAATCAAATATATTTTTTATTTATTCATTGTTTTATAATTCAAAATATTTATTATATAATATTGATAATAATTATGATGTTATTTTAAATAATTAAATAATTTATTATTTTATTTTTTTATTTTAACAAAAATGATTTAAATATTCATCTATTCTATTCAATTTAAAATTATTAATACATGATTCTAAATTTGTTCTATAATTTCCTTTTAAATCTTTTTTATATAAATATAATGGAGATACTAACTTGATTATTTTAATTATAAATCCATCATATTTTTTATAAATATAACTATTTTCATTATTTTCTAATTTTATTTTATTATAACTTATTTTTATTGGTTTAAAAATATTTTTAAATGTATTAGTTGTTAAAAATAAATTAAATTTTTCATCTACTACTTCAATTTGATTATTTTGATTTTTTGCTTCTGTAAACATTAATTTAGTATAATTTAATCCAAATTTATGTGTATAATCATAAATATATTTATTTTTATGATGAATGATTATAAAATTATAATTATAATTTTTATTTAATTCTTTCTCAAATAATTCTAATTTTTTTTCTTTATTTAAATTTTAATTTTCTAAAAGTGGTTGCATTACATTCTAATTATTTAATGCTTCTAAAAACATATCTCCAAATGAAATTGTTGAATTAAAATTAGATTCAAACATATTTAGACATTTTGAAGTTGAATAATACCAACAATTATTCCAATTAAAAACAACAATATTTGTTCCATCATATGATTCATAAATATCTTCATTTGTAAATGGTATTTTTGTATTATATGATACATTGTTATATGTATAATTTATCATTTTATATTTATAATTTACTTCAATTCCATTATATGTAATATATTTAACATAAATAACACTTCTAAACATTGCTAATAAATTATCTTAATCATATTCATATGAATTTTTATTATATACAAACATAAATTCATCATTATTAGCTGATTTAAATATTTTTTTAAATAATATATTTTTATTTTTTTCTATTAATTCATCTAATTAATGACAAGGACAATCTAAAAAATCAGTTTTTTATAAATTATTTGTTTAATTTAAAACATTTTATTCTTTTTCTTAATTTTATTCATTTTCTTGATTTAATTAATTTTCTTTTTCTTGATTTAATTAATTTTCTTTTTCTTGATTTAATTAATTTTATTTCTCTTAATTTAATTCATTTAATTATTGATTTAATTATTTTATCTTATTTATATGATTTAATTAATTTAATTATTCATTTAATTAATTTATCTTATTTAAATGATTTAATTTATTTTAATTATCTATCGTTAATTAGTTAAATTAATTTTAAGAGAAAAGAGAATTTAATGGTAATAATAATTTTTAAGAATTATTAGAAAAATCTGATTAATTATTTAATGATGAATTCATTATTAAAAGTTATTTATATGCTATAATTTATATTAAGAAATATATCTTTACATATTAATATTATTTTTATATATATAAATAATATTAATATCAATTTTTTTTATTTAATCATATTTATATTTAATCATATTTAATCATATTTAATCATATTTAATCATATTTTTTATTTTTAAATTATTTTTGTATCATTTATATTTTAATATTAAATTATGTTTTTATTTTTAAATTTAGATTTTAGTTCATTTATAATATTATGTAAAAATGTATAAATATATATTTTTCTATTAAATTCAATTGGATCATACCAATAAGAATCTATTTTTGTTTAAATATTTAATATATCAAAATTTTATTTTTCCCAATGAAAAATAAATGGATATATTAAATATTTTTACATATTTTTTGCTGAATATAATTTATTGTTTTTTTTCTCATTTTTACATATTTATCTCTTCTATAAATTACAATGATTACATAATGGTTAGAAATCATTAATATTTTATGTTTATATATTTAATACACGTTTATCATTATATAAATCATTTTTATGATCACAAATAATATCATTATGTGATCCACAAGATACACATGATTATTATTTAATAATAATTTTAATTTTATCATTAATTGGTCTTATTTATATATTGATACGTATTGAATGAATAAAAATTCAAATTATTCCTTTTTTTTTAATAATTAAATTTTTTTATAAATCATGATTATATTAATTAATAAAAATATCTAGTTATTTTTCATCTATAATTTCATCATTTTCTGAATAACATTTAAACTTGCTATTTTAATATATAACTGTATAATTAACTTTTTTATTTAACCATCTATCACCAGTTCCATTATTTCCAATTTTTAATTAATCATATTTTTATATTTAGTCGTATGGTATTATATTTTAAAAATTATTTGATAAATTTTAAATTAATTTAATAATATTGATATTTTACATTAATTTGAAAAATATATATAATTTAAAAAATTTAATAAAAAACAATATAAGATATAGTATAATATTGAAAATAATATAATATAATTTAATAATATTCAAAATTAATGATTTTCAATTTTTTTTATTTTTAATTTTGAAATTATTAATAAAATCAATTTCTTTTTCATAATCAATATATTTTATTTAAAATATATTTTATTCTATTTATAATAATATTAAATCTATTTAATAATTTTATTTTAAAATATTAACTATTTTATCATAATATTTTTATTATATTTCACAACCAATAAAATTTCTATTAGTATTTAAACAAGCAAATGCAGTTGTTCCTGATCCTAAAAATGTATCCATAATTGTATCATTTTTATTTGAATGTTTTTTAATTAGTTCTTCAAATAATTTCAAATTTTTTTATGTTGGATGGAATTTATTTTTTCCACCTTAAATTGGAAAATTATATATACCATTATCATATTAACTATTAAATGTTGGTTTTGAATCTTTAATTCCAAGTAATGCAATTTCTCTTGAATTAGTTAAATAATTAATTTTACTATTTAATGGTTATGGATTAGTTTTAATCCATTCGATAAATCTAATTTATTTAAATTTATATTTTTCCATAATTTCTTTTAGTATTGTTATTTTCCATAAATCAAAAAATATTATTAAAGTTCCACCTTTTTTTAATTTATTATAATATTAACAAATAAATTAATCTAATTATTCAATCGAAAAATTTGAATCCCAATCACCATAATCAGTTTAAACACTATATTTATTACCATAAATTGTTCCAAATTTCATATATTTTTCTTTTAATAAATCATCATTAATATTATTATTTTTTTAATAAATATTCCATTCATCTAATGTTTTAATATATTCAATATTATTTTCTTTATTTTATTTAATATTATTAAATAATGTATTCATACCTGAATTTTTAGAAATAATATATGGTGGATCAGTTAATATTAAATCTATTGAATTATTTTCAATAGTTTCTAAATATTATAAACCATCTATATTTTTAATATTAATTTTTTATTTCATTATTTTTGTATTTATATTATTATAATATTATTACTCTTATTATATTTAAATGATATTAAAATAACAAATATGTATATAAATAATAATATTCAATTTTTTATATTACTTTTAAAATAATTTGATAATTTGATAATTTAATAATTGATGATTTTATAATTAAAATATTTATATTTATATATTTATATTTGTATTAAAGATAAAAAATGTCTATATTAAAATATTTTTTAATTATATCAATTATATTATTAATTGTTGGTCTTATATTAACTACTATATATTCTAAATATAAATATGATAATGATAAAAAATATAATGATTCAGTATTTATATCTGGAATAGTAATATTAGGTATATCTTTATTAGCTTTAGGAATTATAATTTATCAAATATAGTAAAAATATCATGTCATGCAAAGCATGATGTGATATCAATTATCAAATCATTTATATATATTTTTATATATTTATATCATTTCATCTAAATTTATATTTTAATTAAAAATAACATATCTTTACCATTAATTATTTTTATATAACTAATCTTATTAATAATATATTGTATATAAATTTGACATATTAACTAAAAAATGTGTTATATTAAAAATATGACAATCTCCAAAATATCCAATAGATAAGATAGATTTTTTTTCCTCATATTATTTACTTATTAATTTTAAAAGAAAATACACATCTGTAATTATACAACTATTGATCATCCTAAAATTATTAAAAATATAATATATTTTTTTTTATTTTAAAATTATATATTATAATTCTAATTCAGATATTATGTCAGAAATTTTGAGAATATTTATTAAATTTAAATCTAAATTATACTAATTTTATTATTAATTAAAATTTTCAATCATTTAAATTATATATTTTAAAATAATTAAACAATATTTACTATATTTTCCACATTTATATTCTGTTTAATTTTAATTAAAAAAATAATTATGATATAATTTAATTCCTTCAAGTATTTATTATTAATTATAATTTAAACATTTTTTTTAAATATATTTTTATATGACACAATCATTATTTAAAACATATAAATCTATAAAATATTAATAATTTAATTCTTTATTTTTTTCATAAATAGATTCTAAATATTTACAATATAATAATATATTATTTAAAACATCTTTACAATATATTAATATTTTTTTACAAATATTATTAAAATTTTTATGATGAATATATTTAAATATAAGATTGACAAATAATTAATATTTTATATCTCTATTTAATTTATTATATTTATACATTTCTCTTGCATCACATTCTTTCCATTTAATATTTTAAAATTATTAATTATTATTAGATTTATTTTTATAATATTATATCATTTTTAATATTAAAATTAATAATTAATCTTTTTTTTTACAATATTTATATTTTCTAAAATAAAATTTATTTCCTTCCAAATAAATATTTATTTTAAATTCTTATTATAATGCAAGATTATCTAATAATTAAAGAAAATCATCTTTATAAGATTTATAATAATTAATATTATTACAATTTCCTTAAAATTTATTTGAACCATGATAATCTCCAATTAATATTAAAATTGGTAATTTATATTAAAATGCATTTTAATTAGGAACTAAAAATTTAAAAACAGATGGTCCACCTAACTAATTTATTATTTATTATTAAATTATGATGATTCATATTATATTATATTATTATAATATTATTTATTATTTAATATTATAAAAAATTGAATTCAACTTTATGTTATTTATTCAATTTTTTTAAATATTTAATATTTAAATAAATCATATTTATATTAAAAATTATTAATATGATTAATTAAATTATTATTTATAAAAAAAATAATATTTATAAAAATTATTTATATATATATATATATATAAATAATATTAAAATGAATATGAATATGTATTTTATAATTGGAGCAATTGTATTATTAGTTGTTGGTTGTATTCTTACAACTATTTATGCAAAATATCAGTAGGATAATGATGATAGATAGTCTAAAGCTGCTTTGGGAATTGGAATAACAATGATGATAGTATCATTAATAACATTGGGAGTTATATTTTATAAATTAGACCATTGTGAAGATAATACTGCAAGATTAGCACAACTTGAGAAAATAAATCCACTCAATTATAAATTGGTTCCAAAGTGAAATAATAATCTACCTATCTAAAGCATATAAGCTACATATTATATATAAATAATTAATTGATTATTAATATATAATATAATATACTTTATTTTTATTAATCATTAATATATTATTTTATATTTTTAAATTAATTCATCTAAATTTATATTTTGACTAAATAAAATACAAGTTTTTTTTAACATATATTTTTTTATTTTATATCTTGATAATTTATTCTTTTAATATAATTAAAATAAACATTTTTATTAATAATGAATAGAATATAATTTAGACATATTAACTAAAAAATAAATTATATTTCTTATATGACAATCTCCAAAACATCCAATTGATAATATAGATTTAATTTTTTCTTTTTCAGATTATTTAGACAAAATTTTTAAAATAAAATAAATATTAGTTATTATACAACTTTGATGTATCATAAAATTTTTTAAAATATTAAATATTTTTTCATATTTTTATTTTTTTTTAAAAATATATTCAATTATATAATATAATTCTTCATGAGATAATATATCGATTATATCAAGTATTTTTATTTATTCTTTTTAAAAAATTTAATATTATTAAGAAATTTAATATTATTTTATCATTTTAATAATATATTTTATTATAATTAAATAATATTTACTATATTACAACATTGAGGAATGATGGTTAATTTAATTAAAAATATAATTATGATACAATTTTATTCCTTCTAATATTTTTTATTAATTATATCCAAAACAATTATTAAAAATCTATTTTTTTATAATACTATTCTCATTTAAAATATACAAATCTACAAAAAATTAATAATTTAATTCTTTATTATTTTTAATTATAGATTATAAAAATTTACAATATAATATAATATTATCTAATACATGATTATATTTTTATAATAATTAATAACAATTATTTTAATAATTATCTATATCATGATGAAGAAAATAAAATATTAATTAAACAAATAATTCATGTTTTTAATTTGTATCTAAATTATTAGATAGAAACATTTCTCTAGCATCACATTATATCCATTTAATATTTTTAAATTTTTAATTATTATCATATTTATTATTATAATATTCAATCATTTTATAAATTAAAATAACTAATTATCTTCTTTTTTATTTATAAAATTAATAATATTTAAAATATTTATTTGCTTCAATATATATATTTATTTTTTATTCTTAAGATGCAATATTATTAAATAATTAAATAAAATTATCTTCAAAAGATTCATAATAATTAATATCATTTTATTTTTTTTAAAATTAACTTGAAGTATGATGATCACCTAATAATATTAGGATTGGTAATTTATATTAATATATTTATTCATTTGGTGTTAATATCGTAAATGAAGAAGGACCTGTTAATTTATTAATTAATGTATTATTTATTATCATATTATGACTAATATTTTTAAAATAATTTTAATTATATTATTAAATTTTATAAAATATAATAATATATTGAATTTTATTAAATATTAAATTTTCAATTTTTTATCAAATTTCATTATACTAATTTTAATTAATAATCACCATTACCATTTACAAAGTCTTCTAATTTTTTAAAAGGTGATTCTAAATTTTATAATGTATCATTTCCAATTAATTTTGATATTCTTTCTTTTAAAAATTCTAAATAATAATCGGCACTATTTTATGGTGATATCCTGTTATAATATCATTATTTATTAATATTTTAATTAATTTCATCTTTAATTGATTTAGTATATTTTCTCAATCCATTTATCTTTGCAACATATACATTCATAATAGATATTATATCCTTGACTATTTCTTATTATGGAGTTTATTCTTCTTAATTATTTAATATTATTATTTTTCCATTAGAATAATCTTTGATTAATTTTTCAATTAATTCATATCCAAATCTAGCTAATCTATCTTTGTAAGAAATTATTAATTCTTTTATTTAACCATCAATCGCCATTTTTATAATTTTATTCAATCCTGGTCTATTAAAATTTA
>Ga0214919_10004015_pt1 | contig 21694 bp, 23 predicted proteins | sample LL1503_MetaG_FD_177994 | JGI IMG/M metagenome (GOLD analysis project Ga0214919, IMG submission 177994) | Freshwater microbial communities from Lake Lanier, Atlanta, Georgia, United States - LL-1503 | ecosystem: Environmental > Aquatic > Freshwater > Lake | place: USA: Georgia | collected... | reverse complement strand
AGCGCATTAATGCTGCGCAAGATGCTGGGGTTGTCGTTCATCATGGTTGCTTCGGTCACTTCAAAGCACACTTGCATCGGTTCAATAGTGTGCTCACGCAATGTGGTGAGTGTGCGCTCTACAAAGGTGGGGTCGGTGAGTTGCTTTGGCGACAAGTTGAGATGCAATTGGAACGACTTATCGACTGCGCCAGCATCGATGAACTGACGCAGGTCTTGGCAGGCGAGTGCAATAACGAAATCGCCAATGGGGCCAATCATGCCCGATTCTTCGGCAATGGCCATGAAATGAGGCGGGGTGAGTTCGCCATGTTGCGGGTGATCCCAGCGCAGGAATGCTTCCACTGCAGTAGTGCGACCCGAATGTGCAGAGTTGATGGGTTGGTACACCAGGCGCATTTGCTTGGCAGCAAGTGCGCGCTCTAACGCATTGGTGAGGCTCACACGTTCGCGAGCATCGGCACGCATTTCAGCACTGTAAATTTCGGCGCGTGCTTTGCCGCGTTGCTTGGCGCGATACATGGCTGTGTCGGCGTTGTTGAGCAGTGTTTGCGCGGCCTCGGTGGGCGATTGTTCGGCGAGCATTTCTGGCGTAGACAACGCAATACCAATGCTTGCGCTTGTGTAAATTTCAGTTCCTTGCAACACCATTTGCCCAGTGACCGCAGCAAGAATACGCCCCGCAATGTCGTGAGCAATATGTTCATCGGTCACTCCATCGCACAAAATGACGAACTCATCGCCACCGATGCGAGCAACGATGTCTGATGGGCGAGTGGCATTCACGAGGCGCTTGGAAATATTGCTGAGTAACACGTCGCCCACGTTGTGGCCAATGGTGTCGTTCACATCTTTTAAGTTGTCGAGGTCAACAAAGAGTACTGCGGTTCCCGATTTCACAGTGCGGCTGCGGTCGAGTGCTTCGGCAAGTTTGCGCAAGAACAACACGCGGTTAGGAAGACCGGTGAGCGCATCGTGCGTGGCCTGGCGCGTGAGTTCGTCTTGTAGCTGCTTAGTTTCGGTGATGTCGCGAGCAATGGCACTGAAGTGCTGCACCACACCACTGGCATCACGTACTACCTGCAAGGTAAGAGCAAGGGTGCGCACAATGCCATCGGGGCTGCGAAAACCCAACTCGCCTTCCCACCTGTTCGCTGCAGGGTGGGTATCGGTGGCATTGAGTACCTCACGTGGCACTTGGTCGCGAATAGCGCGCAAGAAAGTGTCGGCAACGGTGTCGTTGTTTTGTTGTACGTCGTTGCTGTCGACGCCCACGAGTGAACGTGCTCCGTCGTTACAAAAAAGGAGTTGACCACTGCGATCGAAAACCAACACTGCATCGGCGCTCACATCGAGCAAGCCAACAAGTTGTTCACTCAACGAACGTCGTGTGACCGCATCGGTGTAGTCGTGTGCGGTGCCCACATAACCCGTCACAGCGTTCGACGCATTCATGACAGGCTCTAAATGCAGTGCTACCCAGTACTGCGAACCATCGGCGGCGAGCAAGCGAAACTCCAACGAAAAAGGCCCGCGATGTTGGCGCGTATTTTCCCAAGCAACTTCAGCTGCGGCGCGTTCAGTGGGCGCGGCGTTCACCCACGGTGCGCAACCCACTACTACTGGCGTTCCTCCGAGCACGAGTGTGCGAAAGGCATCGTTGGCAGCAAGGAGGCGACCATCAGCATCGGTCTCACAAACGCCAAGAGGCAGGGAGGTGAGTGAGCGGTCTATTTCTCTATTCTTGCACGGGTTTCGTGCGTGGTCGGGTTCTTAGGCGGTGAAGCTGATGGTGGTGGCATCGAGCGCCGCGGCCGAAATGGCTTCGCCCATTGCCGTGCCATCGTCGCCGTTGGCGAACTCGAGCATCTGGTCGAGGGCATACAAGGTGAGTGAGTACTGATGTGTCGAGCCTTCTGGTGGGCAGGGGCCAGTAAAGCCAATGGCGCCCTTCGAGTTCTTGGCCTGAATGGCATCGCTCGGCAGAGTTCCCGGGGCGAGGCCCGTGAGCGATGGTGAAATGTTGGCTACTACCCAATGGACGTAGTCGGGGGCATCTTCGTCGGTCAAGATGATTGCGAGAGACACCGTGCCGGCCGGAATATTGGTCCAGTTGAGGGTGGGCGACTGGTTGGCATCGCCACAAGCAAATGGGGCCGACACCACTGCGCCTTCGATGAAAGGCGCAGTGAGGGTCATGAGAGCAGGCGCGGTATCGATCGCAGCAGCAGAGTCGTTGGCCAATTCACCTGCGCTGGTAGACGGAGCAACGGTGGTGTTGGTGGCGGCAATTTGGCTATCGGTGGGAGTTGCCATTTTTCGACCATCTTGGCGCGAGCACGCACCAAGGGCAATGAGCGAAGTGAAACACGCGAGTGCGATGAACCGAGAAGAACGAGCCATGAGGTGACGTTATTACACAAGGCAGTAGATTGTGACGATCATGAGTGACCAACCGCTGTGCATGTTGACGGTGCATGCGCACCCCGACGACGAGGCCTCAAAAGGTGCACCGACGTTGGCAATGTATGGGGCAAGCGGAGTCCGTACGGTGTTGGTGTGTTGCACTGGCGGCGAAGAAGGCGACATCAATAACCCAGGTCTCAAAGAGCCAGGCCAGCCATTTCACAATGTGAGCCCCGAACGTGAACGTGAGTTGTTGGCGCAAATGCGGCCACTTGAACTTGATGAGTCGGCAAAGGCCATTGGATTTCATGCAGTGCACATGTTGGGTTATCGCGACTCGGGCATGTTGGGCAGTGAGGCCAACAAGAATCCTGAGTGCTTTCACATGGCCACGAACGACGATGCCACCGAACGTCTGGTGCGTCTCATTCGTTTAGAAAAACCGCAGGTCATTATTACGTACAACGACGATCAGTCGGCTTACCCACACCCCGATCACATCAAAGTGCACGACATCTCATTGCTCGCTTTTCATCGCGCCGGCGACCCCATGTGGTACCCCGATGCGGGGCCGGTATGGCAACCCGCAAAGATGTATTACACCATTTGGTCGAAGTCGCGTCTGGTGGCGATGCATGAAGCGATGTTGAAACTGCGTGGCAAGTCACCATTTGACGACAAATGGTTGAACCGTGCCAACCAGGACTACCGCATTACAACAAAGCTCGATATTGGTGCTTTTATGCACGCTCGTTCAGCAGCGTTACGCGCACACGCAACGCAAATTGACCCTAATGAAATGTTTTGGTTTGGTTTGTCCGATGAAGAGCTCGCTGAGGCGTACCCATGGGACGACTGGGTGTTGGCGCGCAGCATTGTTGACGGCCCGCAACCCGGAACTTTTGAAGACGACTTGTTCGCCGGCGTGCGCAACGGCGACACGTCGCTTTTTTCTACTGCCCCACTAGAGAGGTTGCCATGACATCGTCTATTCAATATCGCATTGCTAAAGCAAAAAAAGAAGAATTAGTTGAAGGCCCCGACGATGCGGCAGTTGTAGTTACCATGGGTGCTGCCGACATTGCGCTCGACCCAAACGTTGCCTACATGACGGGCAAATTGAAAGCTGCAGGCAATACCGGAGTTCTGCTTCGCGCGCTAGCAAGTGGAGAAATTGCAACTGCGCTTACAGCGCTCGCATCGCGTCTCTGAGTTGGCGATAGCCAATCATTACTGCACCGCTTGAGGCTATGGCTTCGCGCAAGGTGGGGTCGTTCACTACAAAGTTGTGATCTTCAATCCAGCCCAAAGTGTCGTCGCCTAGCGCCCGTACTTCTGGGGTATCAACCGCAGGTTGCACATGTATTTCAGTAATGCCGGGACGTAATGAATTGAGGTCGCCTAAAACGCGTTCGCGGCTGCCGTGACGCCAGTCGTGATTGAAGAAATCGGGAAACACAATTCCTTCGTCGTGGGCAAGTGAGCGGAAAGGGAAGCCTGCATCAGATTCAGAAATGGTGGAAGGCAAACGAATGGGAAGTTTGAATTCAAAAGCCATGTCGAGATAAATGTCGAAAAACTCTGGGCGCAAAGTTATGGCAGTGAGATGCGGTGTGATGTGCGTGACATCAATGCCCCAGGCAATTGCGCGTTCAATTTGTGCGCGACATTCGCGACGCACTTCCGACAAGTCGGCATGCTCCCACAGGTCTTCAATAGCACTCGGAAAACCGCCGTCGCCCGACAACAGAGATGGGGCATGCGTGATGGGTCCCCAGCGGTAATTTTCATGTTCGGCATTCAAGGTGAGGTGCACACCAATGTCTTCGCCGCGATACATGATGGCGGCATGACGTGCCCATGGTGCAGGCACCATGAGTGAAGCGCATGTTGCAACGCCTTTACGCAGCGCTTCATACACGCCGATGTTTGCGCCGTGACAAGAACCAAGGTCGTCACACGACAAGATGACCGCTTTCGCATCGCTCGCCAGGCCAAGGCGCTCTAAGAGCTGTGGGTTGTTGGCGCCTGCGGTCATGAACTACACGCTAGCCGTGACAAGCACCCCATAGCCCCAGTTGGGCTTGCTGCGCCGTAAAAGCTGCATCGACAAACTCTTGGCGATGAGCACTATTGGGCTCAATATTGAGCGGCACTCCATAACCCAAACGCACGAGTTCTAAGTTCACGAAGTAGCTATCGCTACTGCGGTACACGTATGCCAAGAGGCGGTTGTAATAGTCGCGTGCCTCTGCGTCGCGTACAAGGCGAACTTTCGTACCTGGGGGGAGGAGGTGTTTGGTAAATGTCGATGCTTCAGGGCCGTAACACCCAACGGGTTTCGTGGGGTGCACGGTTTCTGGAGTATCGACCCCAATGAGACGCACTTTTTCTTTGTGCCCATTGATGCGCACTTCAACGGTGTCGCCATCGGCAACACTCACAATGACGCCGTCTCCCGATGGTGCGGTCTGATGACTACAAGCCGACAGTCCAACAATGGCTGTGAGCAACAACAGGGAGAAGCGTGTGCGACTCAGAGTCGTTCGATGAGTGTGCCTGTGCCTAAGCCGCCACCACAGCACATGGAGATGATGCCGTAACGGCCACCTGTGCGCTCAAGCTCGTACAAAGACTTCGTGAGGAGGAAGCCACCAGTGGCTCCGAGTGGGTGACCCAATGCAATGGCACCACCGTTGGGGTTGGTGACATCGAGGTTGGCACCTGTTGCACGTGCCCACGCCAAAACAACCGAGGCGAATGCTTCGTTAATTTCGAAGTTGTCGATTTGGTCGATGGTGAGATTATTGCGCTTCAAAAGACGCTGTGTGGCGTCGATGGGGCCTTCGAGCATGAGGATGGGGTCAACACCAACGAGGCAAGAATCGACAATGCGAGCGCGTGGCTTTAAGCCCAGTGCTTTTGCTTTTTCTTCGGTCATCATGAGTACTGCCGAAGCGCCGTCGGAAATTTGTGATGAGTTACCGGCGGTGTGCACGCCATTTTCGCGAGCAACTGGCTTCAAACCAGCAAGACCTTCAGCGGTGGTGTCGCGAATGCCTTCATCGCGCTTCACTAAGTGAGTGGTGCCGGTGGGCTTGCCTTCGTCGTCGAGGTCGGGAGCGTTGACCTCAACGTACTGACCCGCAAAGCGATCTTCATTCCACGCCTGAGCGGCACGGCGCTGGCTTTCCAATGCAAAAGCATCGGTGTCGGCACGAGTAACGCCGTACTTGTCGGCAATGCGCTCTGCGCCTTCGAACTGGCTGGTCATTTCATATTCGGCAAAGTAGGTCTTGGGAATGGGCACACCAAGGCCAAGTTTTTTCGATGAGTTGATGCCAATGGGAATGCGGCTCATCACTTCAACACCACAGGCGATGGCAACATCAATTGCGCCGCTACCAATGAGCGATGCGGCGAGGCTGGTTGCCTGCTGCGAAGAACCACATTGTGTGTCGACAGTGGTTGCTGCGGTTGCTTGTGGCAAACCTGCGGCAAGCCATGCAGTGCGGGTGATGTTGAAACTTTGTTCGCCGACTTGGCTCACGCAACCGCCAACAACTTGTTCTACTTCAGCTGGGTCAATACCAGAACGCGCAATAAGCTCCTTGAGCGCAACGCCAAGCACGTCGGCTGGGTGCATAGTGGAAAGGCCGCCGCCACGACGACCAATAGGTGTGCGAACGGCATGAACGATAACGACATTTGATGAACTCATAAAGGGCATCTTATGCAGTTGCACTGGGCTCGGCCTTAGTGAAAACGGGTACGGTGAGAGATATGACTTCGGAAAACGTGCGTTTAGTACCTTCATTGTCGCCACCTCAGCATGTGGCCCGGCATCGGTACTTCCATATTGTGGGCGGTGCGGTGTGGGAAGCAGCCGAGCCAGCTGCTCACGACTGGCATGTGCACTTTGTGGGCATGATGGGCGATGTTGCGGTGTGGGCAGTTGATGTTCCTCACGGCCTCGACCCTGCCGACGGAGCCGCAGTTGATTTGTTCTCGTACCACGGCCGCTCCACTGAAGCCGAATGGCTGGCTGCCGGGCGCGCCGTGCAGCTGGTGGAGTGGGGTCGTACACACAAGTTTTGTGGTCGTTGCGGAACTGCCACTGTGTTGTCCGATTCCGAGCGTTCCTTGCGTTGCCCGAAGTGCAACTTGTTGGCGTTCCCGCGACTCGCGCCTGCCATGATCACACTCGTCACTCGCGGGCCAGATGGGCCCGACCAAGAAGTGTTGTTGGGTCGTGGCGTGCAGTGGAAAGTACCGATGTATTCCTGCTTGGCCGGCTTTGTGGAGCCAGGTGAAACCTTGGAAGAAGCAGTGGTGCGCGAGGTGCATGAAGAAGTGGGCGTATGGGTGCGTGACGTGCGTTACGTGCGCAGCCAGCCGTGGCCGTTCCCGCATTCGTTGATGCTTGGCTTTCGCGCTTCTTATGATCACGGTGACATTGTGTGCGATCCGAGTGAAATCATGGACGCGCAGTGGTTCCGTCGCGACGACATGCCCATGATTCCGTCAAATATCTCTATTGCGCGCTCGCTTATTGATGATTGGCTGCACAACAACTAACGTGGCTCTATGAGCAACGCAGAACAACCAGACCTTGGCCGCATCGGACTATGGACATTCGCACTCGATGTGCAGCCCATGGCAAAGTCACAAGAAGCAGCCGCCGAAATTGATGAAATGGGTTTTGGCACCGTGTGGCTTCCTGAGGCTGTTGGTCGCGAAGCATTTGCCTCGTCTGCTCTCATTTTGAGCGCCACGAAAAACATCAAAGTGGCAACTGGCATTGCCAGCATCGCCGCGCGTACCGCGCACTCCATGCAGGCAGGTTGGAAAACATTGTCGGAAGCATTCCCCGGCCGTTTCGTGCTTGGTCTTGGCGTTAGTCACTCACACATGGTGACCAAGTTGCACAAGCTCAGCTACGACAAGCCATATTCCAATATGGTCGAGTATCTCGACGTCATGGATAAGTCGCCATTTGCTGCAGCGCCACCACAAGGGCCGATGTATCGCATGATTGGTGCTCTGGGGCCAAAAATGTTGCAGTTGTCTGCTGAGCGCGGTGTAGGTGCTCACCCATACTTCACCACACCACAACACACCGCAGAAGCTCGCGCGCTGTTGGGCTCAAAGCCACTCATTGCTCCTGAAATTGCTGTCATTTTTGAAAACGACAAAGACAAGGCGCGTGAGTCGGCACGCAAATACATGGGCATCTACACCCGTTTGCCGAACTATGCCAACAACCTCATGCGCTTAGGTTTCACGCAAGACGATGTCACCAATCAGTCCGACAAACTTGTTGACGAAATTGTTACCTGGGGTGGCCTCGACAAAATTGCAGCCCGCATTAAAGAGCATCACGATGCCGGAGCTAACCACGTATGTGTGCAGGTCATCACTCACGACCCACTCGAATTGCCAATGGCAGGGTGGCGTGAACTGTCTGCACTCTTGAAGTAACTCATTGTGAGCTACGAGCAACTCACTGGTGCCGAGTATTTGGCAACTTTCACTGCGGAAAATGCGCGTTTTATTTCTGCGGCACAGGCCAGTGGTTTTGCAGCGCCAGTTGCGAGTTGCCCAGGATGGAATGTGGGCGACCTCGTTTTCCATGTGGGCAAAGTGCAGCGCTGGTTTCACTTCATGCTTGAAACCAATGGTGCCGACCCGAAAGGCTCACCACGCTCTGCAAAACCAGAAACCGATGCCGCCATGGTGGAGTGGTTCCGTGAGGGTGCAGCAGTTATTGAGAACTACCTTGCGGGTGTGAGCGATACCGAGCCTGTATGGACCTTTACTGGTGGCGATGTGGGCCGATGGGCGAAGCGTCGCCAGGCACAAGAAGTTTTAGTGCATCGTTTCGATGCAGAACTTGCCGGCGGAGCAGTGAGTGCAGCCGATGCAACCATGTGCGCCGACGGAATAGACGAACTACTCACAGTGTTTGTGCCGCGTCTGAAAGAAAAAGCGCAACTACCTGGCACCGTTCATTTGCATTGCACCGACACCGACGGTGAATGGATGCTCACTTCGCAAGTTGCAGGCATTGAAGTGACCCGCGAACACGGCAAAGGTGATGTTGCCTTACGTGCATCTGCTCACATGTTGTTGCAAGTGGTGTGGCGGCGCATGAGCGTTGATGAAGTACTCGCCAACGGCGCCGAATTATTTGGCAACCGCAGTGTGCTCGACGCGTTTATTGACCTGTCGCAGTTTTAAACACACGACTTTGTAGGCGGCGCATGCCGCGCAACCAACGCTCGTGTTGAGTAGCACGTGTGGTCATATAGGTCACCACTTCATCGTGGGGCAAAATGAGAAAGCGTTCTTCTTGAATTGCTTGAACAACTTCTTCTGCAACTTCTTCAGGCTCTAAGACTGCACCTGCCATTTTCACAACGTCACCTGCGCTGGCAAAGCCGCCAGTGTCGGCACCCGGCGGGTTCAACATGTTGGTGTTCACGCCTTGTGGGCACAAGCAACTCACGCGAATACCGCGGTCGTGATAGGTAATAGAAAGCCACTCTGCAAATGCAACAGCTGCATGCTTGGTTACTGAGTATGGGCCAGAACCAATTTGGGCGAGCAAACCCGCTGCAGATGCGGTGGAACAGAAGTACCCACTTCCTTGTTCAAGCCATTCGGGCATGAGTGCTTCTGCAGCCCAACGATGCGCGTGCACGTTGATGTTGAAACTGTTTTCCCACGCTGCTGGTTCTGAAAGTAAGTCGGCGCCAAGGCCAACGCCGGCATTGGCGAAAAACAAATCGATGGGTCCAAATGACTGACGTGCAAAAGCAATGAGGTCAAGATTTCCTTGCTGAGTGCCAATATCGGCAACAAAGAAAACAGCGGAATCGGGGCGCAAAGCGTTGAGTTCAGCACACACTTCGGTGAGATGTGCCTCATCGCGGTCAGACAGCGTGAGACGGGCGCCACCGGCATGGAAACGGCGGGCGAGGGCTTGACCAATGCCACCGGCAGCGCCGGTGACCACTATGTGAGAAGAAGGAAGTTTCATGTTAAATAGATGGTAGGCGAAATGGTGGAAAAGACGGCAATGCGTTATGAAGTGTCGTACAGTCAGTGGTAGACAAGAGTGATCTAGTTCGCTAGATCACAGACAAGTTCACTACCAGAAAGTAAGGAACCACAATGACCGAGACCCATGACGCAGAAGTAATCGTCGAAGCTCTCTCGGTAATCGACAAGGCTCTCGCCGAGATGTTGCGACGTGAATTGGTTTCTAGCGGCGAAGTAGCCGATCTTTTGCTCGACGTGCGTTCGCTGCTCACAGCGAAGCCCGTTGTTGCTGCAGCCGCTAGCGCTGAATAAAACTTTTTATTGAACGAGCACCTACATCGGTATTGATGTGTGCTTGAACTCATTGAGTATTGGCCACTCCAAGTTGTCAACGATGCGGTTCACCGTGTCAATGGCCAGCGCAGCGTTGCCGAGTGCTGGTTCGAGTAGCCGCACAAACACCGCTGCCTTGCCCTGAATAAACGTAGGAACGCCCCACACTTCATGTGAGCGCACGTATTGCATGTGTTCTTCGGCAATTAAACGCAATGGCTCGCCGCTTTCCACTTTGGCGAAAATGTCGTCGCTATTGAAGCCAGCGTTAGTGAGCAGCGATGCAAGAGCTTCGCGGTTGTTTAAGTTGCCGGCACGTGTGTGGCGGAACTCAAAAGTGTCGAGGTGAAACTGCCAGAACTTTTCTGTGTCGGTGTCGCGTGCAGCCGTGCCCACTTGCAGTGCCAGGAGCCCTGAGTCGCGTTCTGGGGTTTCCCAAATAGGGGGAAAGCCTGGTTCTACGTGGCCTTGACCTAAGCAAAAGGGGAGAAAGGTGACATCCCACGGGGCGCCAGCTTGTAGCCCTGTGACCACGTGGTTGTGAGCAATGCGGCCATACGGGCAGCGATAGTCCCAGGTAATGGCAAATGAGCGACGTCCGGAAGTGTTTGGCACGTTTTTAAACTACAACGACAATGGCAAAAATCCCGAGGGCAGTGCCCACAAAAGCGCCGCCAATAATGTCGGACAAGTGATGCAAACGCACCATCACACGGCTGAGCGCAACGCAGATGCCAATGCCAATCCACAAGAGGGCCCAACTTGCTGGGCTCCATGCACACAAAATGGTTGCAGCGAAAAACGCCGAAGAGGCATGACCACTGGGGAAGGAAGAAGTAATTGGCGTGCGCACGCTGAAACGTTCATCGCCACCAGTGGTGGGTCGTGAGCGTTTGAAAAGTCGTTTCACGCCTTGGTTCACAATGAGGCTTTCTGCACCGAGCAAAAGTGACATGGCAAGTGCTTGGCCCGCACGGTGGCCGCTGCCAATGGCGCGTACCCACACAATGGCGTGCCAGATGAGGCTGAATTCGCCGATGCGGCTGAGGAGCGAGAAGAACGCTTGCACTGCCGGCTGGTGACGCACGGGTTCGAGAAAAGAATCGAACTTCTCATCGAACTGGGTGGCGGCGCGTGGCAATTCCATAGCGCTACCACCGTAGAGGCTGAACACGTCATTCGGCGGGTTCTCTCAAGTGACGACCCGCAATCTGGGGTGGGGAAAGGGTATTTAGTTGTCGGGAGTGCAACCTGTTTCCGCTATGAATTGGCTGGAACGATTTGTTGACCAAATTGCGCACAGTGACTCTTTGCTGATCTCACTGCTCACTTTGCTCGGCGACAAAGAGAAGAATTGATTGAAGTTTCCGACTTCTTTCCAAGTGCCGTCCACCCAGCGAGCGATGGTAACGCTTTCGCAATTCTCACAAGTTTGTGCGTATTCCTTTGTTTGAAATGACGCCCACTCTGTGTCACAAACAAAGAACCCGAGGGGCTCCCCAACAAACTCTGCAAGGGATTCTTCAGTTCCGGCGCAGTTGCTTGCTGGAACGGCAATGGTTGTGCTCGTTGTGGTTGTTGCTAGCTCTGTCGTACTAGCGGAGCTGGTGCTCGATTCAGGCACAGCCGTCGTTGAGGTGGCTTCGCTGCTGTCACTTGATGAACAGCTGGCAAGAAGGCCTAGAGACAGAAGTGCGATGATGCTCAGTCGGCTGGTTTTGGTGAAAGTCATAAGGTGAAACTACTTGGTTATAGCCTTCGCTCATGACAACTCTTCTTAAAGGTCGCCATTCAGCAAACGTAGGAGCCGATGGCAAAGTGCTTTTTCTTATCGGTATGCGATTCAATCAGTTGTGGAAACCATGGAAGTGGTTTCCCGTCTTTGTTGCAATGCCGCGCATGCTGATTGAGCTGCAAAGGAACCGAGAGTTGGGTTTGGTGGGCAAGCCCCGTACTTATTTATCGGGACGCACTGTTTTGGTGTGGCAGTACTGGGAGTCCTTTGAAAAACTCGCTGCGTATTCGCGTTCTCACGAGAGTGCACATTTGCCTGCATGGCGACGTTTCAATGCCAAGGTACGCAATAACGGTTCCGTAGGCATTTTTCATGAAACCATTTTGCTCTCTGATGCCACAGTGGAAACCGTTTACGGCAATATGCCACTCTTTGGCTTAGCCGCAGTCACAGGTGCAGTGCCCGCTATACAGCGTGGGCAAACGGCAAAGTCTCGTTTGGGTGAAACCGACTCTCAACCGCCCGCTGTAGAGCCATACTGATTTTTCTTTGTACGCACAGTATTTCGTGCAAATTGTTCCTGCCGTAGTGTGTGATGGTGCAGAAAAATACGGTGTGGGTATTTGGTGATCAGTTAAATCGCCACATCGGTGCGCTGCGCAGTGCGACTCCCAGCACGCATCATGTACTCATTATTGAGTCTGAGCAAAAAATTGCATCAAAGAGATGGCACGTGCAGCGTGCTCATTTCATTATCGCTTCAATGCGGAGGTTTGCAAAGGAACTGACCGATGAAGGCTTTGAGGTGGACTATCGGTTTGCCAAGACAATGCGCAGTGGCCTTGAAGCACACACGGCTGACTTTCAACCGGGTGAAGTAGTGGCAACTGAACCGAATAGTTATTCGGCACGTGTGATGTTGGAAACGATGCCGGTGCGAAGCGTCGAGTCCGATCAGTTTTTGTGTCACCCCGATGCGTACCGCGAATTTATGGGTGCACGCAAGACCGTCAAAATGGAAGATTTTTATCGTTGGCAACGCAAGCGGCTATCGGTGTTAATGGATGGCGATGCACCAGTGGCAGGGCGTTGGAATTTCGATGAAGACAATCGCCAGCCACCGCCAAAGACCGATCACGACAGATGGCCTGTGCCCGAGAGCGTTCCACTCGATGAACTCGACCAACAGGTACTAGTAGATGTTGCGCCCTATACGTGGGGCGCTGCACCAACGGGGTTGTGGGCAACAAGTCGCTCGGGTGCACTGGCGCGGTTGAAGAAGTTTGTGACAGAAGTGCTGCCGATGTTTGGTGAGCATGAAGATGCAATGTTGAAATCAAACTGGCATCTTGCACATTCGCTGTTGTCGCCGTATCTCAACAACGGTCTGTTGCTTCCTGGGGAAGTAGTAGACGCAGTTGTTGCTGAATTCGAAAAGGGGAAAGTGCCCATCAATAGTGCGGAAGGTTTTTTGCGCCAAGTCATTGGGTGGCGTGAGTACATTTGGAACTGCTATTGGCAGTGGATGCCCGATTACGCCCAGATGAATGTGCTGTCTGCTGAAATACCGTTGCCGAAGTTGTTTACCGCTCCAGAAAAAACTCAAATGGCCTGCATGAAGTCGGTGTTAGAGGGCGTGTACGAGCACTCGTATGCGCACCACATTGAGCGATTGATGGTGCTGGGTAACTTCTCGCTCATTGCGGGTATCAACCCGCAAGAACTCACACAATGGATGTGGAACAGTTTTGTTGATGCAGTGGAATGGGTAATGGTTCCGAATGTTGTTGGCATGTCGCAATATGCCGATGGTGGAATGCTGGCAACAAAGCCCTATGCAAGTGGCGGCGCATACATTGACCGCATGAGCAACCATTGCAAGGGGTGTGCATATGACCGTAAGAAGCGAGTGGGTGCTGACGCGTGCCCATTTACAGTGTTGTATTGGGATTTTTTCTTACGCCACGACGAGAAGTTTGTGAAGAACCCTCGTGTTGCTCGCCAGGTGCGTGCTGCTCAGCAATTAGCTGACCACGATGAGTTGCAAGCAACAGCTGTGACGATTTTGCAACGTTTGCAAACTGGCGAGCTGTAGCGACCTCGCGAACTTCGCTAGCGACGCGGCTTGGGCCGAATCATTGATATTTTGTAGTGATCTGGCACATGAAGTATGGTTGAGCTGTGAGTGGGTAGGGGAAATTCCTAGTAGTACGTGTGGTGAGGGTGATGAAGGAATCTACGACTCGATTAGCGGCCGGCCTACTCTGTGCCACTTTGGTCGTCAGTTTCAGTTCATCCATCTCGCGAGCCGATACCTCAGATCCAAGCGAGTCAACGACCACAACCTCCTCAACTGTTGTTGAAACTACCGTCGACACTTCGACTACAACAACAACGACGACCATGCCTCGGGTGAAGCCGAGAGTCCTCTTAGTGGGCGATTCAACAATGGCTGCAATACGTTGGTTCAAAGACGGTAGGAAAGCTCTGTCGGGTTCCACATTTATTGTTGATGTGGAGTCGTGTAGGTCTATTGGTGGTTACTCGTGCTACGGCAGAGAGTATCGGGCTCCCTCAACTGCATATGAAGTAGTTGAGTCGGTGAAGGGGAGGCTCGACGTGGTGGTGTTGATGGCGGGAACGCACCACAACCCGGCAACTGTCGAGTCTGATCTCCGGTCTTTGCGGCGAATCGTTGCGAAGAGAGGTGCCAAACTGGTGGTGTTGACTCTTCGTGATCTCAATCGCAGTACCGCCACGATTGATGGGGTCACACTCATTGAGCGCGTCAATGGGATGATTGAGCGATTGGTGCAGACTGCTAAGTATGAAACGACCTACATCGCCGACTGGAAGGCTTTTAGCCGCGGGCATGATGACTGGTTCCGGTCAGATGGAATTCATTTAACTGTTCGTGGTGTTCTTGCGCTCGGGTGGTTTATATCGAACTTTGTTGCGCATATTGCAGAAGTGCCTTGTGCGTCTTATGGCACTGAGATATGCCCGCTACCTAGGTGGAAAGACTCCAAGGTTGATTGGTTGCGTCGCTACCGTGTGCAATACAGCGACATCCATTGCTATGAAGACGGTGGAATGCGCAAAAAGGTCTGCGAACGCGACCGCCGACTTGGCTAGTTCGGGAAGAACTCTTTCACCACCGTGCTAATTGCGTCAGCATTCGCTTGCGCTTCGCCATCGCGTAGACCTTTACCGAATTCCACTGTCAAACTTGTGGTGTCACTTTTGTTCAGTGTTTCTGACCACATCGATGCAGTACCGCTGTAGGTGCCACCTTCAATTTTGAGAACTGGTAAGTCAACCAAGATGGCATAGCGCTCTCGAATGTCTCCGTCACGACCAATACCTGGGCTGATGCGGAAATAATCTTGGTGATACCAAATCGTTAATTCGGGCTGAACCACTTTACCCAAGGCAATCATCGATTTCACTTCAGGTTCTGTGGCTGGGCCTGTGCCAGCCCATTGCCAGAATCCAGATTTCCCTAGGGGTTTCCAACGCACAGGGAAGTTGCGGTTGAGGTCTACCTTGTTCGCGTTTTGACGCGTATTGAGAATGGTCCCATCAGGGTTCAACTTCGGCAAAATCCACAGGTCGATGTTCGAAGGGGCTGGTGTTGTGCGCAATATGTCGGTAACAGCAAGCCCCGCACATTCGTTGCCATGAATGCAGCCCACAACCAATACACGTACGCCATTGGGGTTGCCACGTCGAATAAACGTGAGTGGACGGTTTTGAACGGAGCGTCCGAATTCAATTTCAGTGTCGTTAGGAATTGCTTTGCGGTTCGCAAATGAAGAGAGTAGGGGAGTTGTCGCTGTGTTGTCGGAAGGAACGGTTGGAATGGGTGACAGTGGTGTGGAGGTATCAACAAGCGACGTTGAAGTAGTTGTATTTTCGGTGTCGCTTCCACCGGTAAAGGCGATGAGTAGCGCGATGCTCGCAACGGCTGTAGTTGCAAGAACTGCAATCTTTTTGATGCGCAACAGGCGCGTGGCATCGTCGTATACGTCGTCATTAGTAGTAACGACTGGAATTTGGTCGGTCTGGATGGGCTCCTCACGCACTGGTTCTGCAATATGCACTGGCTTTGGCGCAGGAGTCTCACGGTGCTGAACGAATGCTGCTCGCTTGCTCGAGCGTTGCGTATCGATCTTCCATGTATTGCCATGTGCGTCGGTGTACCGCAAAGCCGTTACTTCATTGCGCGCTGCAGTCGCCGATAGTTCGCCACGGTCGAACGCTGCACAGATATCTCTGTACTTCTCATCGAGTGCATCGAGGCCGGTGGGAACCGTGCGGCGAACAGTAGAGGGCGCCGGCTGGTCGTTGACCCGTACAAAAGCGGCGCGTCTGCCCGAGCGTGTGGTGTCTACCTTCCAGGTGACTCCGTCAACATCGGTGTGGCGCAGCCTCATAATGGCGTCGCGGGCCTGGGTGGAGTTCAGTTCACCCCTGTCAAAGGCTTCGCAGGTATGGCGATACACCTCTTGCAGATATTCAAATTCCTGAAGGTGGGGGCCGCTGCTCATAGTCCGATCTATCAAGGATATGCAGGGTGAACTACCTGGGGGCGTTTAATGTGCACTCACACAGAGTGTTTCTTGTCTAGAAATCGCCATTTTGGGCTCGCAATCGAGACGGTGCAACGGTGAGTTGTCACAGTGCCCATGACATTATGAACTCATGGCTATTGAAGATGTGAATTGGCAAGAGCGAGTCACGCCCGAGTTGGTGCAGCAGTACAAGCGCGATGGCGTGGTGTTCATAGGCCAGTTGTTGCATCCATTGTGGTTGCAATTAATTGAGATGGGCATCACTCGCGTCTTAAACAATTCCACGCGTAAGCAAACCTTTTTTGCAGGAGATGAAGGACAGTTCATTGACACTGTTCGCAATTGGGAGTTCACTCCTGAATTTCAACGGCTCACTTATGATTCGCCTATCGCCGACATTCTCGGAGCCTTCATCGATTCACCACGGGTCTGGCTCTTGTTTGACCATGTGTTTGTAAAAGATGGCGGTAATTGCCGACGTACCCCATGGCATCAAGATCTCACGTATTGGCCTGTGGCCGGAACGCAACTGGCGTCAATGTGGATCACTATTGACCCAGTACCCAAACATGAATGTCTTGAATATATTGCGGGTTCGCATCGTGAAACGCTGTACGACGGGTTCGACCCGCCGCGTGCGGCAGAAGATCCCACCTTGCCGTTCTACGGAGAAGGTTTCCCGAGGCTTCCCGATATCGAAGCCAACCGCTCACAGTGGGATATTCGCTCGTGGGACATCACCCCCGGAGACGTAGTTATATTCCACCCAGGTGTGTTGCACGGTGGTGGACCAACATCTGAGGGGCGTCGCCGGCGAACCTTGTCGGTACGTGTGTTTGGTGAAGACGTTGTCTTTGATGAACGACCAAAAAGCCGTCCAACGGTTCCACGCACGCCTGGCCTGGAGTTGGTCTTAAAACCAGGCGATCCGCTGCGTCATCCGTACTACCCGCGGTTGCGGCCACTACCCGATAATCAACGCCAAAATTTCTTTGAGTAGATCGCTAAGCAGTAGGTCGCGATGCAAGAAACGCTGCGAAACGTGCAGGGTCTTCGAGTGGGCCAAAGTGTGAAACTTCTGGCCATGCTTCGTAATGCCCATGGGGGAGAAGCGAAGCAATTTGTTCAGAAATAGCTGATGGTTGATATTGCTGTGGAGCGCTACCGAGTATCCACGTCGGTGTTGCAATGTTTGCAAGTTGATTCCATGTTTCGTGAATGCCACCGGTGTCGTATGTACGTGCTTCGTGTTCGGGGTTGCACTTCAGTGAAACACTGCCGTCGGGTTGTGTGGCAAAGCCATAGTCAACGTAGGCGTGCAGTGCATCGGGGTGGAATGCATTCATAGGTGGCTTTGAAGAAAAGTTGGTGAATGCTTCTTCTCGTGTGGAAAACGATGCGCGGCGTTTGCGCGTTGCAGCGGCAAGTGGGTTGGGCGGCATGTCGGCGGGGCGAAAACCACTTTGCGGAAACACAATGGGTTCGAATGCGGTGATGCCGGCAAAGAGTTCTGGGTTTTTCACGGCGGCCATGAGCAGTGTTGCGCCACCCATGGAATGACCAGCAGCCCATAGTGGAGCGTTGTTCACATGTGTGGCAAGGTATTGCACTACTGCTGTTGCATCTTCGCCATATGCAGGCCAGCGCACTTGCCAGTCGTGAGGAACAGTGGAGTCGCCATAACCGCGGTAGTCGAGTGCCCAACAGTCGAATGTTCCTGCAAGGTGTTGTGCAATGGGAAGCCAGCAATGACCATGAAAACCCGTTGCATGCGAGAGCAACATGATGGGAAGAGTTCCTGCATCGGTGTCGCTGAGGTGATGCAGTGCGAGTTGCACGCCATCGGTTGATGGCACGGTCACGGTGGTTGACATTTGTTACTTCTCTTTTGTTGGCTTTGGTTCGCGCGGCAAACCAAGAAGACGTTCACCAATGATGTTGCGTTGCACTTGGCTAGTGCCGCCTGCAATGCGGCCACCAGGTGCCGAGAGCATGCCGAGTGCATCGCTGCCTTCAAGCATTGCTGCTGCGCCAGAAAGATCGCCGCGCAACATGGCGGTGTCGAACATCATTTCGGTGATGCCGAGTTTCATGAGTGACGCTGCAGTGGAAGCCTCAGGGCCTTGACGCTTGCCCATAGCTTTGAATGCGTGACCACGCGACAAGAGTTGCGCGAGGCGGTCGCGTTCAATGGGGTTGAGTTCGCGGTTGTTGCCCAGAGCCGCCATCGATTCCAAGCGACGCTCTAAACCAATCACGCTGGCGCCAATGTGGCCGCGTTCGCTGGTGAGTACTGCCATGCCCACGCCCCAGCCGCCATGCAGTGGGCCAAGAAGTGAAGTGGCAGGAAGGTGCACATCGGTGAAGAACACTTCATCGAATTCCGATTCGCCGGTCATTTGTTTGAGTGGGCGCACTTCAATGCCAGGAGTGTCCATGGGGCATAAGAAAAAGGAAATACCTTCGTGCTTTGGTGCATCGAAGTTGGTGCGCGCCATGAGAATGCCCCAGTTGCTGTAGCGACCACCGCTGCACCACACTTTTTGACCATTGATGATGAAGGTGTCGCCATCGAGTTCGGCTTTGGTGGACAATCCACCTAAGTCGCTGCCCGCACCGGGCTCGCTGAAGAGCTGGCACCATACGTGTTCAGCAGCGAGGCTCTGACGCAGATGTTGCGACTGTTGTTCAGGCGTTCCGAATTTCATAATGGAACCACCAGCAAGTACGAGGCCCACCATGTTCAACACAGGTGGAACACCGTGCAATGCGCACAGTTCGATCCATGTTGCTGTGTGTGTAGAAGTGAGGCCTTGTCCGCCGTGTTCAACGGGCCAGTGAATGCCTGTGAAACCTGCGGCGTGTAAACGTATTTGCCATGCCTTGCCAGCATCAATGAGATGCGGTGGGCAAATAGCGCCGTAGTCACGAGGAGCGTGAGAAGCGTTGTCGTGCAGCCAAGCCTCGGCTCGTGAACGAAACGCTTCCACGCTCTCTGACATGGTTACTTCAATTTCTCGAAGAAGGCGCCAGTTTCATCGGCCAAGTTTCCTGGCACGAAGTAGCCGTCTTGGCTCATGATGGCATCCCAGTTGTCGCGCAGGTCTTCAAGTGTGTGACCAGGCTTGGTGTAGCCCTGTGTTTCGCCAATGAAGACATTGGCAACGCGACCGCCGCCAACACTGAAGATGTTGCCGCTCACTGGGCAATCTTCGTGCGCCAACATGGCAACGATTGGAGTGACTTGTTCTGGCCCCAGCTTGTCGGCAAGGTTGCCCATGAGTGTTTCGGTCATGCGGGTGAGTGCAAGTGGTGCAATGGCGTTGGCCTTGATGTTGAACTTTGCACCTTCAACTGCAAGTACGCGTGTGAAACCAACGAGGCCCATTTTTGCAGCGCCGTAGTTGGTTTGGCCGAAGTTGCCGAAGATACCTGCAGCAGATGAAGTGGAGATGATGCGACCGTAACCCTGCTCGCGCATGATGAGGTACGCAGGCTGTGTGACGTGGAATGCACCTTTGAGGTGAACGTCGAACACGGGGTTCATGAGATCGGGGGTCATGTTGTGGAATGACTTGTCGCGCAAGATGCCGGCGTTGTTAATAACGATGTCAACTTTGCCGTATGCATCAACTGCAGTTTTCACAATTGCTGCTCCGCCTTCTGGTGTTGCAACAGAGTTGTGGTCGGCAACGGCTTCGCCGCCAGCTGCCTTAATTTCATCGACAACTTTTTGTGCAGCTGAGGCATCGGTGCCGCTGCCGTCGATGCTGCCACCGAGGTCGTTCACCACAACGAGTGCACCGCGCTTGGCGAGCAAGAGAGCGTGTTGACGACCAAGACCGCCACCTGCTCCGGTGATGATTGCTACTTTGCCGTCGTATCCGAGTTCTGCCATGGGGAAACCTTTCTGGGGGCACTCACGTGAGTGCAGTCATTGTGTAGACGCGAGTTCAGATCTTACTTGTGGGCATTGGTGTTGCCCAATAAAAGGGCTTAAGCCTGAAGCGAGTCGATGGCTTCTTGCTTCAAGCGCTTGTAGTCGAGCTTGCCGTTGGGGGCGCGGCCAATGGTGGCCACCGTAATGACCGATTTTGGCGATTTATAAGGGGCCAAGGTGGAGCGCACATGGGCAATGAGGGTTTGGGCATCGATGCTTTGGCCGGGGCGAGCCTCCACCAAAGCGGTAATGGCTTCACCAAAGCGCTCGTCGGGCAGGCCCACTACAGCGGCGTCGAGTACCGAGGGGTGGGTCTTCAAGACCTCTTCTACTTCTTCGGGGTAGACCTTTTCACCGCCGGTGTTAATGCATTGGCTGCCACGGCCCAACAGGCGAACGGTGCCATCGGCATCTACTTCGGCGAAGTCGCCAGGAATGGAATAACGAATGTTGTCGATGGTGATGAAAGTGGTTGCCGACTTTGCTTCGTCTTTGTAATAACCCATTGGCGTGCGACCACGAAGTGCAACACGACCACGCTCGCCACTGCCAGGAACAACATCGCGACCATCTTCATGCACCACACGTGTGTTGGGTCCGAGTTTGAATGTTGCTGTGCTCGATGCGCTGTCGGCAGTGGTGGTGGCCGCTGCCATACCAATTGCTTCTGATGAACCCAGACTGTCGATGAGAATAAGTTTTTCATTGTGACGCAACAAGCCGGCTTTAGTTTCAGCCGACCACATGACACCACTCGACACAATCATTTTCAACGAAGAGATGTCGTACTTGCCGGGGTTTTCATCGAGCGCGCGCAAGATGGGTTTGGCAAATGCATCGCCAACAATCGACACGCTGTTCACACGTGCTGAAGCAACAACAGCGAGAAGTTCTTGCGCGTCAAATGTGCGGCTGGTCATGGTGGCAATAGAGCCGCCTAAGCACAAGTTCCACATTGCATTAAATGCGCCGGTGCCGTGCATGAGTGGAGCTGCTGGCATGTTGACCGCGCCAGGCTTGCTGACGCGCGCACCGAGTGCGTCGTAATCTTTGAGCGCAGGAAGCGGGCGCTTTGATGGTGCATCGAGGCTGGCGATGATGTCGTCTTGACGCCACATCACACCTTTGGGCATTCCTGTGGTGCCGCCGGTGTAGAGGAAGTACATGTCGTCGCCGCTGCGTGGCCACGGTGCAATAGCTGGTGCTTGGTTGCTCGTTGCGGCGGTGGTGTAGGGAACTGCCCACTCGGGGCAAGGTTGTGAACCATCGTCGACCCAGATCCATGTTTTGACATTCGGAACACGCGCGCGCACTGCTGCACAGCGGTCGGTGTAGGAAGCATGGAATACAACTGCAACAGCATCGGAGTTGTCCCACAAGTAGGCAAGCTCATCTTCGGTGTAGCGATAGTTGGTGTTCACAGGAACAAGGCTGATTTTGAAGAGGCCAAACATTGACTCTAAAAATTCGGGGCAGTTGTGCATGTACTGCGCCACTTTGTCTTGCTGCTTCACGCCTGCTGCTAAGAGCGTGTTGGCGATGCCGTTTGCATTGGCGTTGAACTCGGCCCAGGTGCTGGTGCGATCGCCATGTGTTTGTGCGGTCACTTCGGGGAAGCGTGCGGCGTGAAATTCCCACATCTCGGCAAAGTTCCAGCCGTTGT
>Ga0214919_10004013_pt1 | contig 21717 bp, 31 predicted proteins | sample LL1503_MetaG_FD_177994 | JGI IMG/M metagenome (GOLD analysis project Ga0214919, IMG submission 177994) | Freshwater microbial communities from Lake Lanier, Atlanta, Georgia, United States - LL-1503 | ecosystem: Environmental > Aquatic > Freshwater > Lake | place: USA: Georgia | collected... | reverse complement strand
GAGTGATGGTCGCTTGAAATTCTAATGGTACTTTCTCTACAGGAAATAAGGCAAAGAATACCAATGGTCAGGCAATTGTCCGCTTTAGTGACATTGATGGCATGGACGGCGCCATCTTGGCTGCATAGGTAATCAATCACAAGCTCGGACCTCCCATCGACACTTGAATCTTACTCATCAGGGTGCGCTTGATTTCACTGGCATTAAATTTTGCTGGCACCACCAATTCCTCCGTCCATCGTCGAGGGGTGGCATTGGTGAAATGGCCTTCATGCACATAATAAGCATAGTATTTGCCGCTCCTGTTAGTTGCGTTCCACTCCCAAGTAGCTGCTGCTATGTTGCCGTTGTTGTCAAAGTTGTAGCTATCCCTTCCGCTCCTGTAGAGGTCTCCCCAGTCAACAATATCCCTGGGGCTGTCTGCTTCCTTGATTGGAGCTGCTGGGTTTTCCCGCGTTGTCTCTCCATCGTAGGCCCAAAAGGGATCAAAGAATTGTTTTTCCCAGTAGTTTTGGTTAATTTCTAGATCAGTCCAGTCCTTAAACACTGCTACTAGTTGAGTGACCAAGGATTCTGCATTGATCACACGGCCACCAGTGATTATTGCAATGGATTCCTTGCTATTCATGCTGGATATAGCGAAAGAAGAACCAGGTCGGGCACCACAAAACGACATCGCTCATAGGCCACGTCATTGCCAGGGAAATATCTAGGGGTGGAGTCAGGAAACCTTCTTACCATTCTTTCCATGGCAGAAGGCAATGTAGCGAGGCTCGGGGAATACTGAGTGAGGACAACTTCCCAGAGTTGATTCACCTTTACGGTTCCGCTTAGTGGCGCCCCGGGGACAAGTTCAGGGAATTGCCTCATGGTCACCTCAAGGCCCTGCACCTTCCACTCGCTTGGCACGCTTTGTTGACCAACCGTATAAACGGCAGGAATGGTAGCGGCGTTTGGCAATATATAGGTTCCAATTAAATTGGGACTAGTCGACAAAAGCGAAGTTATAGTATCTCGGAATTGAGTGATGTTCACAATAAAAAAAGCCTGCCCATACAGGCAGGCTAGCAAGAAAACCGCTTAAGGATCAGGAGTTGGGAGCAGTCGGAATGATGCTGCCAGAGTTGGTGGCAGCTTGGTGGATGCCAATGCGACCACGGCTGATGAGATCAAACGTGCATTCCACCAGATTGTCAGCAGGATAGCTTTCGTTGTAGTTCATAACGCGAGCCACAAATGCCACACGGTCGTAGTAGTAGGTGGTACCACTGACGCCCAGTTGCTTGTTAATCTCTACGTACACTTCATTTTCCTTGTCGTAGCGACCAGTTGAGATCACCTGGAAGGCTTCGTCAAAGCTATTGGGCAAGAACACAGTGCCGTCCACATCCTTTTGGAAGTATGAAGTCACAGCAGCAGTGGCCTGGGAAGTGGTGATCACGCTATCTGCATAGCCACCACCACCAAGCAGGTAAAACTCCTGATTGCCATCGTTAAAGGCCACGGAGCCAGTCGTAGCGGCTTGCAGGGTGTAGAGGGTGGGCTGCCCGCTAACGGTGAACGTAGAGCCGCTCTGGGTGATGATGGGGCGTGCTGCGCCTGCGATCGAGCCAACACGCACGATTACGTCTTGGCTCTTAACCAGTTCAGTCGGATGATAAAGCATGAGAAAACCTCGATGGAAGAAAGAAAGTGATTAAGCGCTTCAGACGTTCTGAACGCTTCCCTTGCCAATTAGTCTAAATATCCCCCTTATAGGAGTGCCGAGAAATTGCCAATAATGTTCAGCAATTTGCTCGTTTGGCAGTAGTTCAAACCGTCCCTCTCTTCCATTGATGGTGGCAGCAGCAGAACTTCCTGGTGAAATGTTAGAAAGTGCGAGTGGACTCGTTAATCTTCCTTCCATGTACACTGCCGTGGCATCAGCGCCAAGCAAGTAGTCAAACCGTGGATTCTGCTTTTGCTTCAAAGTGGCATAGTATGTCACGCCCGACGAGGAGGCCACATAATTGCCCTTGGTTTTGCTGTATGACCAACGCTCTGACGCAACTTGCCAAACCAAAGTGGCATTAGCCAGTGGCAACAGAGCGTTGGTCATACAACAAAACCAATGGTAGAAGATCCGGCAATGGTATCAAGCATTCGTTTGAACTCTTGTCCATATTGAGTGGCATCCAGCCCTTTCCCGTACACCTTGCCTTCTGTGGCACCAATTTGAATGCCCATTTGTGCAAGTTGAATGGCAATAATGTGAGCAGCTAGATGCTTTACAGCTCGATCGGTTTGATCACCGAAAACATCTTCCGTTGCATCGGCCAATGCTTCGGAGACTGCTCCATTTACAATGCCCGATGGGTGAGGAGTGAACTCAGGGAATCTATCCAGGAAAGCGGCGTAGGTGACAGTCATGATCAGACTTTCCCTGCCTTGATGGATTCAAGGCGTTTGTTGATGCCGTTCCGAACCTTGATCCGACCCTCACGACCTTTCCATGTCCGAAGTTGATCTTCGTCGTGCATAATTTCTAGCAGACGAAAACATTCGACCAATGGAAGTTGAGTAAGGGTGTCAACGTTCTGGGGAATGTCCTGCACTGTGACAGACTCCTTGACCTCTTCAATAGAGCCAATTGCCATGAGGCTTTTGACTGTATTGTTTTGGCGTGCCACTGCCCACTTGGTATCAGGCACGTCTATGTTCACTCCGGGACTGAGCTGAAGCAAGCCAGCATCAGTGATAATCCCAAAACCACCTTCGCGGGGAGGGTTTTCAAGCTCAGGGCGATAAGCGATCAACATGTGGTGTTCGTTGTAGAACTGTTAATAAGCTTAGCGCCCATCACCTGTCCGTCCTCAGGAAGAAGCCTGAACGTAGATGACGCTCTTGGGGTAGTAGATGGCCACGCCACCCACGCGAGCATGAGCTGGAACGATGAATTCCAGGCCACGTTGCTGGGGCGGGAACAACTCAAGCGGCTGAGGAATGTGCAGTTGCACCTTCTGGGGGTCACGCTTGTAAACCACCATGCGATTCGTGTTGAGCACACTGTTGTCAGCATCAAGCTGATTGATGGGCTCAATATTGCGAATGTAAGGATTGGTGCGCAGGAAGTATTCCAGCACAGTCAAGTCCGAAGAGTCGGAGAAACGCTGAGTGCTGACCACTCGGTAGTCTTCGTAGGCCAACAGGATGGTGTCGGGCTCTTCCTTCATCTTCGACGCATTCACGATGGCAGTTACGCCATAGTTCAGCAAGTCGATCATTTCCTGAGAAGTAACACCAGCAGTGCTAAACCACTTGTCCGCAGCAACAACATCCACGGTGGAATTGTTGAAGAAACCGGCCAGTCCGACGGATGATTCGCCAAACATTGCCAAGTTTTCTACCTTCTCTTCATAGGCACGGCGCACGGCAGTAGCGCGACGTTGCTCAAGGGTAATGCTTGCCATTTGAGCGGCACGCAGTTCTTGAACGGTGTAACCAAAGCTGCCACCAAAAGAGCGAATGTTGATGCTCTTTTCAACTTGGCTGATGTCAGCGCGGGGCAGATCATCAGCGGCATCAGCAATCAAACGGAATTCACCAGTGGCATCCATGATGCGATAGGTGAACGTTTGAGCGCCGGGGCCAGCTTCGCTGGTTACAGGCAGGATGCTGGGATACTTGATGTCACTATAGGTGACTTCAAAAACTTGGGGGCGGATGTACTCAAGCTGACGCTCAAGAAACAGACCCGCTTCGTCCATGCGATATTCAGACATCAAAAATTCCTCCTAAGAATCAGCGGAGAGGGTGAAGCTTGGTCCGTTCAGTTCCAGAACTGCAATGCCACTGGTGGTGGTGCTGGTCAGGAAGCGAGCGTTTGACAGGCGAACGGTCTTGCCGGAGGCATAGGCATGGCTAAATTGACCAGCCTTGCCAGTGCCGCTAGCTGCATACAGCACGCGCACAATCGAAGCAGGGGTAACAGCGCCAGTCACGTAGACGGCCACTGCGCCTTCATTGGCGACATTCATTGCCTGATTGTTCTTGACACCAGGACGGTTGTCAGAATTCAGCGCAGTTTCGTCAACGTAAGTGAGGACATTCACGCCTAGAACAGTGTCACCAGTGGCGGCAATGGTCTTTGCAGAGTTGGGGACGGTGCCGCTGGTCACGTAGACGACAGCGTTACCAAAGGGAACAACAACGCCAGTCTCATTGACATAGGTGCCAATAGTGTTGTCGCGAATATCAGAAAGCTGACCTTCAAGCAGTGCGTTGTGCGTCAGAGCGTAGCTCTGTTGCACACCACCAGCGGAAGCAGTTCCTGAAGCAGTAAAAATAACGGCCATAGTCAGTGCTCCTTAGAAACGGAAAGAGGATTTTTCCAAGCGTTCTGGATCTTCTCCATGTAGGAGGAAGGAGCAGAACTGGACGTTGCCAAAGAGGCAACAGCCTTGCGTAGTTCAACGGTGGAGGCAGAGTCAGTGCGATCGGCCAAGGTGTCAAACATAGCCTGCACATAATCGTCGGAACGCTCCGACACGTCTGCATCGGCACGCACGGCCTTGATAGACGCTTCCATGATTTCACGGGCGGTCTTGCCAGAGAAGTCAAAGGTCGAATCTAGATTGGTGCGGGCCTTGTCAATCAGGGCAATGCGTTGTTCTACAAGCGAATCTATATTCACTTGCTCGGCTGCTTCCAGGTCCAGTTTGATGCTTGCTACTTCTTGAGCAAGAGCATCAGCGCGACCCTCGGCAGCATCACACATGCCTTTCATTTCCTTTTGCATGGCATCCATTTCTTCCTGCATTTTGGAAGCCTTGGAGGCCATTTCGTCATACTTGCGCTTCATATCGGCATAACTGGCCTTTGCGTCTTCACGCTCGGCAGTGATAGCGCCCGCAAGGGCGGAATCAGCCTCAAAGGAAACGCCATCAAACACAATGTTTGCTGACATAATTTCTCCGATTTGAGAATTGAAAAGTTCGGTCACAGCGGCGTCCGCTGAGTCAAGCATGAGACGCACCTGAGGGCCGCCTCTTGCTCTTTTAACGATGGCCACATGATTACCACGGATATTTTTTTGATAACCGTCATAATGCTGACCGTCTGGCGTGACACCAGGTTCGTCAATGTAATCAACTTTGTATCCACAAGAAACTTCGCGAATTTGACCTCGCATTATTTCGTCAATTGTTTCCTTGTCGGTAACGGTGACAGTGGATTCAATGAAGCCATCGGAATATGAAACATCTGCACTGGTAAAACCAATTGCATAGTCCTTGGTGTTAGACGCATCAAGCAACACGGGTGGATGCTCTTTGGTCACACACTTTTCCCGAAAACTATCAAGGGCCTCGTTTGAGGCCACCTCAGATTCCGGTCGATATTCCAAGCGGATGCCACCATTTGCGTCCTTATACGACTGAATGCCCGTGCGAGCAATGCGAGCACGTACCTTCAGGTAGCCCTCATCCGTGACATCGTAGCCGCGAATGGTGGATACGTCGTAACGAAAGCAAGATCGTGAATCCATGAACCTATGCTAGTTGGTTTTTGTAATTAAGATGAGAGCTGTGATTCATGCGCGAATCAAAAAGTATGAAATTCCTGCAAAGCAAGGTCAACGCCTTTAATCTGCCTCACTACGAAAGGAGGATGCTAGTAGCATCTCGCCTGAGGGATGTGCGAGAAAACAGTGGCCTTTCCCAAAGAGATGTGGCCATGCACTTACACGTAGGGCAGTCCACTTATTGCCGCATGGAAAGGGGCGAGAATGAACCGTCCGCAGTTCAACTGGCCACTCTTAGTGGGCTCTATGGAACCAGTATATTATGGCTTCTTGGTGTGCCCAATTTTATCGTCAACATGAGATCTTCTTCTCTGGACTAATCCTCATCATCCTCCGGCTCGGAGTACATTTGCTCAGCAAGATTTTCCATGACATAAGACTTGGCGATAGCCCTTGCCTCAAAAACAAGCATCATATTGACCGGATCAAAGTCTGGATGAGGCTTGTCATATGCGTTTCTTACGAAAACATGCACTTCGTCCAACTGGCCATTCCTAAAATGATGCTCTTCCACGAGCTGCCAGTTTGAGGTTTCCCTGTGTTCGTTTGACGAAAGAATTGCTAGGGCTTCTTGTATGTCAATGCCTTCGCCATCGCCTCCCCCAACTATTTCAACATATTGGCTCATGGCTTTGATTGACGACTCTCAACCATCTTAATGATTCGCGCTGCCCACGACTTACCGGCATCGCCACCCCACAAATCCCAGGCAATCTTTCCTGCATCATCTTCACCACCGGCCTTGTTTTTTTCGTGCCTCGAAAAGAATGCGGACATGCGCTTAATTGTTTCATAGCTAACCTTCTCGCCATTGGCCAGGCTTGTGGCTCTTGCCACCCCACTGCCAATGCCCTGCTTCCCGGCCTCCTGTGTAGTCAGGCCGCCTTTACCATATTTCCTGCGAAGCTCTAGGCCTCGACGCGCTACTGACTGTACAGACGATGGAGGGGCGAAGCTTTCCGCATCGCCCCTTAGGGCTTTCCCGAGTCTTCTCCCTCAGGGTCCATCAGCTCCTCTTCGCTTAGCACTTGACGAATGAATGCTCGCATGTACTCTTCGCTTGCATCCTTCTTGGGCATGGTCATGCCAGCCTCGGACAAGGCAATGGCAACGGCTTCTTTGTAGTTCGCCACTGGCTTGCCATTGCTCGTTAACTTGCCACTCTTAAATTCTTTCATCACTTTAGAGATTTTAGCTTGACGTGCTTTCTTGTTCATAATGAGCTAGCAATGTCCCAATTATAGCCATCGGCCACAACACAGCAACTTTTCAAGAAGTCAATTATCACTTGCTCTATCCATTGGAAGTCATCATCAGTCATGCCAGGGTGGCACCCCAGGAAGAAAACTCGATCTAGCACTTGATAGGCATTTGGAAACTGCTTAGGATCGCCAAGATGTTTGTATCCAGGATGCAGCAAGAGATTGCCTGCAAAATAATTCCTGGTCTGTATGCCATTCTGCTCAAGGTGTTTTTGTAGCGCATGTTTTACGCTGGGCCGTTCGCAAACAATTGGCACTCCAAACCAGCTACACTCCACCTCACTTTCTTCTCTTACCACTCTTATCGACGACGGAAGCAATTTGAATATATCGGCAATGCGCTGGTAATTGTTTCGACGCTTGGCGTGAATTTCGTCAAACTTCTTGAGTTGCACAGACCCAACTGCACCCTGCAAGTCAAGAGGCTTTAAGTTGTAACCAACCGTACTGAACACATATTTATGATCAACTGGCACGTCGTATCCCTCTAGCCACTTATCGAAGCGATTGCCGCACGTTCCGTTGGTCAGCAAGTTACATTCTCCCACGCAATAGCAATCCCTGCCCCACCACGCAAAGCTTCTGGCAAGCTTATTGAATCCAGGCAGGCAGGAAGATACCATTCCGCCTTCCATTGTGGTGATATGGTGAGCCGGATAGAACGAACAAGACGAGGCCACAAAGCCATCAGACAGCCACTGGCCCTTCCATTTGCTACCAAGAGAATCGCAGCCATCGGCAATGGGCTGTATATTATTGGCCTCGCAAATAGAAAGCAAGCGATCAATATCACAAGGATTGCCAAGCACCGGGCTGTTGATTATTCCTACTGTCTTGTTGTTGATAGCACTCTCTACTTCGCCCAAGTTCCAGTTCAGACTATTCCATTCAATATCTACAAATCGTGGCACCATATTGTTTTGCAATATAGGCGCTACTGTTGTAGGGAATCCAACAACACTGACAACAATTTCCGCACCATCCGGCCAGTCAAAATACTTCTTAAGTGCAGCCAGCATTACGAGGTTGGCGGAGCTGCCGCTATTGACCATCAGGCTTTCTGAAAAATTAAACTTTCTAGAAAACTCCTTCTCAAATCGTGCCACATTTGGGCCAGATGGCAGCCAGCCGCCACTAAGCAAGCAGTCAATAGCTACCTTTGTCTCCTCTCCATTGAAAAATGGGCCGGAGTAGAGAATTTTTGGCTGGTGCATAAGTCGAACAAGCCCTCTTCCATCGAGATTGACGGAAGAAAGCCTAGCGATTGAAGGCTGCTGCAGTCTAGTCTCATTACCAGAGATTGATCACTGCCGTGGTGGGGGCGCATCGAAACATGGCTTGAGCTGGCCAGCATTGCCCTGCATGCCATGATGCAATCACTTTGTAGTGCACTATGGCCAGATGCAATATTGTAAATCTTATTCAATTCGCCAGCCTCGCAAGTAAGAGCAATTGCCCTGCATATGTCATAAATATGCATGTAGTCACGTCGTAAGCCGAAAACACCTTGCACGGGTCGATTCTCTTTTAGCTCTTGCACGAAGTAATGCAGTGCATTACGCCGCCCGTCACTCTTGTCCGGGCCGCCATAGACATTGCCTAGACGGAGTATTCTCCACTTGATGCCATGGAAAGAGCAAAAGTCAACAACCAGTTGTTCGGCGCAGTGCTTGGTGATTGAATAGAGCCCTTGTGGCCTGCATTGAGAATCCTCTTTCATATCTTCCTCGTGTGGACCATAGACAAACCACGAGCTAATGAAATTGAAAGTTTTGACACCTGCGTCCTGACACAAGAGCAAGCGCTTCATTAGGCAGTCGATATTCGTATTGGTGTGAAGCAATGGATTAGAATAACTATTGCTGGTCGTGCTAATTAAATACAACACCTCTTGGTTTGCTGGCGCTAGTTGATTGCGAGATAATACATGCCCACCATAAAGTCCAGCGAAATACGATCCAATAATGCCAGTGCCGCCATAAATGCTATACATCGTTATCCAGTAAAATCAATACGTGCTTCTCTAAGCTTACCAGCGCCAAAGAAATAATCACCATTCAAGACAATGGCAGTGATAAGTCGTTCAGCGGCGAATGCAATGCTTCGCTGCTGGTATCCCGTCAACGTCTTGCATAGACCCTGATGCTCCTCCCATAACGGCATCATGGTTGCAAAGACAAGTTCACAGTATTTATCAAACAAGTGCTTGGGGCCTCTTGCCATATTACATCCATGGAACTTTTGCTGTCTCCATGCATTATCCACCATTTCGTAAGACAGTGGAATTTTATTCTTAATGGCCAGCTCCCTGGAAAATGCTGGAGCATCGAACGCTGAATGGCAGTCCATATACTGCTGTTCCACACTTCCGAAGATTGCAGCGGGTGGCACGTACAAAACATTGTCCTCCGACGAGATTAAGTCTTCCTCGTTCCATGGTCTGCGATATTGACACACGCCCAACTGCTCATGGTTTGTATTTTTCCATGCCCAGTATAGTACGGTCAGGTCTCCAAACCATGGATTAAGGCATGATATATTGTTGCCGCTATCGTCCAACGTGAAGCCTTCGCCGATATAGTAGTCGCGACGATCGACTGATAGATAGGTGGATCCGGCTATGGTTGCCTGCATGGGAAATGCAGTCGTAAATCGAGGGGGATGGTTGTCAATGCAGCAGCAATAAAGCATGGAACTACTGTCAATCATAAACCTTCCTCTGTGCCCATAGTTCATTGTAATTGTTCACGCCTTTGGCTCCGAGCCCAGTTAGATCACCAACACCCGACGGCTTGCTCCACGCCATGATTGTTCCATTTGGCAACACAAAAGCTCGATTCTTTTGTTCATGGGCGGGAGTGAGTTCCAGGTAATCCCCATAGATAAAATCAGCACTAGCTCCACTCATGGCTAGCGCTCGACCAAGAAGAGTTGGCCCTGTGGGGCACAATGGCGTTATGCCATAATACTGTTCCTGGCAATTTTCGACAATTAGATCAATGGCGATGGCCAATGCATTGTTTGCTGTTTGCGAATAGAGAACAGTAGTAGCGCAGGCCCAGGAGGTATAACTAAAGCGTTGAATATCCCTAAATGCCAAGAACTTCACCCGATCTCCTGGCTCTACTGGATTCTGTATCCTCGTTGCAATATCAAAATACCATCCGCCTAGCTTATTTAACAAGCAAAACCGGCCAAGATCAGCCTTGTATGAATAGGGCTGCAGGCAGTCATATGCCCATAGCACGTCTGCGTCATAGTTGTCGGCAATAAATTGACGGAGACTGTCTTTCGTGTAGATGACGTGATTGGCAGTCGGGAATGCCTCCTTTACAGTTTCGGTGGCATACCGAAGAAAAGGCGATAATTCTTCGTCTGTATCACTGATAAAAATTTGAGAGATGTTCATGGTAATCACGCAATTTTCATGGGTTCAAAGCCCTTGAATTTAGGCTTGTGGATTGCAGCGACCTTGGGTGGCTCATCATCAGTCTTCAGTGTTTCCTTGACCAGAAGTAGCATTTTTTGCACAATGACAGGCCATGTGAATTGCTCTTCATGTAGCCGCGACTCGCACCATTGCCCAGCCGCATGCAGTGCCTCTCGATTGTGATAATAATAATCAAGAACATCAGCCATGCTTTGCGGTTCAGGAAGCATGCGCTCTAACCCATAGCTAGTGTCGGTCTCCGATCCGTGGCACTTAATTCTTGGAATATCATTGAAGATCTCCTTCAGGCTTGTATGATCAGGCACTAGCTGTGCCACCCCCGTGGCACCATGCTCGGTATTGACAAGTCCCCATCCCTCTCCAATGCAAGAATTCACCCCAATGTCACAAGCATTGTAAACCTTATTTAGCTCTTCAATGGACAAGCAATTGTCTATGGAGAAGTGTGGACTCGTGAGAATCAACTTCCCTGTTGAGTCGTAACCCTCGTCGCGAGCAACCCTCTTGAACAGTGGGACCAATTCCCATCCAGTATCCTTTGCTCCCATGTGCAACCATAGACGAGCGTCGGGCTTGTCTTTTGCAAACCTAATGAACCCCTTGATTGTCAAGTCGATACGCTTTCGAGGCTGATTCCTGTTGCCATTGAAGACGATAAAAGCATCTTGAGGCACCCCCAGATCTTTTCGACATTCTGCCTTGTCCATGGAGAAGAACTTGGTAAAATCAGTGCCATGCGGAATAATGTGAACAGGCTTCTCGTAGCCCATCTTGATTAGTTCCGCCTTGGCAAATTCCGTATAAGTGGCAAGCCCGTCCCATTCTTCAATCAACTTGCTCAACTCAGGAAACAAGCCATAGCTATCGATTGGAGTGTAAACAAAGAACTTGAAACCTAAGCTTTCCTTTAGTTCCTTGATGTTTTGCCATAAGCTAATGCCAATCCACAGATCATTTGTCACCCAGACCAGATCGGGCTTTATCTTCTGAACCAGCTCGCCAATGCGATGGTTACCGAATGGATCAGTGCCGTGAGCCATTGCCGGATACATTTTGCAATGTGCCTGCATGTCGCTGGGGTCGCCATGCCAATTGACCGCTAGGGCGTGAACCTCGTGCTCTTTGGCTAGCGCAGGGACAAGATATTCAGCCACTCGCCCGAAGCCGGTCTGGCAGCCAACGTCGCCACAGTAAAGAATTGTTGCCACAAGAAAAACGAAGCTTGTCTGATGATAAGGGCAAAAGCTAGACCGGCACCACTGGCGCCTGCTGCCTGAAGAACAGCACAGAGCACCTGCAACTGGCCATGCATGCGCAGCGGATGCCAGGCATTGGCACGGCACCCATCGGCACTATGCCAAGAGATGCGTAGCCAATACAGTCTTGACAGTGCTGGGACTGTGGGTCCAAGACGCGCTTCATCAGTGAATAACCTTGCTCTTGCTGCCGTATGCCAGTACCTTCCCAGTATGAGCTTCGCACACTTCGTGCGTACAGCCCGATGCGAGCCAGTGCCATCGGGGCAGATAGTCGCTGCTCCAGCATGTCGCGAGCAAAGCCTTGCAGGTATTGATACTCTTGTCTTAACTTTTGGCCAATACGACCAAACTCTGCGCTGCCCATGTTCTGTCTTCCGCCATAACCCACTATTGCCGCTTGGATATGAGCTGCCTTGATCAACTCCCTAACGCTTGATTGCCATTGGTCAAGCGTGATTGATCCTTCCGAAAGCATGCGCGTAATGCGCTTCAGGGTGGTTTCAAGTTTTTCAATTCGAGTGTCAACAAGTTTTTCAACTGAGGCCTTGCTTAGAAATCGACCTTTTTCGTCGCGATAGCGTCCAGCGTTACGGTCATAAGACCATCCTGCGTCCATCCTGGTGGACATTATGGCATCGCTGAACGAGGCTAAATTATTCAGCATTATCAGCTTCCAATAGTTCCTTGAATTTAGCTGGTGCTTCTGCCTTCCATTCCTGCATGGCTTTTTCAATGTCCTTGTCGGAAATGAAAGCCGCTTCGTCAATGTCTGCCAGTATCAGCCCTTCTACTTTCATTGGATCAATGGCATCTATTTTGCTGCTAACAAGCTTGGCTGCTCCTCGTCTGTTAGGGTCTGGATCCGCCTTCCGTTTGCGGGCCACAATTGTTTGACGTTCTTCCTTGCTCAACGCTTGTGCTTGTGCTTGAGGAAGGCACTTTGGCTTGCCTTCCTTCTCTTCGCGAGCGCCGCATGGCCCCATGATCTCACCATTAGCGCCAATCCTGACCCACTTCTCCTTGAACCACTTGCCTAAGTCATCGCTATTGATTTCACCATCGTCTCCCTTGAATGCTCCGCTGGTGGAGCCGTGTTTCTCCTTATACATACGTTGGTACTGCTGTACTACATAACCACTGGCATATGCTGATGGCCACACCTTGAATTTTGCCCTTGCCGCTGCTACGGCACGGTTGTGAAGATCTGTGTCAGTAAATTTCACGTCTCCACGGACCTCTTCCAGGTCCTTGGAAAGAAACAAGCCGGCAGCGTCTTCCACTTCGCGGCTGCCGTCCATCGGGAGAGTGCCATTCTCTTCGTTTAATGGATCACGGCCACCAACGGGAACCGCAGGCTTGTTGCTCCCTTGCTGGGTGGTGCCACTTCCCTGCTGGGCGGGAAGTTCACGAGGGAGCGATGGGTCGAGAGTGAGCTCCATTGACCACTCAGAGCCTCCGTAACGAGCATCGGCCACCTCCTTCGGGTGCAGCACCCCTAGCTGGATATAGCGACCATCGACGGCTGCCACGCGGGCTCTTACGTCTGCCTTTTCTCTTTCATTCAGTTCAAACAAGTCGTTGAAGTGAACGCGCCATGACTTCGGAATACGGCCCTTGGTCGGCCCAGCTTGGCTAAGCATGATGTACTCAAGGAGCTGCTTGAGAGGGCGATGGAAAGTGGATTGTTGGTAATCAGCCAGTGTCTTGGCAAAGTCACGCTCTTCACTCCGGCCAGTGGAGCCGAGGCCGCCAGGGCTTTCTCCGAACAGCACTGTATGAGGAATTTTAGAGGCGCCAATTATGTCCACGCGGGTTTTTTCAAGGATTTCACCAATGCCACCAAAGTTGCGACTGATAAAGGCAAGCTCTTCCTTTTCTGCATCAATTGCGTACCCCCTATAAACACTCTTGCTCATGTCATTCAAGACCAATCTATTTCTTACGTCCGCTTCCTTCCCAGCGGCCAGCATTTGAGCCAGTCCTCTAATTTTGTGAACAAAAATATCAAACTCGCTCAGCAAGGTGGCAGCGGAATGAAGGCCTGTCCAGTAGTGCTTAAAGCTTTCGTAGATGGTTTGCAGACTGCTCATGCCCCATCCATAGTTTCGCTGCCTAATGCGATAAGGCAGCCAGTCACCATCGAAGCGTAGTATCCTGTCTTTGTGGATAAGGGTGAGTTGGGGCTGTCTAATTAAGTCCCCGGAGATGATTTGATAAAAAGTGGCCTTGGAATAGTCGTATAGGTTTTCTTCATTGATCACTGGCGCCACTTGCCAGCGGTCCAGCACTTCCATGCCCTCGACTGCTCGAATATTCTTTTTGTCTACCGGCTGGTCTGCTGATCGGCCATCGTCAATATACAAAAGCAACACGGCACCACCATACAGGCGAGCATTCTTGGCCGATAGCATGAAGTTTTCCAAGATATACATATCTTCGATCACTTGCTCAATGCCAACCACCTCTTCCGCAGCAGCACCCTCACCACCAAACAGCACCTTGAATCCCCTGCGGGTGGCCTGCTCTGCGTAAATATCAACAATCCTCCTCGGCAGCCATTCCCCATAGAGCGCCTCCAGCTCCTCTTGTGACAGGAAGGTTATTGCCTGGGCCTGTGTAGACAAACTCTTATCACGGCCCATCATGCCCATGCCAGTAAGGGCATTAGCTAGACCATCGTTTCGCAGTCCCACTTCGTTGGCATGTCCTAGGTCTACGTCAGGCATAGTCTTTCTGTGAGCGTGTCCCTTGATTCTATACCGGCTAAGATGTGAACGATAGGTCCTTTTCTAGGCCCATTCCATTGAACTCGTCTTTTTTGTCAAATTTCATGCCTATTCCCATTGAGTTCGTCTTTTCCGACGAAGAACGGCAATTGGCAGTGGCCGAGGGGCAGCGAAGGCAATCGGTGAATGAAAGCAAGGGCCTGCGGGGACGTAATAAGGGCGCTGCTGTTGGAAGCAAGGCCCTGGACATTCACTTGCTCGGAGCGGCTGGTGAAATGGCCGTCGGATCCTTTCTTGGCATGAAGCACTTGCTCTACCAAGAAACCGAGGCAAAGAGAGGCTCTGATGATCTGCCTGGGATAGATGTAAAAACTAGATCCAAGCATTCATATGATTTGATTGTGCAGAAGAACGAGGATCCCAACAAAAAATTTGTACTCGTGACCATTGAGAATCAAACCACACTCATCCATGGCTGGTGCCTAGGAGGGGAAGCGATGGAGGAAAGATTTTGGAAAGACCCAGCACGCAATCGCCCGGCCTTCTTTTTCCCGAAAGAATTGCTTCATAATATGAATGAATTAACTCTGTCCGTCTAAAATGGCTCTTAAGTGTTCTGAATTTGCAAAGTTAGCACTTGGCCTTGATCTGTGGCCAATGCAAAAGAAGATTTTAGATAATTTATTTGACAAAAAGACGAATCATGCGGTGTGGTGTCTAGGTAGACGTAGTTCCAAGTCAACCATGGCTGCGATTGCTGCAGTGTACATGGCATTCTGTCAAGAGGAGCACTTCAGGCGAAAGGTGCGCAAAGGGGAGAACTTTTATGTGGTCACAGTCGCGAATGATCTAAAGCAGTCTAAAATTGCGCTTGACTTTATCCGGCAATTGCTGGTGAATAGCCCGTTAGAGCAAGAAATTGTAAGAGAAACAACACTAGAAATCACTCTAAGCAATAATTGCACATTCCAAGCAATTCCAGCATCAGCACGAGCCTCTCGTGGTAAGGCTGTTGCAATGGCGATTTTTGACGAATGCGCCTTTGGGATTGAAGGCGACGCAAACAGGGGGACCAAAGCGATGTTTGATGCCTTGTCACCGTCTATTGCTCAATTTGCGCCACACAGCAAGATCCTAGAACTTTCGTCTCCATGGATAGCTGATGGTACTTTCTACGAACACTTCAGGCAAGCTGAAAGTGGTGAATTCATTGGCATGGATTGTTTGAAAATTCCCACCTGGGAGATCAATCCAGGGTTGCCATGGGGGTGTGACTTCTTGGAGAATGCTCGCAAGAAAGATCCTGAAGCTTTCGAGGTGGAATTTGGCGCCCAGTTCAAAAGCAATAACGCAGCATTGGTTACTGCTGAAATTGTAGAAAGCGCCGTCAACAAAGATCGCGGAGTCTTATTCCCAGAGAAAGAGTTTACTGGTACTTATGTGCTATCCTTGGACCCGGCAAGGGGAGGCGTGGGTCGAGATGATTACACTGCCTGCATTGTCCATTATGAAGGCGTGCGATTGATTGTAGATAAGTTTCATAGCTTTGAAGCTGACTTTGAGATTGCAGGAAAAAAGGAAGTGAATATGTCTAAAGTAGAGGAATGGATTAAAGAGCATCATCGCATTTATGAATTTCAATGTATAGTGCTTGACCAGTACAACAGTAGCTTTATCATTCAAAATTTATCCAAGGAGTTTCCAATTGCTGAGCTGGCCTGGTCAGTGAGCACCAAAATGAAAGCCTTCAGCAAGATGAAAGAACTTTTTAATGCTGGGCTTATAGAACTCTATCCTCACTCAAAAGCTATTTCACAGCTTAAAAACCTAGGTGTGGTTTATAGAAGTAGCGGTCAATGGACTGTGACTGGTGGTAAAGAAGTGGGAGTAGACGACTTTGCGTTTGCTTTAGCTGCCGCCATCCTTGAGGCGTCTCGTGAGAATGATATTGATTGGCTCAATAGCTTGGTCAGATGACTGTCAAACAGTTTGCCATTAGAATTTTCAAGAAAATTGATTTTCCATGGATTGTGAAAAATGATTGATGTAACAATGTCTGAGAAAGAGCTGAGGTTTCTCTTGGCATTGCTTGATTGCGATCGACAAACAGCATTACAGCTTTTGGCTGCCGAATACGCATACAAGCCTACGTTGGTTCCAAAGTTTCAACAAGCGCTGAAAAGCCTGAAAACAATGAAGGCATTAGACTAAGGCGGGTGCTTGGATCGCCATGGTCATGCCTGAACTGGTTGAGAGGGCCTGGGATCTGGCCTTAGACGCAGCAGCAAGTGTTGAGCACACCTGCGCTTTGCATGGATTTGATAGCGAGGAAGCAGATCGCGCCAGGGCGGTCTATGAGCGTCGTATGCACGAATACCAGCAAGCAACTGCAAGCTGCCTCATCTTGAGCAAGCTGGCAAAATGATACGATTATTTTTTTCTTTCAATGGAAAGAGGGGAATAATGGAAGTGCCATTCTCGGAGGCCAGTAAAATAAACCGCAAATTATTCCTCAAGGGTGTTGCTGTCTACTGGAGCGAGCGTGTCTAGTTCGCGCACAAGCACTCTCTAATGGTTCCAGTGCCTCAGCACACCAGCAACAATGAAGCAGTTGGTGATCATGTATGAAAAAAAGACTACAGTTCTCGCAAGAGCGATAAGATCTGCTTCTTTTTCATTCGCGCCTTCCTTGGGGCCAAGGGCTTTGCTCCAGACCCTCCATAGTTTCAAGCTTAGTCTTGCTCTAATCACTTGGCAAAGTATTGCACAATCTGGTCCAGCGGTACTGGTGTGAAATTATTCCGCTCAACGCAAGCATTGAAATATCTTGTGTCCACTTGATTCTCCTTGTTAAAGACTTGATGGCAGTGAAGGTGTCCGTGCACGCAGCCCAGATAGTGGCCGCGCAAATTATCTGGATGCACTGGAATGTGAGTAAAGATTAGGCCGCCCGGCAGTCGATTGCCAGCATGGTGAAACATGGCCCCGCGAATATCTTCAAAATACTCGGCGTAGTCTTTCAGCTTTAGAATGTCGTGGTTGCCCCTTATGAGAATCTTTCTCCCATTGCACTTGGCTAGGTTAGCCAGGCCGCTGCGAGGAATGGCTACGTCGCCGAGGTGGTAGACACTGTCTTTATCCTTAACCACTGAGTTCCAACGTTCCACCATCGCCTCGTCCATTGCTTCGCAAGAAGGAAAGGGACGCAATGGAGAGCCATCTGGCTGAATGAAGGACAGGCTTTTGGTGTGTCCGAAATGAGTGTCTGCAATAACAAAAGCGCTCATCAGTTGTACTCCTTGATCACCTTTCTTTCAATTCGAGGCACTGCCTTAAGCTCGGCAACGAACCGTTCCGCCTCGGCAATGGTATAGAAGAGTCCACGAGGGTCCCACCAAAACCAGAAGCGCTCTTCCACTCCAAATACGACTATTCCAGGCCTGAAGCAAGAGTTGCTCTGAACAATGCGAAAGCGAGTCATAGGACGCTGCTGGGAATCGAACCTCAGGATTCTATGCTGTGCGCATAGCGTGTGCCAACACTTCGGCGCCAGTAACCCCCAGGTTTGAGCATCGTTGAGAGGCTTAGGGGGTGTTTGGTCCGTTTCAGAGGGGCCCGAAGGTCCATGTCGGTGGAACCATACCAGCGGAAGGCGTCCCCTCCGGCCTGCATTAGCAGGACTTAGCCCGATGCTACGGCTGGAAACTTCCAGCCCATGCATTGCGGGAACGCAGACCAGCCCTCAGAACTGGCTGCCCTCCACCGACGGAGCAATGGAGGAAAAATGACGAAGGAGCAAGCGTGCAAGCAGGGGCTTGCCCTCTGTCGTTGACCAGCATAACACGGATAAAGCGGAAAAGCCTACTCAACCATATTGCGGAAGGTTTACGTTGGAACTTTCAAAAAAGCTAATCACGCGGCTTGCTCTTGTTGCATTTAGCTCTGGAGCCTTGCCTTCAAAAAACAAGCGCTCAGATTGCCTCAGCCAAAACTCTCTATCTAACCACTTGTCTTCATTTTTGCCCAGCTTTTCAAACAACCAACTCACGGTAGCTTTCCGCAAGTTATTAAGGCTATCTGAATCTTTTTGGTTTAGTTCTTTTGCCACCAAACCATGCACTCCACAGTGCACTTGCTCATCGCGACTAATATCTGCTGAAACTGTGCGCATTGCCATGTTTCCATTGAAGCGGAAAAAAGGCAATGCAACAAAGAAGATAGAACGCTCTACAATTGCCACTTTGTGAATGGGATGGGCAGGGTGCTCCATCCAGGCATTAAGAATGTTCATAACTTCCGCTTCGGCTTGTTCGTCTGTACCGCAAGCTTTTGCTACATAGTTCAAAGCCTCATCATGGCGTTCCTCATCCTTTTGATTGGAACGCAAAGCTTCGATCACTCCAGGAGTAGAAGGAAGGTCACGATGAAGACCTTGTTCAAGCAAGGTCTTAACTGGTAGTTCAATGTGCCTCAGGGACAATGCACGCATGAGCGTGGGACGCGCACCATCCTTCACTGGTGAATCATTCATCGGCGCCGCTTGCCAAGGGCGCTTCTTGGCAATCATCGAAAGATAGGGGCTGTTTGTTGTCATTCGTTGGAAGCAATGGGAAAAAATACTATTCTGCGCAACGACTGCAAAACACTGATTCTTGGTTTTCGACATTGCTTCTATCAATGCCAAACATATCCTTAAAAGAATCATCTAATGCAGCATAAGCATCGTCCTTTCGTTGCACGTCGGCTAAGACTTGCAGTGAGTAGTAGAGGCTTGTCTGAGGAGATTCTAGCCAATCCCTCAAGAATGCACGGTCGTACACCACCATGTCATTCCAAGAATTAAACGAATAACCATGGAATAAGCCAGTTCGTTGGTACAACGATACCACTCCATTGGCTACTTTCTTGAAGGTTTCCCAGTCCACCTCTTCCGCAATTTCCACTTCGCCATAGTTAAATTGTTCCACACCAAAGGTGCCACTATCTCGATCGACAATGCGTCCAGTGGGGGGAGCAATTTCAGGAGCAGTGGTAAATCCTCGGCTGTCAAGGTAGCGGTAGGAGCAGGAGGCTGTAGGAGCAATGCAGAAGGCGCGTTCCATGTTATGAGCGCGTGCTACTTCTGCTGCTGCATCAATAGCTTCCTCAAGCGCGAGAGCAACTCTCATTGCAGGATTGTCCCAGTCAACCGTAAACTCTTCGTCTCCAGTCAGTAGCTCCAGAACATTGCCAAATTCTTCGTAGGAAATACAGTGAATGGCAAGGAAGTTTGCTAAGCCAAGAACGCCGAGGCCCACTTGCTTGTCGATGGAAGGGTGAAGGTATTCACCAGTGCTTTCTACTCCAGTGCGAGGGTGCAGCTCACAGAGTTGTTTCATGCCTTCCACAAAAGTGCCTTCAAGGTCATCAGTGGAGCAGGCGCCAAGGTTGACATGCTGGAGCAGGCATGTGCCGCGATGCTTCAGCCAAATCTCCTCACAAACATTGGGCCAGATACGTTCGCCACTATCGTCAAACCGTTTCTTGGTGAGCCACATGTCACCACTGGCAATTCCCTTTAACAATGCATCAATCAATTCGTCAGACGCATTGTTAAACAAATTATCGTCTACAGTTAGTGATCGCTTCACCCATGGCAATTCAACTCTACTTGCCTGGATAAATTCCATGGCATCAGGATGATCGTAATCAAGATGGAGAGTGATGGCACCATTGCGAAACTTACCACCACGGCGCAACACTTCATTGAGCTTGCTATAAATGCCAGCAAAGCTGACGGGACCACTGGCTATTAGCCCTTTGCCATTGTCCTCTCCTTTGGCTCTTAGCTTAGAAAGATTGATTGCTGCTCCTGCTGCATTACGAAGAGCATGGCTAACAAACCGCCAAGAGGCTTCAATGCCATCCGGCCCTTCCATCGTATCTTCAACTACAAAAGTTGTGCAAGACACTGGTAGTCGGCTTTCGGGGGAGTCCAGCCAATCCTGCACCCGTCCGGTGCGAGCAATCTTTTCACATCGTGCATTCTGCTTCAGTTCCATAAGACAACAAAGGCCCGCCTAGCGGGCCGCAATGAACACTGCCTAGCCTAACCTACGATTCCAGCGCCTTGGCAAATTTTTCAGCCTCTCCCTTGGTTTTGAAATAATAGGGCTTGCCATCGTAGGCGATGAACCAAGAGAAGTCAGGACGGCTATGGACTGGCCATATCTTGATGGCACCAATCCTAAACGGTGATGCCAGGTCATCCATGGGAAACATAATGCTCATGGCCAAAGCAATAAAACTTGGTCACCAGCATACACCCTTCATCCATCGCTACCAGTCAGGATATGTGTCTATTGTTACCTCGCAAGATTCATGCAGCATGAAAATTTCGTAGCCATCATAATTACTGTAGCTATGTTTAAAATATCGTTTCTTTTCCATCTTCATAAACTTACGGAATAATTTGAGCGTTTTGTTTGCATAGCGTTCATTTGGAATGAATATCCGCCATACGCTTCTCACTTCAATCAGCTCATCAAAGGCCCTGTTGTAATCCATTGCCATGGCAAGCCAAAAGCTCGCTGAAACAGTGATTCAGCATAACCCATGCTTATTCCCCTTGAAATCTTAAGAAATTCTGTAATTTTGACGGTTCAATCGCCCAAACCCCAGTAAAACCGTCACAGTCGAGCCACAGTACGATATATGATAGGCATAAGCGCAGCAGCGTCTCTCGATCAGCTCCGGCTTGTTCGATGGTTGTTGACAGTGGCAAAGGAAGGTCGCCTCGCGAAGAAGCCCCCAGGCGATCCCTTCAAAGCGACCTTCCTCCAGCTTCTCTCGAAACAGTTTCTTAAGAAACTTTCGCTAGAAGATCGCTACGAGCAGGAGCCCCCAAGGCGTTCCTCCCCAAGCGATCTTCTTCTCAACCATCTCTCAATTAATCGCTTCCTGCTTAAATGCTGGTAAATAGCTTCCAGCCGCTGAAATTATGCGCAGCAGCAACATTGCTTAACATAATAATTTTTATGGTAAATTGTTTTATAAACTAAGAAACTATCGCCGCCTTGGGGCGGCTAACACACACAGAGCATTGATAGTCATAGATGGTTGATAGTCATAGATGGTTGATGCTCGCACCACAGTGTCCTCACTGCTTGTCATTGAAGCCCGTACCGTTCGGACAGTACGCACTGGCTTCTGCCGTCATCAGCAATAAACAAGCCCCTACGCTCCATTAAACACCTGCCTGGTCGATGTGTTCAGCGTGAACATATGGTAAAAACTCGATTGAAAATTACCCCCCGCTTGGTTTGGGGTACCCGGCCCACCACGCCATAAAACTACCGCGCTACTGCTCTATAACGCTATAGTAATATCACATTCGACAATTACCCGGCAACGTCTACCATGATATAATGCTAGCGTTATATGTTGTGAGTGAGAATTGTTCTCGGTAAGGGGGGGATTC
>Ga0214919_10004011_pt1 | contig 21724 bp, 18 predicted proteins | sample LL1503_MetaG_FD_177994 | JGI IMG/M metagenome (GOLD analysis project Ga0214919, IMG submission 177994) | Freshwater microbial communities from Lake Lanier, Atlanta, Georgia, United States - LL-1503 | ecosystem: Environmental > Aquatic > Freshwater > Lake | place: USA: Georgia | collected... | reverse complement strand
GGTGCTGGTGTTTTCCTGCAGCCCCTACTTTGCCAGTGCCTGGCGTGACCTGCGGGCCCGCCGCATCGGCATGGACGTGCCGGTGGCCATTGGCATTGCGATCACCTTTGTGACCAGCAGCTGGGGCACGTTTGACCGCGCAAGCCTGTTCGGCGCAACGGTGTACTTTGATTCGCTCACCATGTTTGTGTTTTTTCTACTCAGCGGCCGGGCGCTGGAGCTGCGTCTGCGTGACCGCACAGCGGGGGCGCTGGAGGCCTTGATCAACCGCATGCCGCACAGCGTCGAGCGCTGTTTGTCCGACGAAAAGACTGAGCGTATTGCCGCGCGCTGGCTGGCCGTGGGCGACCGCATGCGGGTCAGCGCGGGCGAGGTCTTCGCGGCGGACGGCGTGATCGAGTCCGGCAGCACCGAGGTGGACGAAGCCCTGCTCAGCGGCGAGTCGCGCCCGCTGCTGCGCGCTGTAGGCGACAGCATACTGGCGGGCAGCAACAACCTCAGCGGCACCGTGGTCTGCCGCGTGACGCAAGTGGGCGGCAGCACCCACTATGCCGAAATTGCCGCGCTCATGGTGGCGGCTTCTACCACCAAGCCGGATATTGCGGCGCTGGCCGACCGGATTGCCCGTCCTTTTTTGCTCATCGTTTTGCTACTGGCAGCCGGTGCTGGCGCGTGGTGGTGGACGGTAGACCCGCAGCGCGGCGTGATGACGGCGGTGGCGATTTTGGTGGTCACCTGCCCCTGCGCCCTGTCCCTGGCCACGCCCACCGCCATGCTGGCCGCTGCGGGGGCGTTGGCGCGCGCCGGGGTGCTGGTGCGCAAGCTGGGCGCCATCGAAGCGCTGGCCCGGGTCGACACCTTTGTGTTTGACAAAACGGGTACCTTGACCGGCGACAGTCTCGCGCTGGTCGCCACCCACTGCCGCGAGGGTGTGGACGCGCAGGCGGCGCTGGCGGTGGTCTGCGCTTTGGCCCAGCATTCCCTGCACCCGGCGTCCCGGTCTCTGGTGCGCGCGCAAGCGCCGACGGAGTCGGACACGCTTTTGCGCTGTTTGTCGGTCAAAGAGACTGCGGGGCAGGGCGTGGAGGGCGTCTTGTGGGAAAAGGCGCCTGGGCAATCGCCGCACCAGCTGGGCCCGCTGCGTCTGGGGTCTGCGGCCTGGTGCGGCGTGGATGCTGTGCAAGCCGACCCCGGCGATGCGGCGGGTGTGCGCGTCTACGTGCGCGACGCGCAAGGCTGGCTGGCGACCTTTGTGCTCGGTGAGGCACTGCGCCCCGGCGCTGCGACCGTGGTTGCGGCCTTGCAGGCCCAGGGCATACAGGTACAGCTTTTGTCGGGTGACCGCAGCACATCGGTAGCGGGTATCGCACAGGCCGTGGGTATTGCAGCAGCGCGGGGCGACTGCAGCCCGGCTGACAAGCTTGCCGTCTTGCAGGCACTGCAAACGCAGGGCCGCGTGGTGGCCATGGTGGGCGACGGGCTGAACGACACCCCGGCTCTGGCGGCAGCGGCGGTATCGTTTGCGTTCTCGGCAACCGTGGCAGTGTCCCAGGTCCACGCGGACTTTGTGGTGCTGGGCCAGAGCCTGGAGGCGGTGCTGCGTACCCAGAAACTGGCGCAACGCACCATGGCCATCGTGCGGCAAAACCTGTGGTGGGCCTTGGCCTACAACGCCGCCTGCGTGCCCGCCGCCGTGATGGGCTATGTGTCGCCCTGGCTGGCCGGTTTGGGCATGGCTTTGAGCTCGCTCTTGGTGGTGCTCAATGCCTTGCGGCTGGCGCGCCGGGTGGTGGTGGACGCCGCGTGATGCGCGGGTGTGTATCAACTGGTCTCTCACATCCGTATCTCCATGGCTGACCCATCAAAAATCCAAACTCCTGCCCAGGCTGCCACTGAACCGCAGCCTGCGTTATCAGCCGATTGCTCAGGCCAATTCGGGGTAGCCCAAAGCCGCAGCATGCAGGCGCATATCGACGCAGACCTGGTAGCGTGCGAGGGGCAGGGTTTCGAAGCCTTTGATACCCAAAGCATGGAGAGCCGGGGCCGCCGCCGCATCGCGCACCAATGCGGCCAGCGCGGTTTGCACAGCAAGCAGCTCGCTTGCGCTGGTGTCCCGTCCCGTCACCAGCGGTAAACCGGGGTAGGGCTGGGTTTGGCCCACCACGCACACCCCTTCGACAGTCTGCGGCATATCGCGCCCCAGCCCGGCAAAGGTCACGCAGTCAATTGCAGCCAGATCGGCACAACCTTGTTGTACGGCTTGCAGCGACGCCGCGTGGCTGCCGGTTTCCACCACCCCAGCAAAGAAGCGACCCTCCAGGGCCAGCGGTGCAACTGCAGCGCGCAAGGCGTTGTAGCCGGACTGCGAATCGTTCGAATTGAAGGCGGTGCGCAGGCCGCGAAAGTCCGCCAGCGCATGTCCCGCATGTTCCTGGCGCGCCACCAGCTGGCTGCGGCAAAAAATGCCTTCGCTACCCGGTACCGTGTAGGTGAACAGCCCGATGAGCTGCACCGCCCCAGCCAGCGCGTGGGTAAGCGGGTAGCCACAGGTTTGGCTCAACAACAGTCGCGGGTCGCGCCAGTGGGCGAGGTAATCCTGCGGCCAGTCCAGCGCCGTAGGAAGGTCTTGGATACCGGCGTGCGTCAGCCGGCGCGCCAGCAGCGCCCACACCGATTGCAGGGCCTGCCGGTTGCTGAGGTACATCGGCAGCGCCACGCTGCGCGGCGCACTCATGTGCTGCGGTCCGACGGGAGCAGATGGCGTGTGGCCTGGCCGGGCACGTCCACCGGCTTGAGCAGGTGGCGCAGGAAAAAGTGGTTGTAGCCGGGTATAAAAAAGCCACCGGTTCCGTTGATGAAGCGCTCCCGCTCCGCCTCGTAGGCGGCGGGAATGGCGTACCAGGCCAGGCCCGGGCGGGCGTGGTGTACCGCGTGGTAGTTGTTGTTCAGGTACAGCAGGCGCCAGAACCAACCGGCTTCATTGACCACAATGCGGTGCGCAGGGCGTTCGGCCGGGCGGTGCTCGTAGAGCGAGCGCATGCATGCCAGACCCAGGGCGCAGTATCCAGTGAGCAGATACTGCCAGACGGGCATGGCAGTGGCTGTCTCGACCGCCCACAGTAACGCAGCCAGCAGACCCAGATGCTGGGCCCAGGTCCAGATGCCCTCCCCGCTGCGCCAGTAGGCAGCGCTCAGCATGGGCCGCACCAGATTGAATATGGTAAAGCCCGGGGTGATGCAAAAACGCCCCAGCGCCGTGCGCTGCGCAACCAGCAGCGCGCGCAGCGGTGCGCTGGCGCGGTCAAAGTCCACCGGGTCGGTGTAATTGCTTTCCGGGTCGGCGTCTGGAAAGGTCAGCAGCTCATCGCGGTGGTGCGCCAGGTGGCTGTCGCGGTAGATGTCAAAGGGATACCAGACCGCCAAGGGCAATAGGCCCAACCAGCGGTTGAACTGGGCAGAGCGGGTGGGGTGGCCGTGTACCAGTTCGTGCTGCACGCTCATGTACCAGGCGCAGACCACGACCAGCACCAGCACCGGCGCCAGGCCAGGATCGGTGGCGTACCACACCAGCGTGGCAAGCCACAGGCCGTACACACCAACGACCACCATCCAGGTCGGCCATTCAATGGGCGGCTTGCGGGGGGTAGAGGGCTCGGTGTCTAGCGGCATGTGCAGGGAGGAACTTCGGCGCCAGGCAGGGCTGCAGCGCCGCGCGATGCTAGCACCGCCGCACGCAACTAAAATCGCATCCATCAAGCCCGCGCCCCGGCGGGCTTTTTCTTTGTGTGCTCCGGGGCCATGTAGAGGACTACCATGTACAAAAACCTCGCAGCTACACGCGTGGCGGCTTGTTTGCTGGTTTTTTTTGCGGGCTGTGCCAGCGCCCAATCCACCCCCGACGCCACCGCGCCACTCAAAGCGGCTTTTGTGTACGTCACCCCGGTAACCGACGCAGGCTGGGTCCACCAGCATGAGCTGGGCCGCTTGGCGGTGCAAAAAGCGCTGGGCGACAAGGTGCAGACCAGTTTTGTTGAAGCCGTGGCCGAAGGCCCTGATGCCGAGCGGGTGATCCGCGACCTGGCGCGCCAGGGCAACACGCTGATTTTCACGCCCAGCTTTGGCTACATGGAGCCCACGCTGGCGGTGGCGCGGGATTTTCCCAGTGTGCGCTTTGAGTCGATCACCGGCTACAAAACCGCGCCCAATGTATCGGCGGCCAACGCCCGCTATTACGAGGGCCGCTACCTGGCGGGTATTGCCGCTGCGCGCATGAGCAAAACCCATGTGGCGGGCTATGTGGCGGGCTTTCCGATTCCGGAGGTGGTGCAGGGCATTAACGCCTTCACGCTGGGCATGCGCGCGGTTGACCCGCAGGCCACGGTCAAGCTGATCTGGCTTAACACCTGGTTTGACCCGGCGCGCGAGCGCGACGCTGCGATGACGCTGTTCAACCAGGGCGCGGACGTTTTAGCGTTTCACACCGCGTCTACCGCGGTGATGGCCGCAGCGCAGGAGCGCGGCAAATGGGCCGTCGCTTACCACTCGGATATGCGCCACATCGCGCCCGATGCGCAAATCCTGGCGGTCACCCACGAGTGGGGCACGTATTACACATCCCGCGCCCGCGCAGTGCTCGACGGTAGCTGGAAGAGCGGCACTATCTGGGGAGGCGTGAAAGAGGGCATGGTGCAGGTCGGCAGCTTTGGTGGCAAGGTACCCAAGAGCGTGCAGGACGAGGTGCTGGCCCGCCAGCGCGACATCGCCGCCGGGCGCTTGCATGCTTTCCAGGCCGGCGCTGCCGCGGTGCGCGACAACACCGGTCGCGTGGTGATCGCTGCTGGGCAGACCTTGAGCGACCCGCAGATTCTGGCCATGGATTTTTTGGTCGAAGGCGTGCAGGGCAAAATCGCGCCGTAAACCCGTACTCTGAGAAAGCGCGCATGAGCATCAAAAGTGATTCCTGGATCCGCCGCATGGCCGAGACCACCGGCATGATTGAACCCTTTGAGCCCGGGCAGATACGCCAGGTCGATGGCAAAAAAATCATCTCCTACGGCACCAGCAGCTACGGCTACGACATCCGCTGCGCCCCCGAGTTCAAGGTGTTCACCAACATCCACAGCACGGTGGTGGACCCGAAAAATTTCGACGAAAAAAGCTTTGTCGATTTCCACGACGATGTCTGCATCATCCCGCCCAACAGCTTTGCGCTGGCCCGCACCGTGGAGTTTTTCCGCATCCCGCGCAATGTGCTGACCATTTGCGTGGGCAAAAGCACCTATGCGCGCTGCGGCATCATCGTCAATGTCACGCCCTTTGAGCCCGAGTGGGAAGGCTATGTGACCCTGGAGTTCTCTAACACCACGCCGCTGCCAGCCAAGATTTACGCGGGTGAGGGCTGCGCGCAGGTGCTGTTTTTTGAGAGCGATGAGGTCTGTGAAACCAGCTACAAAGACCGGGGCGGCAAGTACCAGGGGCAGGTCGGTGTGACCCTGCCCAAGGCCTGAGCGTCCGGACTGCGGCGGCGCATTCGGGTGGCCCCGGTGCGCGCCCAGTGGGGAAATCGGCGCATCGGGGATAATCCGCCATGGTGCCGCTTCTCGGCACCCCCCTGCTATCGGCCGGATAGCAACTTTCTCTGCTATGCATGACCGATTTGACGCACTTGAATTCCAACGAATTTTCCCACTCTGACACCCCGGCGGACGCTGCTGCCGCCCCCGCTCCCCAAGCGGTCGAAGACACTCCAGCCATGGCTTTTGCCCAACTCCAACTTGCCGACAAACTGGCCCGTGCAGTGGCCGAAATGGGCTACGAGCGCATGACGCCGATCCAGGCGCAGGCCATTCCGGTCGTGCTGACCGGGCAGGACGTGATGGGCGCAGCCCAGACTGGCACGGGCAAAACCGCTGCGTTCACACTGCCTCTGCTGCAGCGCATGCTCAAGCATGAAAACGCCTCGACCTCGCCCGCGCGCCACCCCGTGCGCGCATTGGTTTTATTGCCTACCCGTGAGCTGGCCGACCAGGTTGCGCAGCAGGTCAAGCTCTATGCCAAGTACACCGACCTGCGTTGCGCGGTGGTCTTTGGCGGTATCGATATGAAGCCGCAGACCGCCGAACTGAAAAAAGGCGTGGAAGTGCTGGTGGCAACCCCTGGCCGTTTGCTGGACCACATCGAAGCCAAGAGCGCGGTGCTCAACCAGGTCGAATACGTGGTGCTCGACGAAGCCGACCGCATGCTCGATATCGGCTTTTTGCCCGACTTACAGCGCATCCTGAGCTACCTGCCCAAGCAGCGCACCACGCTGCTGTTTTCCGCCACCTTCTCGCCCGAGATCAAACGCCTGGCCGGTAGCTACCTGCAAAACCCGGTGACGATCGAAGTCGCACGCTCCAACGCTACGGCGCCCAATGTTGAACAGCGTTTTTACAGCGTCAGCGACGACGACAAGCGCGCCGCCCTGCACCAGGTTTTGCGCACCCGCGGCATGAAGCAAGCGTTTGTGTTTGTGAATAGCAAATTGGGTTGTGCCCGCTTGGCACGCTCGCTCGAACGCGAAGGTCTGAACACCACCGCGCTGCATGGCGACAAAAGCCAGGACGAGCGGCTCAAGGCGCTGGACGCGTTCAAAAAAGGCGAAGTGGATCTGCTGGTATGTACCGACGTGGCCGCGCGCGGCCTGGACATCAAAGATGTGCCCGCGGTATTCAATTTCGATCTCCCTTTCAACGCCGAAGACTATGTGCACCGCATCGGCCGAACCGGTAGGGCCGGGGCTTCGGGTCTGGCTGTCAGCTTTGTCGGTGGTGGCAACGACGCCCGCCTGCTGGCCGACATCGAAAAGCTGATCAAGAAAAAATGCGAGATCGAGCCCATGGAGATGGGTGGGGCCGAGCGCCCACCCCGGCGTGACAGTGTGGAGCGCGACCGTGGCGAGCGCCTGGAGCGCAGCGACCGGGCCGAGCGGCGTGAACACACTGAGCGTGCTCCCCGGCGAGAAAGCACCCGTTCAGCGGCCCCGCACGATCCTTTTTTCGATAAGCCCTACGAGCACACTGCCGCCCCCGATGCGCCAAGCTGGGAGTCCGCCAAACCGGTGAGCAGCGGACGCAGCATTTCAGCCAATATCAAACCCAAGCGGGTCGTCGCCGCCTTGTTCAAATCCACCTGAGCGCTCCGCCTCGCCCGCGTGGTGCGGCAACGTGCAGGTGCCTTAGCAGCCGGAGCTGCAATCCACGTCGAAGCGGCTGGTGTTGAAATCACCGCGGGCGTCCAGCCCGTCGATGCGCAGCGCGCTCAAGCTTCGACCCCAGACACATCCCGAATCCAGACACCAGACGTTACTGCGTGCGGTCCAGCCGAGCGCGGCCCAATGGCCGAAGGCAATTGACGTTCCTGCGCTGGCGCGTTCCGGTACCTCGAACCAGGGAAGGTAACCGGGCGGGGCCTGTGTCTCCTTGCTGGCAAACTCCATGGTGCCGTCGCTACTGCAGTAGCGCAGCCGGGTGAGCGCGTTCACCACCACCCGTAAGCGGTCCGCGCCCTGCAAGTTGTCGGACCAACGGGCAGGCGTATTGCCGTACATGGTGTGCAGGTAGGGCTGGACTGCGTCGCTGCGCAACACGCTATGCACTTCACCGGCCAGCGCCAGGGTTTTTTCTGCGGTCCAGGCCGGTAGCACGCCGGCGTGCACCAGCAGCAGGTCTTTGCCAAAGGGCGATTCCAGTCGTGCCAGCGGTTGCTGGCGTAACCAGTTCAGCAGGCGTTCGCGCTGCGGGCTGTTCAAAATGGGTTCGAGTGTGTCGCCGCTGTGCGGCTCCCGGATACCGTGGGCCACGGCCAGCAGATGCAGGTCGTGGTTGCCCAGGATGCAGCGGGCGGAATCCCCCAATGCCATCAGCCGGTACAAAACGCCCAGCGAATCCGGTCCGCGGTTAACCAGATCACCGACGAAACAGGCCGTGTCGCGCGAGGGCGAGAAATCGATGCGTTGCAGCAAACGCCCGAGTGCTGCGTTGCAGCCCTGAATATCGCCAATCAAGTAAAGTGCCATGGTGTTTATTGTCGTGGCCCGCGATGGAATTTTTGCTGATTGTTTTTCTGACTGTGCTCAACGGCGTCTTTGCGATGTCGGAGTTGGCCTTGGCCGCAAGCCGCAAGGCGCGTCTGGCAGCCATGGCCGAGGCGGGCGATAAAGGGGCACAGGCGGCCTTGGTGCTGCTGGGCCAGCCCAACCAGTTTCTGAGCACCGTGCAGGTGGGCATTACCTCCATCGGGGTGCTCAACGGTATCGTCGGCGAGGCTGCGTTCAGCGACGGCCTGGCCCTGTGGCTGCAAACCTGGGGGGTGCACGCCAGCGCCGCAGCGATCTCGGCAACGGCCATCGTGGTCACCACCATTACCTTCACCACCATCATCTTTGGCGAGCTGGTGCCCAAGCGCATCGGGCAGTTGCACCCGGAAGCGGTGGCGCGCTGGGTGGCGCGGCCCATGCTGTGGTTGGCCATGGCGGCCAAGCCGTTTGTCAAGCTGCTCTCGGGCACCACGGCCTATACCCTGCGGGTTTTGCGCATCGATGTCAACGCGACCCGGCCCGTCACGGAAGAGGAAATCAGCGCCAGCCTGGAAGAAGGCGTAGACGCCGGCGTGATTGAGGAGCACGAGCACCAGATGGTGCAAAACGTGTTTCGGCTTGATGAGCGGCCCCTGACCTCGCTGATGACGCCGCGCACCGACGTGGCGTGGTTGGACGCAGATTGCAGCGTGGGCGAGAGCCTGGCCCAGGCCAGTGCCCAGGGCGAGAACGGCGGCCATTCCTGGTACCCGGTATGCCGGGGTTCATTGGACGATGTCATGGGCGTGATCAGCGTGGCGCGGCTGCTGGATATGCGTGACCAGCCGCAGACGGCCATGTCACCCCATATCAGTCCGGCGGTGTTTGTGCCCGAGACGCTCAGCGGCATGGAGCTGCTGGAGCAATTTCGTAAGCAGGCCAGCCGGCTGGTGTTTGTGGTCGATGAATACGGCGTGGTTCAAGGGCTGCTCACGCCGCGCGACCTGCTGGAGGCGATTACTGGTGAGCTGCACAACGATGGCAACAGCGTCGACGCTTGGGCTACCGAGCGCGCCGATGGGTCCTGGCTGCTCGATGGCGTGATGCCCCTGGCCGAACTCAAGTCACGGCTGGACCTCGATACTTTGCCCGAAGAAGACCGGGGCCGTTACAACACCTTGGCCGGGTTGCTGATGTCGGTGAGCGGGCGCTTGCCCGCTGAGGGGGAGCGCATCGATTGCCAGGAGTGGTGCTTTGAAGTCGTCGATCTCGACGGGCGGCGCATCGACAAGGTGCTGGCGACGCGGCTGCCGCAAAAGCCCTAAGCGGTACCGCCCACGGTCAGTCCGTCTATCCGCAGCGTGGGCTGGCCCACACCTACGGGCACGCTTTGCCCCTCTTTGCCGCAGGTGCCCACGCCGCTGTCCAGGCACATGTCGTTGCCGATCATGCTGACGCGCTTGAGGCAATCCGGGCCGCTGCCCACCAGCGTGGCACCTTTGACCGGATACTGGATCTTGCCGTTCTCCACCCAGAAGGCTTCGCTGGCCGAGAATACAAACTTACCCGAGGTGATATCCACCTGCCCGCCACCGAAGTTGGTCGCGTACAGGCCCTTCTGGATGCTGGCGATGATTTCCTGCGGGTCTTTTTTGCCGCCCAGCATGTAGGTATTGGTCATGCGGGGCATGGGCAGATGGGCGTAGCTCTCGCGCCGTCCGTTGCCCGTGGGCGCCACGCCCATCAGCCGTGCGTTCATGGCGTCTTGGATGTATCCCCTGAGGATGCCGTCTTCGATGAGTACATTGCGGGCGCTGGTATTGCCTTCATCGTCAACATTGAGCGAACCGCGCCGGTCGGCAATCGTACCGTCGTCCAGGACGGTGACGCCTTTGGCTGCCACCCTTTGGCCGATGCGCCCGCTGAAGGCGCTGGAACCTTTGCGATTGAAGTCACCTTCTAAACCGTGGCCTATGGCCTCGTGTAAGAGGATGCCGGGCCAGCCCGGCCCGAGCACCACGGTCATCTCGCCGGCCGGTGCCGGGCGTGCTTGCAGGTTGGTCAGCGCCGCGCCAACCGCCTGGTCGACGTACTGGGACACCGTGGCATCGTCAAAATAGGCCAGACCAAAGCGGCCGCCGCCGCCGGAGGAGCCGCTTTCGCGTCGGCCTTTTTGTTCGGCAATCACGGTGACCGACAGGCGCACCAGCGGGCGCACATCGGCTGCCAGGACGCCGTCGGCCCGCGCCACCATCACCACGTCGTATTCCATAGCCAGGCCGGCCATGACCTGCACCACGCGCGGGTCTTTGGCCCGGGCCAGGGTCTCGACCTTTCCGAGCAGGGCGACTTTGGTGACGCTGTCCAGGGTTGAAATGGGATCGGTCGGCCCGTACAGCGCGCGGCTGCGGGCAATTTTGGCGGTCCCGACTTTGCTGCGTGCGCTGGTGCGGGCCAGGCCAATGGAGCGCACCGTGCGCGCCGCATCGAGCAAGGCGGCTTCGGAAATGTCATCTGAGTAGGCGAATGCCGTTTTTTCACCGCTGACGGCGCGCACGCCCACGCCCTGGTCGATGCTGAAGCTGCCGGTTTTGACAATGCCTTCTTCCAGGCTCCAGCCCTCGGAGCGGGTGTACTGGAAATACAGGTCGGCTTCGTCGACGCGGTGGGCTTTGATCTCAGCCAGAACCCGCCAGAGGTGGGATTCGTCCAGGCCGAAGGGCGTCAGCAAAAGGGATTTGGCCGTGGCCAGGCGTTCGAGTGTGGGTTCGCGTGCAATCATCGGACCATTGTAGGGGCCGACCCCGGGCACGGCTCAGGACTGGACCAATCGCCGTGCGTGCGACACGGACATCAGCATGCCCATGGCCAGCCCCAGCGTCACCATGGCGGTGCCGCCGTAACTGACAAAGGGCAGCGGCACGCCCACTACGGGCAGAATGCCGCTCACCATACCCATGTTCACGAAAGCGTAGGTGAAAAAGATGACGCTCAGGCTGCCAGCCAGCATGCGCGCGAACACGGTGGGGGCTTCCATGGCGATATCCAAGGCCCGGAAAATCAGGAACACGTAGGCCGCCAGCAGGTAGAGGTTGCCCAGCAGGCCAAACTCTTCCGCGAAGGCTGCGAACACAAAGTCAGTGGTGCGCTCGGGAATGAAATCCAGGCGCGCCTGCGTGCCCTGCATAAAGCCGGCTCCGAATACACCGCCGGCCCCGATGGCAATCATGCCCTGCAAAATGTGAAAACCCTTGCCCAGCGGGTCCCGGCTCGGGTCAAGCAAAGTGCACACGCGCTGCTGCTGGTAATCGTGCAGGAGTGGCCAGTTAAATCCCTGGGCGCACAGTGTCGGCTCAAACACCACCAGCAGCACCACTGCCAGCACAAGCCCGGCCAGGGGCGGCAGCACCAGCCACCAGCTCATGCCGGCGAAAAACACCACCGACAGCCCTGCCGCCAGAACCAGCAAGGCGGTTCCCAGGTCAGGCTGGCGCATGATTAGCAGCACCGGCACCAGCACCAGCAGGCCGCCTACGGCAAAGTCCAGCGGGCGCAACTGCCCCTCGCGTTTCTGGAACCACCATGCCAGCATCAGCGGCACGGCGATTTTCAAGATCTCGCTGGGCTGAATGGTCAGGCCCACGTTGACCCAGCGCCGCGCGCCCTTTTTGGTGATGCCGAACAGGGCGACTGCGATCAGCAGCGCAATGCCGACAAGGTACAAAGGTACGGCCAAGGCCATCAGGCGTTGCGGCGGAATTTGGGCGACGCTGAACATGATGGCAAAGGCAATACAGGTATTGCGGGCGTGGTCGATAAACCGGGCTCCGCCGTCGTAGCCTGACGAATAGATGGCCAGTAATCCGGCGCCCGCGAGCAACAGCATCGCGAACAGCAGCGGGGGGTCGAGACGCTCGAACAAGGAATGCATCCATGCGCGGGATGACGTGCGTCCAAAAGGTGTGGCCATGCGGGGATTATCTGGCGCAACGCGTGGGAGAATCTGCGCCATGTATCTCCTATTTGATGAAGCTGGCAAATTCATGGCCGGACGCGTACTTTCCGAGTCTGACGCATCGGCCCAGGTGGAGCTCGACAGCGGCAAGCGGGTCAAAGTCAAGGGGGCCAACCAGCTATTGCGTTTTGAGTCGCCCGCGCCGGCTGCTTTTATGTCAGCGAGTGCCGCTTTGAGCCAGGAGGTGGAACTGGAGATGGCCTGGGAGTTCGCACCCGATGAGGAGTTCGGCTTCGCTGAGCTGGCCCGGGACTATTTCAGTGCCCAGGCCAGCGTGCAGCAGCAGGCGGCGATGTTGTTCACCCTGTTTGAGGCCCCCCACTACTTTCGCCGCGCCGGCAAAGGCCGCTTTCGCAAAGCCGGCGCCGAGGTCATCGCCCAGGCATTGGCCGCCATCGAAAAAAAGAAGCAGATGCTGGCGCAGATTGACCAGTGGGCGCACGAGTTGCTTGCCGGTCACTGTCCACCAGCCGTGCGGGACCAACTCTACACAATTTTGTTCAAGCCGGATAAGAACGCAGCTGAATACAAGGCAGTGGTGGAGGCAGCCCGTTCCAGCCAGACTGCACCGCTGGCCTTGTTGCAAAAGGCCGGGGCGATTGATTCGCCCTACCAGTTCCACTGGAAACGATTTGCGCTTGAATACTTCTCCAAAGGCACCGGCTTTGGCCCGCTGGCATCGCCGGTACTGCCGCAGGACCTGCCCCTGGCGCAGATGGATGCGTTTTCCATCGACGACTCGGCCACGACCGAAATCGACGATGCGCTGTCCGTCCAGGGCCTGGGTAGCGGCAGCGTGACTCTGGGCATCCACATTGCCGCACCGGCACTGGCCCTGCAGCCGGGCAGCGAGATCGACCGGATCGCGCGTGAGCGCTTGTCCACGGTCTACATGCCCGGTTTCAAAATCACCATGCTGCCCGATGCGCTGGTTCAGCATTTCACTTTGCAGGAAGGGCGCGCCTGCCCGGCGGTCTCTTTGTATGTGTACATCGACGAAGCCACGCTGGAATTGCGCGGCAGCCGCACGGTGGTGGAGCAGGTGCCGATTGCGCACAACCTGCGGCATGACCAGCTGGAGCATTGGGTGACGCCCGAATGGCTGCAAGGACAGCAGGCGGCAGAAGCGCCCGCAGTTTTGCAGGACTTACAGCCCCAGCTGGCCTTTTTGCACCGACTGGCCTGCGCCCTGAAGGAGCGGCGCGAAGTGCTGCGCGGAAAGCCAGAGACCTTTAACCGGCCGGACTACAACTTCCGCTTGCGGGATGTTCAGGGCGACGTGCCCATGGGCAATGAAACAGTGGATATCAGCACCCGGCAGCGCGGTGCACCGCTGGATTTGATCGTCGCCGAGGCCATGATCCTGGCCAACAGCAGCTGGGGTGCCTGGTTGGCTGAGCTGGGTGTGCCGGGGATTTATCGCAGCCAGGCCTCGCTGGCGCCCGGTGTGAAAGTACGCATGGGCACCCGCGCCGCGCCGCATGCGGGCATTGGGGTGAAGTGCTACGCCTGGAGCACCTCGCCGCTGCGCCGCTACACCGACATGGTCAACCAGTGGCAGATCATCGCCTGCGTGCGCCATGGCAGTACCGCTGCCCTGGCTGCCCCCTTTAAGCCTAAAGACGCCCAGCTGCTGGCCATCATTTCCAGTTTCGAGGACGCCTACAGCGCCTACAACGCGCACCAGGGAGCGATGGAGCGCTACTGGACACTTCAGTACATCATGCAAAACGGCATCGCCGATCTGCCTGCTACGGTCTTCAAAGACAACATGGTTCGCGCTGACGCCTTGCCTTTGGTTTTGCCGGTGCTGGGTGCGCAAGGTCTGCCGCGCGGTGCCCGGGTAATGGTGCGACTGGGCTTGCCGGATCTGATTACGCTGGACATCAATGGTACGGTGGTGGAGCGCTTGGACGCGGCACAGCCAGATGCTGCGAACGCAGGTCTGCCGGACGAAGCGGATGACGAGGTCGGCGGGCCGATCGCGCTGGCTATTGACTTGGCTGACGCAGCCCAGGATGTGGTTGCGGATGCGCCCATGCAAGCTGTACCCACGCACAACCCGGATTGACAGCATCGATGGTGTTTCGCAGCGCGTCCGCGATTCCGACTATTCACAAGGCTGTTGCGGCTTCGGTGGTTCTGCACGCGGCTGTGATGACGGTGCACTTTGTTGCCCCCCGCGCCTTGGACCGGGTGTTTGAGCCCCCCGCGCTGGAGCTGATACTGCTCAACGCGCCGGGGCAGTCCAAGGCTGTCAAGAGCCCCTTGTTGGCCCAAACCGCGATGGAGGGCGGCGGAAACGCCCGCGACGGATATGCGAAAAATGCGCTGCTGATAGAGGCTGCAGCACCCGGTCTGGAGTTCCAGAATCAGCCTGCAGCCGGATCGGTCGAGGCCCTGCGTCAAGAGCAGAATATTTTGTTGGCCCAGGTGCGCGATCAATTGGCCGCGATACAGAGAAACGCGCAGCGCGCCGTCGATCCCAGCGTGGCGGAACAACAGGACGAACGGCAGCGGCGTTTGATTCAACAAATTGCGGCTTTGGAAAACGACGTTGCAGTCGAAAACGCCCGCCCGCGCAAACGATTTTTCAGCCCCACCACCCGTGAGGCGGTTTTTGCGGCCTATTTCAGTGAGATGCGCCATGCTGTGGAGAAAAGAGGGACGCGGGATTTTCCCGAGCGAGATGGGGAAAAGCTCTTCGGTGAACTGACCATGGTGATCACGGTCGACGCAGCGGGCCGGGTGGTGTCGACCTCTGTGGCACAGTCCTCGGGTGATGCCGTGCTGGACAGCCACGCTGATCTCATCGTGCACCGTGCAGCGCCCTTCCGCGCCTTCAGTCCCGCCATCCGGGCGACCGCTGATCAGTTGGTATTCGTCGCCCGCTTTCGGTTTGTCCATACCGAGACCGGCACCGAGGCCTTGGTGGACTGACGATGCAGTCGATCGCACGCGGACTGCTGTTGCTGGCATTGGCGGTGCTGGGTCTGCAGCTCTACTTTGCCCTGCGGATTGCCGCCATGGCGTACGTCGATCCGCAGTCCACCGCCTTCGAGCGTTCTGAGCTGTGGCGCATCAGCACCGCGCCGGAGCGCAGCCATTGGCAGCAGGATTGGGCTCCCTACGGGCAGATCAGCCGCGCGCTCAAGAGCGCCGTGCTGGCCTCCGAGGATGATGGCTTTGCCACGCATGGCGGCGTGGACTGGGGCGCGATCAACGCCGCATGGCATAAAAATGCCAAGGCTGAGGCACGCGCCGAGGCGCGCAGCGCCGCCGCCAAGGGCCGCCCCGTCAAAGCCCCGAAGATTGTTGGCGGCTCCACCATCACGCAGCAACTGGCCAAGAACCTTTTTTTGAGTGGCGAGCGCACCATCGTGCGCAAATCGCAGGAACTGATCATCACCCTGCTGTTGGAGGCGCTTTTGAGCAAGGAGCGGATTCTGGAGATCTACCTCAACAACGTGGAGTGGGGCGACGGTGTCTTTGGTGCGCAGGCTGCGGCGCGGCGCTATTTCCGCAAAGACGCAGCACAACTCACGTCCACCGAGGCAGCGCGACTGGCCGTGATGCTGCCGCGGCCCAAGTTTTTCGAAAAAGTCCCCGGCTCCGAGTACCTTGCCAACCGCAGCGCCCTGATCCAGGGCCGCATGTCAGATGCGCAATTGCCCTGAACCGCCCTTGAAATACCGATGAAGCATCCATGCGCATTCTTGGCATAGACCCCGGCTTGCGAACCTGCGGCTTCGGCGTGCTCGACGCAGAGGCGGGCCAGTTGCGCTATGTGGCCAGCGGCACCATCACCACCGGGCACCTTGCCACGCGCGCCTTGCCGGCGCGTTTGCAAGTCCTGTTTCAGGGAGTGGCGGAAGTGGTTCGGACCTACCAGCCTGACTGCGCCGCCGTAGAGATTGTGTTTGTCAACGTCAATCCGCAGTCGACTTTGCTGCTCGGGCAGGCGCGCGGAGCCTTGATTGCGGCGCTGGTTCAGGCGCAACTGCCGGTGGCGGAATACACCGCCTTACAAATGAAGCAGGCCGTGGTCGGATACGGGCGCGCGGCCAAATCACAAATTCAGGACATGGTGCGACGCTTGCTGGAATTGCCCGGTTTACCCGGGCCGGATGCCGCGGATGCTTTGGGCCTAGCGATCACCCACGCCCACGCCGGTCGCGCCATGCGGCTGCTGACTGCAGCCAGCGCCGCCGCAGAACCCCAGCCCGGCGTCGCCCGCACCAGCAGCTACAAACGCGGGCGCAGCCGCTGAGCCGGACACCTGCACGGCCGCTACAGGATGCGGCTCAGAATCAAAATCCCGAAAAACACCAACGCGGTGAGTAGTGTGTATTGCAGGAGCTGCATGCCCCAGCGCCGGAAGCGCAGGTTGTTGGTCGCAATAAAGAAGGCGAAGCACACACCCGCACCCACCAGCATCAGAAACAACAGGGCACGAAACAGCTGCATGGTTGCGCAGGCGGCGCGGTGCCTACCAGGCGGGTGCCAACTGCGCAAAGCCGCGCGGTGCTTCGCGGGTGTCCTCAAAGCTGACCAGCTCCCAGCACTGTGGTTGTGCCAGCAGTGCGCGCAGGAGCTGGTTGTTCAGCGCGTGTCCTGAGCGGCGCGCTTCGTAATGCGCCAGCAGCGGATGACCCAACAGGTACAGATCACCCATGGCGTCGAGGATTTTGTGTTTGACGAATTCGTCGTCGTAGCGCAGGCCGCCTGCATTAAGCACTTTGTAATCGTCCAGCACGATGGCGTTATCCATGCCGCCGCCCATGGCCAGACCGTTGGCGCGCATCATTTCCACATCTTTGGTGAATCCGAAAGTGCGGGCACGGGCAATGTCCTTGGCGTAATTGCCCGAGCCGAGGTCGAATTCAACGCGCTGGCCGGTGGAGTCGACTGCGGGGTGGTTGAAATCAATCTCGAAACCGAGTTTGTAGCCGTTGTAGGGCAGTAGCCGGGCCCATTTGGATTGGGCGCCGGTACCCTCGCGGACTTCGACCGGGCTGGTAATCCGCATGAACCGGCGCGCGGCGTTTTGCATCACGATGCCTGCGTTTTGCAGAAGGAATACAAAGGAGGCCGCCGAACCATCCAGAATCGGCACTTCTTCGGCGGTGATGTCCACATACATGTTGTCCACCCCAAGCCCGGCGCAGGCCGACATCAGGTGCTCCACCGTTTGCACTTTGGCGCTGCCCGCAGACAAGGTGGAGGCCAGCCGGGTTTCGGTGACCGCCTGCGGCGATACGCGGATGTCGGGGGCCTGTGCCAGGTCAACGCGGCGAAAGACGATGCCGGTGTCTGGTGCAGCCGGGCGCAAGGTCAATTCCACCCGCTGCCCACTGTGCAGACCGACTCCCACCGCACGGGTGAGCGACTTCAAGGTACGCTGTTTGATCATGCGTCGATTTTAGTAGCCACCCTGTGCAGGCCCGCCCCATGCAGACCCGCCCCGAGGGGCATGCGCGGGGACGGCATCAATCCGCTTGTTTGCGCAGAAATGCCGGGATGTCGATATCGTCCATGCCGCCGCTGGACATGGCGTCCACGCGAGCCGCAGCCGATGCGCCACGGCGTCCCGGTGTGTTCCAGACCTGGGGCCGCCCGACATTGGAAAAGTCCATGTCTGCGATGCGCGGGGTCGGAGCGCCGCCGAAGTTGTTGGTGGGCGCGACCGCATCGGTGAGCGTGGGCACGTTGAACGGCACGTTGTCAGTACCGGTGCGCATGACCTGCAGCGGAGGCGCCTGGCGGCGCGGGGGCTGGCGGCTCAGGCCGGTGGCCACCACGGTGACGCGTACCTGGTCGCCCAGCGATTCGTCGTGGGCGGTTCCGTAGATCACATGGGCATCGGGTGAGGCATAGCCGCGCACCGTGTCCATGGCCAGGCGCGATTCGCTCAGCTTGAGCGAGCCGCGCTTGGCGGAAATCAGTACCAGCACGCCTTTGGCACCTGCCAGGTCTATGCCTTCGAGCAGCGGGCAGGCCACTGCCTGTTGCGCGGCGATGCTGGCGCGGTCGGGGCCGCTGGCCTGCGCCGTGCCCATCATGGCTTTGCCGGGCTCGCCCATCACGGTGCGCACGTCCTCAAAGTCGACGTTGATATGGCCCGGCATGTTGATGATCTCGGCAATACCACCCACGGCGTTTTTCAGTACGTCATTGGCTTGCGCGAAGGCTTCGTCTTCGCTGATGTCATCACCCAGTACTTCAAGCAATTTCTCGTTCAGGATCACGATCAGGGAGTCGACGTTTTCTTCCAGCTCAGCCAGTCCCACTTCGGCGTTTTTCATGCGGCGGTCGCCTTCAAAGCTGAAGGGTTTGGTCACCACGCCCACCGTCAGAATGCCCATCTCTTTGGCCACTTTGGCGATGATGGGCGCAGCCCCGGTGCCGGTGCCGCCGCCCATGCCCGCCGTGATGAACAGCATGTGTGCGCCTTCGATGGCGCTGCGGATCGACGCTTCGGCCTGCTCTGCGGCTTCGCGACCCATGTCGGGCTTGCTGCCCGCACCCAGGCCGGTGTGGCCGAGCTGGATGATTTTGTGTGCCGTGCTGCGACCCAGGGCTTGCGCATCGGTGTTTGCCGAGATGAACTCCACGCCATCGACCCGGCCGTCAATCATGTGCTGGACTGCGTTGCCACCGCCGCCGCCTACGCCGATGACTTTGATGCGTGTTCCTTGGTTGAATCGTTCTTCGTCGAGCATTTCGATGGTCATGGATGGCTCCTGGTTGTGGTCTGAGTAGGACATGGTGGCGGTGTAAAAAAGTAAGAAAAAAGTGGAGAGAAATTAAAAAGTTCCAGCGAAAAAATCTTTGAGCTGTGCAAACGCGCTCTTGACCGAGCCATTTTTTTGCGACACCTTGATGCCACGGATGCGGGCAATGCGGGCTTCTTCGAGCAGGCCCATGGCGGTAGAGGCGCGCGGCTGCGCAATCAAATCGGCCAGCGATCCGCGGTACTGCGGCAAGCCACGGCGCACGGGCTTCAAGAAAATGTCCTCGCCGAGTTCAACCATGCCGGGCATGATGCAGCTGCCACCGGTCAAGACTACGCCGGAGGACAGAACCTCTTCATAGCCGGACTCGCGCATCACCTGGTTGACCAAGGTGAAAATTTCTTCCACGCGTGGCTCGATGACGCCGGCTAAGGCCTGGCGGCTAAGCATGCGCGGGCTGCGGTCGCCAAGACCTGGAACTTCGACCTGCACTTCGGGGTTGACCAGCACCTGTTTGGCGTGGCCGGCCTCGACCTTGATTTCTTCGGCGTCCTTGGTTGGCGTGCGCAGCGCCATGGCGATGTCGCTGGTGATGAGGTCACCGGCAATCGGGATCACCGCGGTGTGGCGGATGGCACCGTTGGTGAAGATGGCCACGTCGGTCGTGCCTGCGCCAATGTCCACCAGGGCCACGCCCAACTCGCGCTCGTCGGCCGTGAGCACCGACAGGCTGGACGCCAATGGGTTGAGCATGAGCTGGTCGACTTCCAACCCGCAGCGGCGCACGCATTTGATGATGTTTTCCGCAGCGCTTTGCGAGCCCGTCACGATGTGCACCTTGGCTTCTAGGCGCATGCCGCTCATGCCGATGGGCTCGCGCACTTCCTGGTTGTCGATGATGAATTCCTGCGGCTCCACCAGTAGTAAGCGCTGGTCGGTGGAAATATGGATGGCCTTGGCGGTCTCGACTACGCGCGACACATCAGCCTGCGTGACTTCGCGGTCTTTGATGGCCACCATGCCGGGCGAGTTGATGCCGCGAATATGGCTGCCGGTGATGCCGGTATAGACGCGGGTGATTTTGCAATCGGCCATTAACTCGGCTTCTTTGAGCGCCTGCTGGATGCTGGCGACGGTGGCGTCGATATTGACAACGACGCCGCGCTTAAGGCCAAAGCTGGGTGCGATGCCGTAACCGGCGAGTTTGAGCTCACCGTTGGCCAGTACCTCGGCCACCACCGCCATCACCTTATGGGTGCCGATGTCGAGACCAACGACCAAATCTTTGTATTCTTTTGCCATCAGGGGGTTACCTTTGTGCTGTCATGGGGCGGTATAGAGCGGGAGTTATTTCGGCGTGGCCAGGGCCAGCGTTGTCACGCCGCGCAGTCGCAGGGCGTAGGCTTGTTCGTAACGCAGGTCGGCATATTCCAGAGTTCCTGTATTGCGGCCATAGCGCTGCGTCACGGCGGGGAGGGTTTGCAAAAAGCGCTCAGTGCGTTGCAGCACGGCAGCCCGGTCGCCGCTGCCGAGTTCAAGCCGTGCGCCCGACTCCAGGCCGATGCGCCAGTTGCCGCGCGCACTCAGCTCCACCTGCACCAATTCCATGCCAACACGGTTCAGTGGTGCTAGCAAGGTCTGGTACATGTCCCAGACCTGTGGGCCCAGGCCCGCAGGTCCGGCAAGCCGGGGCAGCGTGTTGGGTTCGACCTCGTCAATATTGGCGTCAAAGACTTCGCCATAGCTGTTGAGCATGCGCGAATCGCCTTCCGCACCCCAGTACGCTACCGGCTGGTGTTCTTGCAGTTCCACCCGCAGGCGGTTGGGGAAATCGCGCCGCACCACCGCTTGGCGCACCCAGGGCATGGATTCATAGGCTTTGCGGATCGCCGGCAGATCCAGGGTGAAGAAGGTTCCGCGCACCTGTGGCAGCACATTAGCCCGCATGCTGGGAATATTGTTATGCGCTACATCGCCGCGCACGCTGATGCCCTGGATGTCGAAGGTCGCCTGCCGAGCCACCCAGCGCGTTGCGGATACCAGCGCGAGCAACACAAAAGCACCCAGCAGCAGCGCGGCCGCCATGTTCATCAGGCGGATGTCCATCGCCATGGGTGTGGGTTCGGTCATGGCCGTTGCCCCGTAGTACTGACACGGTTGTCTAGGCTTGCTGCTGCCAGTATGCGTACGCACAAATCGGCGTAGCCGATGCCCGCAGCGCGGGCGGCCATGGGTACCAGCGAGTGGCTGGTCATGCCGGGCGAGGTATTCATTTCGAGCAGAAAGGGTTTGCGGTCGCTGGCACGCAGCATCAGGTCGGCGCGGCCCCAGCCCCGGCAGCCCAGGGTCCGGTAGGCCGCCAGCACCAGCCGCCTGATCTCGGCCTCTTGCGGCTCGGGCAGACCACTGGGGCAATGGTAGGAAACCGTATCGGTGAAATACTTGTTTTGGTAGTCGTACGCACCGTCGGGCGCTTGGATGCGCACCACCGGAAGCGCCTGTGCGCCAGCGCCTTCGCCCAAGACGGCGCAGGTCACTTCCTCGCCGGTGATGAAGGCTTCGCACAGCACCTGATCGTCGTAGCGCGCAGACAGGGTGACAGCTGCCTCCAGCGCTCCAGCCGTGCTGACTTTGGTCACCCCCAGTGAGGACCCTTCCCGCGGCGGCTTGACGATCAGGGGCAGGCCCAGCTGCGCGGGAACGGCGGTGGCAGCTAGCAGCAACCTCGCTGTCCCGCTTGGGCTGCTATCGGACGCGTCCAGCACCACCGACTGCGGGGTGGGCAGGCCCTGTGCCAGCCACAGGCGCTTGGTCATGACTTTGTCCATCGCCACGGCTGAGGCCATAACGCCCGAGCCGGTATAGGGGATGCCCAGCAGTTCGAGCGCGCCCTGTACCGTGCCGTCTTCGCCAAAGCGC
>Ga0214919_10004010_pt1 | contig 21728 bp, 19 predicted proteins | sample LL1503_MetaG_FD_177994 | JGI IMG/M metagenome (GOLD analysis project Ga0214919, IMG submission 177994) | Freshwater microbial communities from Lake Lanier, Atlanta, Georgia, United States - LL-1503 | ecosystem: Environmental > Aquatic > Freshwater > Lake | place: USA: Georgia | collected... | reverse complement strand
GCCCTTGTTGTCGGCGGTACCGCGACCCCAGATCTTGCCGTCGCGGACCACGGGCTCGAAGGCCGGCGTCGTCCAGAGGTTCAGGGGGTCGGCCGGCTGGACGTCGTAGTGACCGTAGAGGACGACGTGCGGCCATTCGGCCGGACCGCGGCGGCGGGCGAGCACGATCGGGTGGAGGGGCGTCGGGACGACCTCGACCTCGAGGCCCGCCTGCTTGAGCAACCCGCAGATATGCTGGCGGGCGCCATCCATCCCCGCCTTGAAGGCCGGGTCGGTGGAGACGCTGGGATGCTTGACGTAGTCGATCAGTTCGCGGACGAGGTCCATGACCCCATTAGGACGGAACGGTGGGCGAGGGCAAGAGAGGGTGGTGGCGAAAGACCCGCGCCGGTTGATCCCTCGATCGGCTGGCCCGTTGGCCAGAAAAGGAATGCAGAGGAAAGCCACCCGGGTCTTCACCCTAGCTAACCCTAGCCCCGGCCCAAGCCCAAGCCCTGTCCCCAGCCCATGGTTATCTCCGCTTTTTTCCTTCCCCCTTCCCTCGCTTCGAGGAAAGTGAAGGCATGTCCCCCGCGGAACAGCTAAAGGTGATGAAGTCCCGCACCGAGAAATTCATCGGTGAAGGCGAGATCCTCAAGCGCCTCGAGGCGGGCAAGACCCTCCGCGTGAAGCTCGGCGTGGACCCCACCCGCCCGGACCTGACCTTCGGCCACATGGTGGTCTTCCAGAAGCTCCGCCAGTTCCAGCAACTCGGCCATCAGGCCGTGCTCATCATCGGAGACTACACTACGCGCATCGGCGACCCGACCGGCAAGTCGGAGACCCGGCCGGTGCTCTCGGAGGCCGAGATCGAGGAGAACGCCAAGACCTACCTGGAACAAGCCTACCAGATCCTGGACCCGAAGAAGACCGAGGTCCGCCGCAACAGCGAGTGGTTCGGGAAGATGTCGTTCCTCGACGCCCTGCAGCTCAGCCGCCGCATGACCGTCGCCCAGATGCTGGCGCGCGACGACTTCGCCAAGCGCCACGCGTCGAACACGCCGATCTCGATCGTCGAGTTCCTCTACCCGCTCCTGCAGGGCTACGATTCCGTCATGCTGAAGTGCGACCTCGAGATCGGCGGCAGCGACCAGCTGTTCAACATGCTCGTCGGCCGCGACCTGCAGGAGCAGGAGGGCCAGCCGCCGCAGGCCGTGCTCGGCATGCCCCTGCTCGTCGGCCTCGACGGCGAGAAGAAGATGTCGAAGTCGCTGGGCAACTACATCGCCTTCAACCACGGCGCGAAGGACATGTTCGGCCGCATCATGTCGGTGCCGGACGCCACGATGTGGGTCTACTACGACCTGCTGCTGCTCGCTCCCGCCGACGAACTCGCGGCGCTCAAGGCCCTGCACCCGATGGAGGCCAAGAAACAGCTCGCGACCCGCCTGACGGACATGTTCCACGGCGCGGGCGCCGGGGCCAAGGAACGCGCCGAGTTCGAGAACGTCTTCTCCAAGGGCGGCGTGCGCACCGACATGCCGGAGTTCGCCTGGGACGCCCTCTCCGGCGGCGCCGTCGAGGTCGGCATCGTCGACCTGCTCGCCGCGACCGGCCTCTTCCCCTCCAAGAAGGAGATCCGCCGCCTGATCGAGGGCGGGGCGGTGAAGATCGGCGACGACAAGGTCGCGGACCCCGCCCACAAGGTCGCCCGACCCGCCGGGGATCTCGTGCTCCAGGCCGGCAAGCGGACCTTCGTGAAGATCAAGTAGGCCGCGGTCGGCTCAGCGGTCCCGCTCGGCGCGGGCCTTGATGATCCGCAGGATGTAATCCTGCAGGTCGGCCATCACCCATTCGCTCCACCAGGCGGCGTAGGCGTTGAAGCCGGTCGACAGCCGTTGGTCGCTCGCAAGGTGCAGGCGGACCCGGTCGGGGCCGAGCGGCTCGATCCAATAGGTGCCGTGGAGGACGTCGAAGTAAGGCCCGCCGACGATCACATGCTCGTCGAGGGTGGTGGGCGGGATGTTCGCGGTGTCGGCCTTGATGGAGAAGGACAGGCGACGGTTCTCCTCCCACTCGGTGACCTTCTCGACGAACAGCAGGTCGCCCTCGAAGCGGGCATAGCGGACCGAACCGACACCGGTGCCTTCGAGCACGGCCTCGGTCGGCCGGGGAAAGCCCACGCGATGATGCCAGGAGAAGGTGTGCTCGGCCTCCGTGATGCGCGGCACCGAGCGGATCTGCTTCCAGACCTGCGCCGGGGTGGCCGCGATGTCGATGGCGCAGGCCACGGTGCGGAGTTCGTTCGAGCGGGCGTGGAGCGATTCCAGCGGACCGGCCACGAACGGCAGGAGCGCGACGGCGGCGACGCAGAGCCGGCGCCCCCCGTCGGTCTGGACCTTGGGACGGGCGAAACCGGCGACGACCCCGCCGAGCGAAGCCATGAACAAGATGATCGGCAGGGCCATGATCACGCAGATCCACCCCTCGAGCTGGAGGGCCACGGTGCAGAGCGTCATGATCAGGGCCGCGACCCACGGACCGAAGAGCATCTGCGCCCAACGACGCTCCCCGCGCTCGAACCAGATCACGATGAACCCGAGCGCGGCGGGCACGAGGAACAGGAAACTGATCGACATGATGCCGAACAGGGTCACCCCGGCCTGGCCGAACGCCTGGCGCACCCACTGGTCGACGCCGTGGAAGAGCACGCGGCAGAACAGCCCGTAAAGGATGCCTAGGCCGACGCCAAGGTGCATCTGCCGACGCAAGGGGAAACGGTGTTCGCTCATGAGCGGAGCCCTTTCTAGGCCGCCCGTGGACAGGGGCAAGCCCGCCTGTGGACAAGTCGGTGGCGCCTCGCGGATTATGCCCTTTCCCTGCCCTCCACGCCCTCCCTAGTATCGCCGTCCCGCATGGCCGACCCGGAATCCATCAGTCGCGACTTCGTGCACCTCCACGTGCACACCGACTACAGCATGCTCGACGGCTGCAGCCGCATCGACCGGCTGATGCAGCGCGCGTGCGACATGACGATGCGCGCGGTGGCGATCACCGACCACGGCAACCTCTTCGGGTTGTTCGACTTCTGGAGCGAGGCGAAGTCCCGCTCGAAAGGCGAGGTGAAGCTCAAGCCGCTCCTGGGCTGCGAGCTCTACCTGGTCTGGGACCACGCGTTGACCGACAAGCCCGACCGGCGCGAGCACAAGTATTACCACATGGGCGTGCTGGCCCGGAGCTTCAAAGGGTACCAGAACCTCACCAAGCTGGTCTCCGACGCGCATGTCCGCGGCCTGCACTACAAGCCGCGCACCGACGTCGAGCAGCTGGCCAAGCACGCCGAAGGCCTGATCGGCTTCTCGGGCTGCCTGCAGGGCGTCATCCCCCAGGCCCTGCTCCGCGGCGACTACGAGGCCGCCCGCAAGGCCTGCGGCCGTTTCATCGAGATCTTCGGGCGGGAGAACTTCGTCATCGAGCTCATGGACCACGGGCTCGAGGAGCAGAAGCGGATCATCCCCGACCTGCTCAAGCTGGCCGGCGAGTTCCAGCTGCGGGTCGTCGCGACGAACGACGTCCACTACGTCGACGCCGGCGACAACGTCGCGCACGACGCCATGCTCTGCATCCAGACGGGCGCCCGCCTGGCCGACGAGCGGCGCATGCGCTACGATGCCAAGGAGTTCTACCTGAAGAGCCAGGCCGAGATGCTCCGCGTCTTCGGCGAGGTGCCCGAGTCGATCACCAACACCGTCGCCATCGCCGAGATGTGCGACGTCCAGCTGCCGGTGGGCCAGAACAACTACCCCGTCTACGTCTTCAGCGAGGGCGTGAAGCCGAAGGTGGGCAAGAAGATCGACGCCATCCTCGACGGCTACGAGCGGCTCAAGAACGGCCTCGCGGTGGCGGCCGGCAAGAAGGGCGACTTCGCCATCACCGAGGAGAAGCGCGCGCCGATGCGCCCCAACGGCACCTACCTGCTGGAGCAGGTGAAGGCCGGGCTCAAGGAACGCTATGGCGTCGACTACGACGACCCGGAGGCCTGGACGGACGAGGCGATCCCCGGACCGGGCCGGGCCAGCCCCGCCGAGCTTTGCCGGCGCGTCGACTACGAGATGGGCGTCATCGCGGGCACGGGCTTCGTCGACTACTTCCTGATCGTCTGGGACTTCATCGACTGGGCGCGGCGGCAGGACATCCCGGTCGGCCCGGGCCGCGGCTCGGGCGCGGGCTCGATCGTGGCCTACTGCCTCAAGATCACCGACATCGACCCGATCCGCTTCGGCCTGCTCTTCGAGCGCTTCCTCAACCCCGAACGCGTCTCCGCGCCCGACTTCGACATCGACTTCTGCATGCGGCGCCGCGACGAGGTCGTCGGGTACGTCCGCCGCAAATACGGCGCCGACCGCGTGGCCAACATCATCACCTTCGGCACCTTCGGGGCCAAGATGGTGGTGCGCGACCTCGCCCGCATCCGCGACCTGCCGTTCATCGAGACCAACCGCCTCGCCAAGCTGGTCCCCGACGACATCAACATCTCCCTCGACGACGCGCTCAAGAAGTCCAACGAGCTCCGCGAGGAGGTGAACGTCAATCCGCAGGCGGCCAGCATCATCGAGACGGGGCGCGTCATCGAGGGGATGGTGCGCAACAGCGGCAAGCACGCGTGCGGCATGATCATCGCCGACCGACCGCTGACGGACATCATCCCGGTGACGATGCAGGAAGGCGACCTGACGACCCAGTACGCCAAGGACCCGGTCGAGAAGCTGGGCCTGCTGAAGATGGACTTCCTGGGCCTCAAGACCCTCACGGTCATCGACGACGCCCAGAAGCTGGTGCGGAAGCACCGCGGAAAGCCGGACTTCGACATCGAGAAGGTCGGCTTCGACGACGCCGCGACCTTCGCCCTGCTCAACGAGGCCAAGACGATCGGCGTGTTCCAGCTCGAATCCGGCGGCATGCAGTCCCTCTGCCGCCAGTTCGGCATCTCCGTGATCGACGAGATCGTGGCGCTGATCGCGCTCTACCGCCCGGGCCCGATGCAGTTCATCCCGGACTACATCAAGGGCAAGAAGGACGCGAACCACGTCAAGTACGCCCACCCGCTGCTCGAGAAGGTGGCCAAGGAGACCTACGGCATCCTGGTCTACCAGGAGCAGGTGATGGAGGCGGCCCGCGTCATCGCCGGCTACACGCTCGGCGGCGCCGACATGCTCCGCCGCGCCATGGGCAAGAAGATCCGCGAGGAGATGGAGAAGCAGCGCGACATCTTCGTGGCCGGCGCCAAGGCGACCAACGACATCGACAAGAAGAAGGCCGAGGAGATCTTCGCCACGCTGGAGAAGTTCGCCGAGTACGGCTTCAACAAGTCCCACTCGGCGGCCTACGCGATCCTCTCGTACCGGACCGCCTACCTGAAGGCCAACTACCCGGTCGAGTTCATGTCGGCCATCCTGACCTCCGAACAGGGCAACGCCGACAAGCTCGCCGAGTTCGTGGCCGAGGTCGAGGCGCTGGGCATGCGCATGCTCGGCCCGGACGTGAACCACTCCGACACCGACTTCACCCCCGTGGCCAAGGACAACGCCATCCGCTTCGGCCTCGGCGCCATCAAGGGCGTCGGCGAGATGGCCGCGCGCGCGATCGTGGCGGAGCGCGAGAAGGCCGGCCCCTTCAAGGACTTCGGCGATTTCGTGGGACGCATGGGCGAGGCCGACCTCAACGCGCGCACCCTGGACTGCCTGGCCCGCGCCGGCGCCTTCGACTTCACGGGCGAGAACCGCCGCCACCTCGTGGACTCCATCGAGTCCGTCCGCCGGCACTTCTCGGCCGAACGCAAGGAGCGCGAACGGGGCCAGGGTAACCTCTTCGACCTGCTCGGGGCCGAGGACGCCGGCGCGGCGCGCCCGTCCGACCTCATCCTGCGCAAGTCCGAGCCGATGCCGAAGCTGGAGATGCTGAACAACGAGAAGCAGCTGCTCGGCTTCTACCTCAGCGGCCACCCGCTGGCCGACTACCACGGCCTCGACGAAGCGGTCGCGACGTTCGCGACGACGCCCGACCGCATCGAGCTCGACCGCAAGGAGCGCCACACGGTCCGCCTCTGCGGCATCCTCGGCGGCCTCGAGAAGAAGATCTCCAAGAAGGACAACCGGCCGTGGTGCCTGTTCACGGTCGCGTCCCGCAACGTCACCATCCCCGTGAGCATGTTCTCCGAGGCGTTCGAAGCCGCCCTGACGGCGCGCGACGGCGACCAGCCGCTGCTGGCCGACGGCGCCCACGTCATGGTCGACGCCCGCCTGGCCTACCGCGAGGAACGCGGGGAGTGGAACATCAGCGCCCACGCGCTCCACCCGTTGCGCGGGGCCCCGGCCCTGATCAAGCGGATCCTCTTCGCGCTCAAGCCCGGACCCGAGGCCGGTCCGTTCATGGAGAAGCTCGTCGCCCACACGCGCAAGGTGGACGGACCCACGATCGTCCAGGTCGGCTTCCTCCAGCCGGATGGGCGCGTGCTCGTGGCCGAGGCCGCCCGCGGCATGACCACCCGCTTCGACCCGACGACCTACGGCGCCTTCGCGCGCGACCCGGCCTGCGCCGGCGTCCAGATCGACGCCGCCGCCCCGAGCCAGCCGCCGCAACGCCGCTACGGGCCGCGTAACTGATCAGAACTTGGAGAAGTTGAAGAGCAAGACTGCGCGGACCGGACCGGGGAGCAGCTTCTTGCCAAGGGTCTTGGCCAGGAAACGCAGCTTCCAAGGCCGACTCCGGGGCGAGACGCGCCAGAAGTAGGCGATCGCCTTGCCGATGGCCGACCAACGGGCATTCGGATGCGTGCAGTGCAACTTCACCGAAGCCTGCGCATGCAAGTCGTCCGTGAGGCTCCGGAGCCGGTTCGCCTTCTCCAGGGTGACCATGCCTTGGGCGATGGCATGCTCGATGTCCCTCAGGTAACCCCGCCGATGGACCTTCTGTCCGGCGGGCCAGGCGGCGCTGCGCCGAAGCTTCGCGCGCCAATCCAACCCTTTGGGCTTCCCTCCGTGGGAGACGTTGGCGCCGTGCCAACGCCAATCCAGCAGGATCTCCGAGTCCACGGCGGCCGCACCGAGCAGGAGCGAACGGATGATGGAAGGGCCGTCCTCACCCCCGATGACACCGTAAATCGGCGGGAAGTCGCGGTGGACTTCCGCGCGGTAGCTGCCCGTCGCGCCGCAGAACTGGATACCTTGGTATAGATGGAAGGACCGCGGGTCGAAAGTTCCGAAGACGATGCCGGCATGGCGATACCAAGCCGGACGAACAAGGGCTCCGACGGCGTCGACCACCCGGGCGTTGGAATAATGAGCGTAGCAATCCGGATGATCCCGGAAAAACTCTGCGACGCGGCGCAGCCGGGACGGGTAGCTGACGTCGTCGCCCGCTGCGGCCACGAGGATGTCGCCCGTGGCCGCGGCGACGCAGCGGTTGAAGTTCCTGATGATTCCCAAGTTGGGTGCGGCGGGCAGCAGGATAACCTTGGCGCGGCCCTGGTAGGCGGCGACTTCTTCCTCGATGATCCGGCGGGTCGCATCCGGAGATGCGTCGTCCCCGATGATCACCTCATAATCCGCGAGATCCTGGGCAAGCACCGAGCGCAACGCCTCCCGGACGTAGGCTTCCTGCTTATAAGCCAGGAAGATGACGCTGACCGAAGGTAGTTTCATGGGATGCGGTCGAGGTCCCCGAGGATCACCCGAACGATGACGTCGGCGAAGTGGTCCTGGGAGAACGGCTTCGCCCGGTCCGAGCCAAGGAAGGCGCGGATCCGCTCCTGGTAGGCCCGATACTCGTCATCCCCGATCGCCCGGAGGCGGGCCGCGAGTTCCGCCGGGGTCGCGTAGGCGCGCCCGTCGATGAAACAGTCCGTCGGCACAAGGTCGGCGATCTCCTTCGGCCCCACGTAGACGGGCACGCAGCCGGCGCGGAAGCAGTCGAAGAGCTTCTCGGTCACGTAGCCCGGCAGGTCGCGGCAGTTCTCATGGGCGAGGCAGAAGCGGGCGCGGGTCAGCAGCTCGATCTTGTCGTCCACCGGACCGCGCCAGGTGGCGTAGGGCGACCTCGCCGGCGCGAAGCGCGCGACGATCTTGCGGAATTGGTTGCGGACGCGCCCCCAACGCCCGGGCAAAGCGGCAGGTCGCTCCCAGCCGCGGCCGAAGAGATGGAAGTCCGCCGGCGCGTGGCGCTCATACCAATCGAGGATCCGAACGCGGGCCTGATACTGGTCGCGCGGGTCGACCACCGTGAGCGCCTTGTTGGAGGCGACGAGGACGCAGAAGAGCGGGCGTTTTTCCGGACCGTTCCAGCCCTCGGAGGCGAAACGGTTGGGATAGAGGAGCGGGACGGTCCGCGGGTCGTCGCGGAGCTCCCCATCCCAGGCGAACCACTTCGCATAGCGGGCGAGGGCCGCGCGGTCACGGTTGAGCGGGCGGATCAGCGGGTTCTCGTAGAGGTAGACGTAGGCGCGGGCGGACGGATCCTGGCGCCGGCAATTGATGTGCAGCTCGAACTCGACCGGACGGCCGGCGTTGACGTCGGGCGTGTTCAGCTCGATGCCGGCGGCGAGGAAGCGCTCCCGGAGCTTGGCGTAAGGCAGGTAGAACTCGCCGTTGTTCTCCCCGGCCCCAGGCGTGAACAGGCTGTTTCCCGCGTAATCGCGGTAGAGGACGGAGGCGTACTTCATAGGTCGCGGGCGGCGGCGAGTTGGGCGCCGAAATAGCTGGCGGCGTAGAGCGGACGGGCCGCGGCGGCGGCGGCGCGCTTCTTCATGGCGAGCTCCGCGGCGGGCATCTCGGCGAAGGCGCGGAGGGCGGCGGCGAGCGCGGGCACGTCGCCGATGGGCTCGGCGATGCCGCCGACCATTCCTTCGGCCCACGGGACCGAGGGCAGGCCGACGGGATAGGCGACCACGGGGACGCCGCAGACCAGCGCTTCGCCCACCATCATGGGTCCGTTGTCGTTCGTGGAGGGGTTCACGAAGAAGTCGGCGGCCTGGTAGGCGACCGCGATGGCCGCGTCGCCCCGGCGTACGCCGAGTTCGGTGTAGGTGAGGTGCCTCCAGCCGTCGCCCATGAGCCCGGTCTCGCCGAGCACGGCGACATGCAGGGCGACGCGCTGGTCGTCGAGCAGCCGCAAGGCCTGGAGGAGGAGCCCGAAGCCCTTGTAGGTGAGGGCGGGGTCGATGCCCCGGACGAGCAGGACGCGGGCCTCCGCCGGCAGGCCGAGCGCGGCGCGGGCGGCCCGCGGATCGTCGACGGGGCGGAGCACGTCGAGGTCGAGCGGGATCGGGAAGACCTTCGACGGAAGCGCGCCGGTGATCGCGCTCTCGCGGGCCTGGCGGGCGGACCATTCGGTCGGCGCCAGCAAGACCGCGCCGACCTCGCGCCAGGTCCGGAGCCGGCGGGCGGCCTGGCGGGCGGACAGATCGTCGGCCTTCCGGGACCCGATCAACGGGCAGGCGCCGCAACCGGTCCGGTATTTCAGGCAGCCGAGGTTCGAATGGCAGCCGCCCGTCACGTGGGCCATGTCGACCTGCCAGAGGACCACGCGGGCGTCGAGGGCTTCGGCGATCCGCCGGATGGCATCGGCCGTCACGAACGCGCCGGCCCAGTGGACGACCACGAGATCCCACTTCGCGGCGCGAGCCCGGGCGTCGCGAACGATCGGCTCCGCCGGGAAATTGGCCTCGGCGTCGAAATCATAGACGCCGACGGGCCGCAGGTGCAGGCGGCGCAGCTTGGCCCAGAGGCGACCGAGGCCCCAGACCAGCTTCTGCCAGGGGCCGAGCAGACTCCGGGCGTCGACCATCGCGGGGACGTCCGGGCGCTTCCGCTTGATGACGTAGGCGACCGATTCGTGCCCCTGCCCCAGCAGGGCGCGGTGGATGCGCACGAACCCGTCGGCGGCCCCGCCGCCGGCATCCATCTTTGATAAGTGCAGTATCTTCATCCCTGGCCATGGGGATAGGGCCGCCCCGCCCCGCTGACGAACCAAAAGCAGGGCGCCAAACGCATTGAAAAACGTCGGGGACCACCAAGGATGCGGCGCGATGGCCCCGCTCATCCATGTGATCAACCTCGCCCGCGACGTTGAGCGCATGGCCTCGATCCGCGCCAACCTCGAGGCGCGGGGCCTGGTCTTCGAGCGCCTGCCCGCCGTCATGGGCAAGGACGTGCCGGAGCGGGAAAAGCTCGTCGACCTGCCGGCCTACGCCTGGCGCAACCGGCTGGACGCTCCGCGCGCCGGCGAAGTCGGGTGCTACCTGAGCCACTTCAAGGCGATGGAGGCCTTCCTCCGGACCGATGCCCGTGGTGCGTGATTCTCGAAGACGATGTCGAGGTCCTGCCCGCCTGCGCCGAAGTCCTCCGGTCCCTGGCCGAAAAGGACGACTGGGACCTCGTGAAACTCTTCAACTTCCACTCCGTGATGCCCGTGACGAAGCGGTCCCTCGCCGGGGGCCACCGGCTCGTCGCGCACCTCACCCGCACGACCTCCTCCGCCGCCTATGTGGTCAACCGCCGCGCCGCCGCGACCCTGCTGCAGTCCATGCGGCCGATCTCGGAGCAGGTCGACCACGCCTTGGACCGCCCCTGGGAGACCGGCTTGCGCACCCGCGGCATCCGCCCGATGCCCGTGGTGCTCGCCCCCGTGGCGCACACCACCAGCACCATCGGCTATCAGGACAGGTCGAAGGCCCGGCGGACGCCCGGCAAGGCGGTGAAGCTCTTCCTGGCCCGGGCCAAGAAGGAGGTCCTCCGGTTCGGGTACGGCCTGTTGGAGTCGGTGCGCTAGGACGCCTTCCGCGGCCGGGCATCGTCCCCGCGTTCGCAGACCAGCAGGATGCTGGCGCACAACTCCGGGTATTCCTTCCCGAGGGCGTAGCAACCGTCCAGGTAAGCCGGGGAAATGATGTCCGTCCGCATCAGGCGGTCCCACTGAAAATTGGCCAACGCCTTGAAGAAGACGCCGGAACGATGCACCACGGAGAGGCCTGCCGCCCTCGCGTCACGCTCAAGCGTGTCGGCGGAGTAGGTGATGCGGTGGCCGTGGGCCGCCTCGGAGGGCGTGACGGCTTCCGGCGCCGCGACCAGCCCCATCTTGACGGCGATCTGGCGCGACGCGGCCCGGGCGTTCGGACAGACGAGGAAGAAGCGGCCGCCGGGGGCGAGCCATTCGTCGTTCACCCGTCGGAGCACCCCGACCGGATCGTCGAGGTGCTCCAACACGTGCGTCATCACGATGTTGTCGAAGCGGCCCGGAAGCGCGACCTGCTCGAACAGGGCATGGTGCATCGAGACGCGGTCGCCGAGCGCGGCCTGCGCGGCGGCGACGGCTTCCGCGGAAGCCTCGACGCAGGTGATGTCCTGGAAATGAGGGAGCAGGCGCCGGGTGAAATCGCCCCGGAAGCTTCCCAGTTCCAGCAGGCGACCCGGACGGAAAAAAGGCTGGAAGGACCGCACCATGTAAGGGTGCATGACGTCGAAATCGAAATCATAGGCATAGCGGTGGTCGGCCGTGTTCCGCGCCTCGCGGTCATAGTCTCTCGGAGTGGTCATCGCGCGCTGCTCGGGGGACTTAAGTGCATCCTGACCACGCCCGAGGCAACACTTCTCGGCCGGAAGCCGGCCGCTTCGTAGAAGGCCATGGCCGCGCGGTTGCCCACGCCGACCTCGAGCTCCACGTGCGCCGCGCCACGCGCGGCGGCATGCCTGACGGTCTCGCGCAGCAGCGCGAGGCCGAGGCCCATGCGCCGAGCGGCGGGGTCCACGCTCAGGTTGCTGAGAAACGCGACGCCGGCCGGGCCGTCCAGATAGTATGCGGCCAAGGCGACGACCCGGCCGTCGGACCAGGTCTCCAGCCTGGTCGCAAGCGAGACCAGCTTGGCGGCGTAGGCGTCCAGGTCGACCCTCGCCGACAACGGCGGCACGAAGCCGGCGTCGCAGCGGCGAAGATGGGCGGCCACTTCGGCGACGGTGGCGCGCCCCGGCTCCGGGGAAGGCAGGCCAGCGGCCGGCTCCTCCAGGACGGCTAGCCCGAAACCATGGCGACCGAATTCGTTCCCGTTATAAAGGAGGTAGGTCCTTCCCTTGAACCGGAAGGCGTGCGGGTAGCACTGCATGTCCGAGTCCCATTCCCCGGGCGTTCCCGCGGGGGCGGATGCGTCGTCGCGGATCCATTCCCGAAGGTCATGCGAGTAGGCATGGCCTAGGCGGTAGCCCCTGTCCTTGTTCTGCCGAAAGTCCGAAGAATGGCGGTAGCAGAAGAACATATGGTGCACCCCGCCGCGGGTGACGACGGTCGGAAGGGCCTGGCTTTCGAATTCGCCGAGGCGGTCGGGGATGATGCGGCGGCCCTCCTCCTTGGTCCAAGTCTTGCCGTCCGGCGAAGTCGCATGCCCGATCTTGTAGGTGCGATCCGGCGGCGAGCCGGGCGCGAAGCGACGCCACCCGGTGCCGAAGATATACCACATATGGTAGACCCCGCCGATTTGCCGGACGAATCCGTCGCCGACCAGGCACGGCTCGAGGGCGGACGGGCCAAGCACCGGGCCCGGGCCAAGGCGCCGGAAAGTCCGTCCCTCGTCGTCGCTGTACGCCAGGCCGATCGCGGTCTCGACGGAGACGGAGACGCGGCGGCTCCAGCCGGAGGGATAGGCCGCGATTCGGCCACCCTCCCTGGTCACGTGGAAAGGGAAGATGCCATGCTCGTCGAAGCATCCGAGCTCCCCGAGCGGAATGACCTCGCGCTCGGCCACCCGGAGCACCGTGCGGAGGTCCTCGGCGAAATCGACATAGGTCACCTGGCTGAGATACTTGCCGCCACCATCCCGGTAGCGCGTCGAGAAGTAGATGCGGACGAATTGATCGAAGACCAGGGCCTGCGGAGATTGGGCGAAGCCGGCGCCGCCGACGGCGAGACGGTGGTCGGCCGGGTCGAAAATCTTGCCGAGCTTGCGCCAGCGAAGCGGGTTCATGGGATCGGCCCTCCTTTGAGCTTGGCCAAGCCAAAGCCTTGCCGTCCGACCTGGTTGCCGAGGTAAGCCATGTATACGGACCCATCCACCTCGAAAACGTGCGGGTAACTGACCATCTCGGAATCCCAACCCGTCTCCGAGACATCCAGCCCGGCCTTGGCGTCGTCGCGGGTCCATTCCAGGAGGTCGGGGCTGGACGCATAGCCGATGCGATACCCACCTGCGCGCTGGCGGTAGTCGGCGCTGGCCCGATAGCAGAAGAACATATGGAAGCGCCCCCCGGCCTCGAACACGTCGGGGCTGGCCTGGGCTTCGTCGGCCTCGAGCCGGCTGGGGATCAGGTCCCGGTGCTCCTTCCTCCATTCCCGGCCGTCGACGGAAGTGGCCATGCGGATCTTGTAGACCGGCTCCGGGCGACCGGACACGACCTTCCAACGACGGCCCGCTATGTAGAACAGCTGCCAGGCGCCGCGGAAGCGACGGACCTTCGGGCCGCTCATGACGAACGGCTCGTCCGGGCCGTACCCCAAGGCCGGGCCGACGCCGACGCGCGTGAAGGTACGTCCGCCGTCGACGCTCACCGCCTCTCCTATCGCGACGTTGAAGGGGACGGATTCACATCGCGTCCATCCGGCGTAGAAGGCCCGGACGACCTCGCCGACGCGCGTGACCGAAACGGGATAGGTGCCGAACTCGTCGAACTCCCCCAACCCGCCGAGGGGGAGGATCGGCTGCTCGGCCACGGCGACCACCCGGGTCAGGTCCTTCCGGTCGAGATCCACGAAGGCCGAGCGGCTGACGTACTGGCCGCGCGCGTCGGGCTCCGGGCGGCAGGAGAAATAGACCCGCACGAAATCGTCGAAAAGCAGGGTGGCCGGCGCCTGGGCGAAAGCCGCCATCCACGCGCGGCCGGGGTGCTTGGCGGGCTCGAAGACCAGCCCGAGCTTCTCCCAAACGAAACTCTCAGATGAGGTCATGGTGTCCGGAGATGAGCTGCTGCACCCGTTCGGGAGGGTTGAACATCATGACGTCGACGATCGAAAGCCAAGGGACGAAAGGATGACCGAACTGCGGGTATTCCAGCGGACGGGTGCGCACGAAGCGCAAGTCGAGGCCGCGCGCGGCGAAGGCGGCCGGCTCGTAAAGTTCGGTGCCGCCGATGGCGTTGACGTAGGTCGTGGCGCCGGCGGCGGCGCAGAGGGCCAGGACCTTCTCCTGGTGGCGCAGCGTGTGGTCGATCCCGAACGAGGAGGAGACGCGGATCTCGGTGCGGATGCCGAGCTCGGCGCAGACCGCGACCAAGGCGTGGTGGAGGAAGCCGAAGAGATTCGGGTCGGGATGCAGGAAGATCCGCTCCAGCAGGGGGAAAACGCGCCCGAAGTGCGGGGCCGGGCGGTAGGCTCCCCGAAATTGGTCGAGGAGCTTACGAGGGCGGAAATCGTCGGCCAGGCGGCGCTCGCAGACCATCGCGGCATCGGCCCCGGACCGGAGCGGGAGGGTGAACACCTGATCCTTGCCCTCCACCAGCAAGCGGTTCCGGTTGATCCACCCCTTCTTGGTGTATTTGATGTTATCGTAGACGATGAACAGGTCGACGGCGGCTACCAGCTGGAAGTAGCCGAGGTAGGGAAGGAGGTACGGCTGCATGACCGCGACCTTGCGCGGCGGCTTCATGCGGGACGCAACGGCCGGAGGATGAGTTCCGCGATCCGGTCGACCTGCTCCATGGTCAGGTCGGGATAGATGGGGAGGCAGAGCACCTCGCGCGCGGCCCGGGTGGCGACCGGCAGCAGGCCGGGGGCCGCGGAGGGCAGTCCGCGATACATCGGGAACTCCGAGATCAAGGGATGGAAATAGCGGCGGGGGTGCACCCGCTCGGCCTTCATCCGGACCAGGAGTTCGTCGCGCGTCAGCGGATATCCCTCGCCGACCAGGATGGGGAAGTAGGCGTAGTTGGCGGTGGCCTCGCCGGCGGTCTCCAGGCAACGCAGCCCGGGCACGTCCCCCAGGAGCCCGCGGTAGCGGGCATCGATGGCCCGGCGACGCGCGATGGCGTCCGCCATGTGCCCGAGCTGCGCGAGCCCCACGGCGGCGTTGAATTCGCTCATCTTGCCGTTGAGGCCCGTGGCCACGACATTCGCTTCGCCCTCGTGTCCGAAGTTCTTGAGCTGCTCGACTTTCCGCCTCATCCCGGCGTCGGGACAGATGACCGCGCCGCCCTCGAACGTGTTGAACACCTTGGTGGCGTGGAAGCTCAGCACCGACAGGTCTCCGTGACGGAGGACGCTGCCGCAATGGCAGCGCACGCCGAAGGCGTGGGCCGCGTCGTAGAGGACACGCAGGCCGCGGCGGCGGGCGATCGCCTCGAGGGCGTCGACATCGCAGGGATGTCCGTAACAGTGGACCGGCAGCAGCGCGGTCGTCCGCGGGGTGATCGCCGCCTCCACCTTGGCCGGGTCCAGGTTGAGGGTCGCCGGGTCGATGTCGACGAACACCGGGGTCAGTCCGTTCCACAGGAGGGCGTGCGAGGTCGCCACGAAGGAAAACGGCGTGGTGATGACTTCCCCGCGGATATCCAGCGCCCGCAACGCCGCCATCAGCGCGATCGTGGCGTTGTTGAAGAGGACGACGTGCTCGACGTCGAGATGACGGGCCAGGGCCGCCTCGAGCTCCTGGTGCAGGGGCCCCCCGTTGGTCAGGACCCGACGCTCCCAAATCTTCCGCAGCGACGGCAAGAGTTCCTCGAGGGGCGGCAGGTGGGGGCGGGTGACGTAGATGTCGTCCATGGGTTCAGCGGGGAGGCAGCAGACGTTCGACGGCCCGACGCACCTCCTCCGCAGGTATGACATAGTCGGCGTGCTTTTCCATCGCAGACTGGACGGGCGCCCCCATCACGAAGACCGGATCGTAGCCGAGTTCCCTGAATGGACCCAGCCAGCCGCCCCAATTGTGCTGGTGATGCTGGCTGAGGACCACGACCTTGACCGAAGGACGGGCAAAGATGAGGTTGTTCAAGGCCGAACCATTGGGCGCGATGATGAAGTCGGCGGCGGCCAAGGTGCGGACCTGCTCCGCGAAGCCCAAGTCTTCGAGGCAGACGACCCGGAAACCCAAGGGAACCAAGGCGGCGACGACCTCCGGCTCGTTCACCAGGCGACGCCACCGGGAATTGCGCCGGGAAAGGAAGAGCCGGGAAGGTCCGGTCGACGGGGACGCTGGGGCGGCGGGCAGGCGTTCCGCGAAGAACCGCAGGGCCCCGGCGCTCCAGGAGGCCTGGCGATCGGGGGGGACGGCGTGGCCGGGCAACAGGTCGGGCGGGAAGAAGTTGATGGTCGGGGCGACCCAGAGCCGGGCCACCTTCAAGGCCGACCCCCGGCGAAGGATATGCTGCCGGTTCGGGACCAAGGCGGCCAGGAAATCATAATGGGAGGCGGGCATCCCTTCATCGACGATGATGGGCACCTCCGCGAAACGGGGGTGGCGGATGAAGTGGCGGAGGCGGGGGAGGAATTCCGCGAACCAGTGGCCATAGTGGCCGCTAAACATGCCGCTGAGGTTGATGCCTTCCGGCAACGTTTCGGTCGGCTCCACGCGACGGACCAAGACGGCCCCGGGCCGCACGGCCAAGACCGATGGGTCGCCCGCGAGGCAGACGTAGCGGGCGTACTCGGGATCCGCCAAAAGGTCGCTGAGTACCGTCGCATCGCCGACCTGGACCAGGCTGGAACCGGACACGACGGTCGCCGACTCAAGCTCGGCGACATAGGGTGCGTAAGACAGGATGATGCGGTCGGCGGCGGGGGAACCGTCGGCTCCGAGGCAAGCCAGGCGGATGGGCTCAGGTTCCCCGAGGGACAACAGGTGGCCGTGGCCACGGGCCACGCCGGCCGATACCGAGTGAACGGCGCGCACCTGGTGCGCGGCGTCGGCGGCGAGCTGGGCATCGGCCCCCTGATGGAAAAGGGACAAAGTTCGGGAGGACGGATAGCGGGCGGCCTTCTCCAGGAAAATCATCGCCTCGGCCGACGGGGCAAGGCTCGCGGCCAGTGGCAGCGCCTGGGTCAAGATCGTCGGCCGCAAGACGGCGTCATCCAAGGCGCGGGTATAGGCCGATAGGGCGGCGGCATGTTCGCCGAGACCATGGTGAACGCGGGCGCGGCAGGACCAGTATTCCGCTTGGGCGGTCGGAGCCGCCGGCACGGCCATCAGCATGCGGACCCGAGCCAAGTCGGGTTGTTCCGACTGCAGGAGGCAGTCGGCCAGGTAGGGGGCGACGTAAGGTCCGTCGACGGGATGCGCCGCAAGGTGGCCGAAGCGGGCGAGCGTCTCGTGGATGCGCCCCTTTCGCCGCAAGCGCGCCAATTGGTGGACCAGGCGACGGCCATGCAAGGACGGAGGCAATGGCAGCCGCTCGAAGATTCTCCGGAATATGTTGTCTGGGTTGGCCATCCGCGTGGCGGGATCATTTCATCAGATACGGTGGGGGGGGCGGGGGACGAGCATAAAGGGGTCGCACAATGACCACTTGCCCATGGCTCCCTTCGGTCCGATAAAGGGCGCGACATGGCCCCCCCTCGTACCCTTATCTTTCCCGCGGGCATGCCGAGGTCGCTCGCCTTCCTCGATGCCGCCCAGAACGAAGGCAAGCTGGTGATCGGGGCTTCTTCGTTGGACTTCGACCCGGCCCAATCCAGGTACCCGGCATGGGCGCACCTCCCCTACATCCACGCCGACGGCTTCGCGCCCGCGCTCCAGGCCTTGATCGAGCGGGAAGGCATCTCCGAAATCTTCACGCCGAACCCGGTGGTCTGGGATCAGCTCCACCGCATCCTCCCGGTCCTCGCGCCGGCGGTGAAGCTGGCCAACGCTTCCCCGGTGCAGCAGGAGTTGGAACCCTATCGGGCGGCGCTCCGGAAGGCGGCGGACCATCTCGCGACCCCCTCGGCAACCTTGTCGGCCGACGCCCGATCCCCGCTGGCGCTCGGAACCCTCGCCGCGCTCTATCGGCATGCCGAGATGATTCCTGGCATGTGCGACCACCTGAAGCTCCGGGCATTGTGCGACATCGTCCGGGACTGCCCCGCCGGCGACTTGGTGGAGATCGGCAGCTGGTGGGGTAAATCGGCGTTCATCCTCCTGCGGCTGGCGCAGGCCTACGGCCTGGGCCGGCTCTACTGCGTGGACCCATGGTCGGATGCCCACCTCGTCCAAGGGGGAGCGTCTACCGTCGTCGACCGGGTGTCCTCGCAATACAGCGCGGAGGAGGCTTTCCAGGTCTTCCTCCTCAACCTAGGGCCCTATGCCCGCGGGGACCTGAGCTACTTCCGGTGCCCTTCGGCCGAAGGCGCGGCCCGCTATCGGACGGGGGCGGCGGTCACCACGCCCGAGTTCGGAACAGCCAAACCCATCGGGCGCATCGCCTTGCTGCACATCGACGGCAACCATTCCTATGCCTGCGCCAAAGGGGACATCGAGGCATGGACGCCGATGGTGATGCCCGGCGGGTGGATCATCGTGGACGACTATATCTGGCCTTTCGGCGATGGCCCCCAGCAGGCCGGGGACGAATTCTTGGCGGCCGCCGGCGACCGAATTTCCGCCGCTTTCGTGACCGGCGGCGCGCTGTTCATCCGTTTGCGGGCCTGAGCGCGGCTTAGGCGTCCAGCAGGCGGATCACGGCGGCCACCTGCTGGTCCGTCATCACCGGGCTGATCGGCAGGGAGACGACTTCGCGGTGGAGGGCTTCGGTGAGCGGGAACTGCAGATGGCCGAGCTCCTTGGCGTAGGCCGGCTGCTGGTGCGGGGCGATCGGGTAATGGATCGCCGTGTGCACACCGCGGTCGAGCAGGCGCTGCTGGAACGAGGCGCGGTCCGGCACGCGGACGACGAAGAGGTGCCAGACATGGGAATCTTCCCCGGCACGGACGGACGGCAGGCGGACGGACGGGGCCTTGATCTCCCGACGGTAGCGGGCGGCGATCTCGCGGCGGCGGGCGTTGTCGGCGTCGATATGCCTCAGCTTCACGCGGAGCAGGGCGGCCTGCAGCTCGTCGAGCCGGTCGTTCGGACCTTGGACGAGGTTCTGGTACTTCACGTGCGACCCGTAGTTGCGCAGGGCGCGGACCATGTCGGCCAGCTTGGTGTCCTTGCAGGTGAGCGCGCCGGCGTCGCCGAGGGCACCGAGGTTCTTGCCGGGGTAGAAGCTGAAGGCGGCCGCATCGCCCCAGGCGCCGGCCTTGACGCCACCGAGGTGGGCGCCGTGGGCCTGCGCGGCGTCCTCGAGCAGGAGGAGGCCTCGTTCGCGGCAGAGCTGCGCGATCGCCGGCATATCGGCCAGCTGGCCGTAAAGATGGACCGCCAGGACCGCCCTCACGTCCGGCGTCAGCGCGGCGGCCAGCTTGGCGGCTCCCAGGTTGAAGGTATCCTCATCCGGCTCGACGAGCACAGGGCGGAGACGGTTCTCGGTGATGGCGAGGATCGAGGCGATGTAGGTGTTGGCCGGGACCGCGACCCCGTCGCCGTCCTTGAGGAGGCCCAGTTCCTTCCAGCCGCGCAGGGCGAGGATGAGGGCCGATAGCCCGTCGGAAGTGCCGACGCCATGGGGCGAACCGGTCCAGGCGGCGAACTCGGCCTCGAAGGCCTTCACCTCCTCGCCGAGGACATACCAGCCCGAGTCGATGACGCGGGCGGCGGCGGCCTTGAGCTCGGCCGCGTGCCGGGCGTTGATGGCCTTGAGGTCGAGAAAAGGAACGTTCATCGAAAATCTCTCTGTTGGGTGAATTTTTGGAGCCGCGCCCGGGCTTGGCGATAATCTTCAGCCCCATAGACATAGAAGCGATCCAAGCCATCCTCCCGCACCAGGCGCGCGCCCATCCGCTCGTGGAACTTCCAGACGCTGAGGTTGGCCTGCCGGACGTCGAAATGAGACTGGCTGAAGCGGAGCGCGCCGAAGGCCAAGTCGTAAACCAGGATGGCCGACTGGTACGCCGTGGGAGCCGGCGCGCCGGGACGGATGATCCAGCTTCCCCAGCAAAAGGAATCCTCCGCCGGGCGATAATCGTAAAGGCGCAGGGAGCCTTGGGGTCGGCCGTCGACTTCGATGATGAAATAAGCCTCGCGACCGGCGGCGGCGCGGGCGGCGTACGCGCGCATCCACGTGACCTGCGCGTCGAGGTCCACGCTGGTGGCCGAGATGTTCCGGTTACGCGCCGGATCTAGGCGCAGCCCCAACAGGAACCCCGCGTCGGCCTCCGCGGCCAACCGCAGCCGGACCGGATCACCAACGCGCTCGGCGAGGAAGGCGGCGATCAGCCGGGGGTGGGCCTCAGCCGGCAACATGGCGGATGAATTTCTCGCGGTCGCGGATGTAGTCGGCCTCGTCGTATTCGGCGTCGGCCAAGACGAGCAACACGCAGTCGGGCGAGAAGTCATGCATCTCGCGCCAGAGGCCGGGGCCGATGAGCAGGCCTCGGGCGGAGGAATCGAGGGTGACGCTCTCCTCCCTCCGACCGTCGAAAAGGCTCAGCCGCACGGACCCGGCGACGCAGACGCAGAGCTGTCGCAGCTTCCGGTGGGCGTGGAAGCCGCGGCTGACGCCGGGCATGGTCGCGTGTATCCAGTAAACCCGGCGGACGGGGAACGGTAGCGCGCCGCCCAACTCGGCCACGGAAAGCTGGCCGCGGGCGTCGCCACGCTGGGGGATGTCGATGAGCTGGATCAACTCGGAAGCCATCAGCGAATAGACCCCACCAGGGACTTGAGGTATTCGCCGTAGCCCGACTTGGCGATGGGTTCGGCGAGCTTGAGCAGCTGGGCGTCGTCGATGTACCCGCGGCGCCAGGCGATCTCCTCGATGCAGCCGATCTTGAAGCCCTGGCGGGCCTCGACGATCTGCACGAACTGGGAAGCCTGCAGAAGGGAGTCGAAGGTGCCGGTGTCGAGCCAAGCGGTGCCGCGCGGCAGGACCTTCACGCCGAGCCTGCCTTGGCGCAGGTACTCGCGGTTGACGTCGGTGATCTCATATTCGCCGCGGGCCGAGGGCTTCAGCGCCTTGGCGATGCCGACGACGGAGTTGTCATAAAAATAGAGGCCGGGGACGGCGAAGCTGGACTTGGGCGCCTTGGGCTTCTCCTCGATGGAGACGGCCTTTCCGGCGGCGTCGAACTCGACGACGCCGAAGCGCTCGGGATCCTTGACGTGATAGGCGAAGACGATGCCGCCCTGCGGGGCGCGGCAGGACTTGAGCAAGTCGCCGAAGCCGGCGGAGTAGAAGATGTTGTCGCCGAGGACGAGGCAGACGTCGTCGGCGCCGATGAACTTTTCGCCGAGCACGAAGGCCTGGGCGAGGCCGTTCGGGACGGCCTGCTCAACGTAATCGAATCGGCAGCCGAGGCGCGAACCGTCGCCGAGCACCTCGCGGAAACGCGGCAGGTCCTGAGGCGTCGAGATGATCAAGATCTCCCGGATGCCCGCGAGCATGAGCACGGACAAAGGGTAATAGATCATCGGCTTGTCGTACACCGGCAGGAGCTGCTTGCTCATGACCTGGGTAAGGGGGTGCAGTCGGGTGCCGGAACCGCCGGCGAGGATGATGCCTTTCATGAGAATCAGAGTTTGCCGAGTCGCTCTAGGCGATAGGAGCCGTCGAGGATGCCCTGGATCCACGCGGGATGGTCGAGGTACCAGCGGACCGTCTTGCGGAAGCCGCTCTGGAAATCCTCCTGCGGGGCCCAGCCGAGCTCGC
>Ga0214919_10004009_pt1 | contig 21730 bp, 14 predicted proteins | sample LL1503_MetaG_FD_177994 | JGI IMG/M metagenome (GOLD analysis project Ga0214919, IMG submission 177994) | Freshwater microbial communities from Lake Lanier, Atlanta, Georgia, United States - LL-1503 | ecosystem: Environmental > Aquatic > Freshwater > Lake | place: USA: Georgia | collected... | reverse complement strand
CGGCGGCGAAGGCGAAGAGGAGGCGAAGGCGGCGAAGACGGCGGAGGCGGCGGAGGCGGCGAAGGCGGCGAAGGCGGCGAAGGCGAAGGCTGAGGAGGCGAAGGCGAAGGCTGAGGAGGCGAAGGCGAAGGCGAAGGCGGTGAAGGCGGCGAAGGCGGCGAAGGCGGCGAAGGCGAGGGCGGAGGCGGAGGCAGCGGCGAAGGCGGAGAAGGAGAAGGCGAAGACGTGGGGAAATGACATGAAGAAGACGGTGGAGGAGCTCAAGGCGAAGATCGTCATCGCCGAGACAGCGGCGTTGAAAGAGAAGATTGCAAACCTCGAGGCGCGACTGGCTGAGAAGAAGAATGACATCGAGGCGCGACTGGCGGAGAAGACGAAGGACAGCCATACTATCGCGTCTCTGGCAATGGGTGCGCAGGCCAACGCGAACATGCAGCTGCAGATAATGCAAAGTATGGTAACTGGTGGCGGCGGCTACGGTGGCGGCGGCTACGGTGGCGGCTACGGTGGCGGCTACGGTATGTCGCTCGGCAACGGCACTCGCTTTATCGAGCTCGGCAACGGCGAAGCAGAGATCACCGAGCTCCCGACTCCCGTCCACAAGTTCAACGAGACGGACGAAGAGAAGGAGCGCCGCCGTTCGAACGCCGCGCTGATGAAGGCACGGAAGGCACGGAAGGCGCAGAATGGTGAGGAGTGAGCGCCTGAGAAGAATGTTTGTCAGTATAGCATTAATAACTGAACCTTTCATACGGCCCCTTACCGTGTGAATTGCAGCAGAAAGGAACCGGCTGCTACCGGAATGTAGCACGGTTGTGCAGCTCCAGCTCTGTATAACTGTAAGATTAACAGAACTTAAAGAAACGAAACTTTAAGTTCGGGTGATTGGAGTCACTTCAAACAATTCATAGTATGCGAGTTACGGCATGCGAAGCGAACTACTTGTTGCAGGTAGATCGTTACGACAGAACCCAGTGGTGTGCGGCCAAGTTAGCACCTGGTACCCTAGGAACCATCGAAATCCTAGGAACGGCGGTTTGTGAGTTTGTCAAGAAAACTCAATCCAGGAAGGAGAATCCTTCCGGTCGGTCTGGTCAACCGATAAAACCCTCCTTGGTTTATGTAGCAGGGGGACAGACCCACTACTTTTTTTTGTATAAAAAATAAATTTTACAACTATGTTTGAATTAGTTTGTTATCTGTTTTAAATATTGTTTAAGTTCACTTACTTTAATACTTTTTACATATGTATATATACTTTTTTTCTGAAAAACCCACATTTCTGGTACCATACGGCTGTTATCTGCATTATTTATAATATTTGTTAAATTATTAATTACATCAGATGGGATATTAGTCAATGGTACTCGCTGTAGTCGGGCAAATGATAGCATTGCTAATTGACGATCTTCATTAGAAACATCTTTTTTAAAATCTATATGATAGTTATCGGAATATTGATTATAATCATTTTTATTGGTTATAAATTCGATATTATTGAAATTTATTTTAGCTTTTTTATTTAACTTATAATCATCATATTCTAGTTTCTTAACATCCAGAAATTGTAATGGTTCTGGAGTTACAATAGCAGGTATACTTGCTGAGCTTGCTGAGCTTGCTGAGCTTGCTGAGCTTGATGAGCTTGCTGAGCTTGATGAGCTTGCTTGTTTTATTGCTGCAATTATCAGTTGTGTTATATCTGATATTATAAAATCAGATATCGTTTTATACTTTTTTTCATTAAATATTTTCAATAAAATATCAAAAATTTCAATATACTGTTTTTTAATTATATTGAAACGATTGTCGCTTCGTTTAAACTCTTTAATATCTTTGAAATTAGTGAAAATTATACGATAATCAGTGGTAAATATTGTGTCATCTACTAATGATTTACTATAATAATAATTTTTATGTCTTAATATTTCAATTGCATCTATAAATCCATCGACATATTGTTTAATATAAATTTTTATTTCCGACATGGTATTCATTAAATTTGTTTCATTCATGTTTTCAATGTTTTCTTTGATTGTTAACAACGTGTCTGTGAATTTATTTACAATAACATAATTAAAACTTTTTATCAGTTTCATATTTTTTATCTTATCTGTATTTAATTCAATAAAATGATCAAAATGTAGATCAGGAACAGGTATACCCAATTTAATAAACTGTTTATTAAGCTTGATTTCATCATTCAAAATTTTATTGTTTTTGTTAAATTTAAATGAATATCCATCATTACCATATAATATATAGAAGCCATCTTTTTGACTTAAAATTAACGTGTTATCGTCAGGCTGTGTACCTTTTCTAAGGTTGTCTATTAATTTTTTTCTTGTAATTATTTGTTTACCATATAAATATGTGTCAAGAAACACCTGTTCGGCTGTGGCAGCCACTGCCGCGGCAGCTTGCTGCGGCTGTTGCTGCAGCAGCCGTTGTTGCTGCTGTTGCTGCAGATATTGCTGCAGTGGCAGTTGTCGCCGCCGCTGTTGCTGCGGCTGTTGCTGCAGCAGCCGTTGTTGCTGCTGTTGCTGCAGATATTGCTGCTGTTGCTGCCGTTGCAGCTGTTGCTGCCGTTGTTGCTGCTGTTGTTGTTGCTGTTCATCCTGTTTAGCCTGTTCATTCTCAACCATCTTTATACTCTGTATATTCTGTTTATCAATATTTTTTGCACCCTGTAGCTCCAACGACAGTTGTTGCAGCCGTAGTTGCTTAGATATGTTAATTTCCTTATTAGTTTCCAATTGCAGTGCTGGGACCTCCAAAAATTGCTTGTCTACCGCATCCATCGCAGCCATCGCAGCTTCCCGCAATTTTACCGCCGATATTTGCAGGTTTGGATGCCGCAGTCTTTCGGCGAAACGCTGGTTATTCACGTCTTTTTGCGCCTTTATCGCTTTATCTAATGCAGTTTGCGCAGTTTGCACTGCTGTATTAAACGCTGCTTGCTGCGCCTGCTGCTGTTGCTGCTGCTGTTGCTGTTGTTGCTGTTGCTGCTGCCGCTGTTGCTGTTGCTGCAGCGGCAGCAACAGCCGCTGTTGCGGAAGCGGCGCTTCCTCTTCCGCTTCCTCTTCCGCTTCCTCTTCCTCTTCCGCTTCCTCTTCCTCTTCCTCTTCCGCGAGCGGATGCGGTTGCAGCGCATCTGCTTCCGCAACAACCGTTGCTGCCGTTGCTGCTGGCGCTGCTGCTTGCGCCGGTGGCGCTGGCGCTGCTGCATTTGTTGTTGATGGTGCTGCTTGTGCTGCTCGCTTTGCTGCTTCTTGTGCTTTTAGCGCGAACGCTTCAGCCTCTAGTGTAGCTTGCACTTTTTTCATATCGTCAACTTGAATATTTTCATCCTTGTTTTTCGCCAGCTGTTGCTGCTGCCGTTGCTGCTGCCGTTGCTGCCGTTGCTGCAGTTGCTGCTGCCGTTGCTGCTGCGCCTGTTGTACTAACTCTTTTTTCGCCTCCAATTTCTGCAATTTCTTCGTTGATAGATTTGCAACGCGTATTTGCTCTTCTTCACCTTCATCAACCGCTGTATTTGCTGCATCTTGCTGACGTAGCCTCTCTACCAATGCAAGCTGCTGCGGTTGCGCCGCTGCCGCTGTTGCTTGCTGATCTTGCTGATTTAGCCAACGTAGCTTCTCTATCGATGCAAACAGCGGTTGTTTCGACACTGCTGCAGCTTGCTGCTGCTGTTGTTGCTGCTGTTGCTGCTGCTGCCGTTGCTGCTGCTGTTGCTGCTGCTGCTGCGGCTGATGTTGCGGATGCGCTGCAACCGCATCCGCTTCCGCAACAACCGTTGCTGCCGGCGCATTTGTTGTTGTTAATGGCGCTGCTTGTGCTGCTGGCGCAACAACCGTTGCTGCCAGCGCATTTGTTGTTGTTGATGGCGCTGCTTGTGCTTTTAGCGCTGCTTGTGCTTTTAGCGCTGCTGCATTTGCTTTCGCCGCTGCAGCCTCTGGTTTAGCTTGCGCTATTTGCATATTTTTATCTTTGGTTTTCGCCTGCATGTAGTCTGTGTATACTATTTGTTTTAACGGGTTTACTTCATTATATATTTTCTCGTAATCAATTTCCATTTGTTTCAAATTTAACTTCGCCTGTTCATTTAACGTATCATATAATTCACGGTAAACAACATCTGCATTGTTAAATTTGATTGTTAAGCCTTCCGTTATATTATAATTTTTTGTTATTAAATTTATTTCAATATTTTTGCTCAATTGTGTTTTCATCTCTGTTAGAGTTAACATATACGTGTTTAATAAATCAATACATTTTTGTAGCGCATGCTCTGTCTTCTCCTGTTGTTGTTGCTGCGCCTGCCGCTGTTGTTGCTGCAGCTGTTGCAGCTGTGTTAGCGCTGCTGCTTTTGGATGTTTATTTTCGTATTCTTCAGAGTCGGTGGGGTTGGGGTCGGTGTCGAAGGAGTCGGAGTCGGAGTCGGTGGGGTTGGAGTCGGTGTCGAAGGAGTTGGAGTCGGAGTCGATTACTTCATCTTCCTTCTCTTCCTCTTCCTTCTCCTTCCGCTGCGGCTGCTGCTGTGCCTGCTGCAGCAGTTGCTGCTGTGCCTGTTGCTCCTCCTGCTGCTCATCCTGTTGCTGCTGTGCCTGCTGCTCCTGTTGTTGTTGTTGCAATAGAACATTTGAATCGTTTTGTGATAGTTTCGTATCTGTTACTGTTGGTACAGCAGCGGAAGCTGCTGGATTATCATTGTAGTATTCGTTGGAGTCGTCGTTGGAGTCGTTGGAGTCGTCGTCGGCGTCGTTGGCGTCGGCGGAGTCGGCGTCGTTGGAGTCGGAGTCGGAGGAGTCGGATAATTTATTTCTTATTTGCTCATTATGCTGTTGCAGCTGTTGTTGCGGTTGCACCATCATTGTGGTAGGTTTAATTTGAATATATCCAAAACCATATTTGTTTGTAGAAAACGAAAACCACCCATAGTTAGTTTTATATAAAAATATAAATATGTGTGGTATAGTAGACATGCTTGGGTAATATATAATGTCTTCAAATATCATATTTGAGTCACCTCTAAATATCAAATAATAATCTGTTGGTTTATTTATGTTCATGCCTATAATTTCATCTTTTACACATATATATATATAATCTGTATCTGGACCATTCGTAATTCCGGTAATGTTCCATTTATTATTATTTAAAATAATCTGATTGGTGTTTCGATTAACTAAATATATGACATTATTAAACAATAATATAATATTGTTGTCTTTAAATAGTATACGACTTATAGCTGATGTATTTCTTTTACGAATGTCTATTGCAACACAGTAATTATCGATAGAACCAGAATTGCCAAAATCTGATGATTCTATGCATAACCTGTTCTCATTATTTATATACAATATAAATAATTTTATATAAATAGTTATATAAAGAATTTGACCATTTTTGAATTGGTATAGATTATCTACCTCAAATATAATATTATCAGATTTCTTCACTAAAGAATATATTGTGTTTGTATCTAAATTTAAACCAATTCCTTTTTCACTACTTGAAGAATATATTATATCGATACTAAACGTTTGTTTAGATTTTTTGAACGTGAAATATTTATTGGATCGTATCTTGTGTTCTATGTTTTTATTGCCAGTAATTTTATCAAATCTGTTGAGCCCATTAAATTGCCGAATTGTATTATTAATACCATTTATATATAATGTATTATTATTTCCTACTTTACATATACTAATAGGTGAAGATATATTTTTTATATCTTTGAATTCATTATATATAATACGATCTTTTATAGTTTCATATCTAGGATCAATAGTATTTTCTACTCCACCTGTTATATCTAAATGTTGAATTGGCTCAGATCCACCTTTACGACGTCTGAATAATATTAAATACACAATCACAATAAATATAATTAATATGAATCCAATAACTATATCCCAGTTGTCCATTTTAACTATATATTGAAAAATTAATATAACTAACTATATATAGTATTTTTATTTTATATATATATATAATAAAAAATAATTATAATATAAACTTTAAATACTAAGTATCAGACAAATTTTATTAATTTCTGTAAAATTCCGTATAATTTCATTATTCAATCTGTCAGATATACAGAATATTTCCCATTGTTTTATAAATGGAATCAAACTTTCTATAGTTTTTTTTGTATTTGAATATTTGATTGAGGCAAAATTAGCAATTGCCATTACCTGTTCATCTTCCGATAAAGTCTTAATTAAATCTATATCTAATGGTTTTAGATATTCATATTGCAGATTTATAATATATCCAATAATAGTAGGAAGTAGAATATATTTGCGATCTGTTAAATTATCAATATGATTAATATATTTAAGTAATGTTTTAATATTTACTTTAGTTTTTGTAATTTGATCAGCATATTCGTAAAGAGTATCAAATACTAATTGACTTGTCATATTTATTTATACTATATTTATAGTATATTTATAGTATAAATTCATTTTTTACAATTTATATAAATACAAAAAATGGCTTCAAAATCTATAAACCTAGTATGTATCCCGTCATATATTGATTTATCTACATTTAAAATAACATTTACATTAGTCAATTATATCGATTCGTCGATTAAACCATGGGTTACTCTTAAAGATTCATTTCCATTTATACCGGGTGCTAAATATCCATTTAAATTATATGAATGTGGACCTGATCATCTAGGACATGTTGGTGAATTCTGGTTATCACTTAAGAAAAATACAAAAAGACATGATAGTGTAGCTCAATATATAAAAGAATTGACAGGAACGGCTGTTATTGTATCTGTTACACCAAAAAAATATTCGTTTAAATCGGAATCTGGGAAATACAAAATCGGTTATTCACTTGTCTTTAAAGGTATAGTACCTTTCTAAACCTCACGCCATTTACTCCCTACGCACTACGCCCTGCGGGCTTCGTAGCTACGGTCGCCATGGCTGCGGTTTAAATCCGGGCGTGCGAGGTGCGAAGCACGCCCTTTACTCCCTCCGGGCGTGATGTTTTTAAATAGAAATTCTAATTGTGTCTTTTTGACATTATATTATATTCAGATTTAAAAATATTTATACTGTATCTTTTTAGATTTTTAATACATACGCTTGTATCGGATTGAACTGCAGGCTAGCGACCAAAGGTCGCGCCAGCCGCGAAGTTCATGACACAGCTTATTATATATGATAAAGATAAATTATTCGAACCATTTGGTCTCGTTAATACCGGTGTAATATGTTATATGAATTCTTTACTTCAAGCACTTGTAAGTTGTACTGCATTTAATAAAGTTATATTAGAAAATGAAGAATATATGCATAAAACAAAAATCGGGACTGTATTATTTGAATTTATAACATGTGCAACACATAATCCGAAAGATACCGGCGTATTTAGTCAAAAAGTAGTTGCGACATTAGTAGAAGAATTAAAAGTACGTCATCCGAATATTATATATGGTCGTGGTCAAGAATGTGCATCAGAAGGATTATCTTTATTATTAGAACTATTAAATGGCCCAGAAATACCACTTAATGATTCTACATCATCAAATCCAGTATCTAAGCTGTTTTGTTCAAAATATAAAAAGATTGTTGGATGTGAGAAATGTAATCATAAAAATGAATCAATGGAATATAGAAATCAACATATTATTCATAAATACGATGATATGGCTAAGGATATTCTTATTAGTGTAAATATGTTAGCCGATTATAAATGTGATAAATGTAGTGAATCAGGATGTTGTAAAGAAGTGGTTGCAATTACTCGTATACCTGAGATATTGGTTATTACGGATGCAGTTATATTGGCATGTCGATTATTTCATCAACCAACTACTATTAATCCAACTCCACCCGGATTTGTATTCGAAGGAATCAGTGGTCCGATCAAATATTATAAGGTTGCACAAGTTGAACAAAGTGGGTCACTTGACTCTGGACATTATATATCAAAAGGAATTCGAAAAGGTTTAGAAACATATTTATTTAATGATCAATCTGCAAGTAAAATTGATATATTAAATCCAACTCCGAACACATTTTTAACATTTTATCATGTATTATAAACCCTTGTGAAATACCAAATTTGATTTTTTAAGTCTCAAATATTATTGATTATATTGTCTGACTTTTGACAATTATACGCCACATTGTTTCAACATGGTGAATCCTTTTGTCCCAGGTGCTATTGGTCCCGTATCGACTACACCCGTCCTATTCGGGTTTTGTAACGCAATTAACTATATCCGCAATCAGTGTATTGTTGGTGATTGTATTGTTCCTATTCCAGGTACAAACTACGTTGTCAAGTTTAGTAATGGCGTAATCCCGTACATGTGTTACACTATCACTGATACTAATGGAAATATCACATATCACGATATCGGTACAATCACGTGGCCTAAAACAAGTATTCCGAACCCAAAAATGATTATTGTTGTCCAACCTTGTCCTGGGCTCTATAACACATACAACTTACCCAGTCTTCTTGCTGATCTGAAAGGCGCCACATCCGATAAACCGGAACCACATGAATTTGTAAAATGTGTAGTATATATTCTTAATAGTATCGGATATATGTCGCTGCAGAATGAATCAACTGATCAAGATGTATCTCATTCTGATATTATGGATCAGTTGAAAGCGTTGTTTGATCAGACAGATGTGGAACATGCTACGAATCATATGAAAAAAATCTTTGACCTTATGCATCAGCTTGAGCGCATCGTGATTTCGAGTGTTATTTGATTATTTGATTTTTTATAATATCGTGTATAACCAATGTTTAGTCGATAGTTGCAGTATTTATATTGTTACTAATACATTTTCGCCATTAATATTATCAGAATACTTTATAGTTTTAATACCATGTATACGCAGATATTTACAACAATTTGGACATGGTGCTGAATTATTAAATATACGTGTACCATCACTATTAGTTCTTGTCGAATTACGTACAACAATCAAAGTTGTGTTAGTTAGTTTATTTTTTTTTATTGTATGATTTAACTTATAAATTCTCTGAGATCTCAAATACTGCATCAATACATTCATCTCGGCATGTGTACTTGAACATGATACTTGTCCAATACGACCGTATAGAGAGTTTGATCCTACAAATACACCCTTTTGGAACACGACCCTTTTGGATCAAATAACACGGCACCGTGGCGCAGTCGCGCGACTGCGCCCATATTAGTTTGTGCTGATTCAAAACACATTTCGATATATTCGTGTTCAGACTTTGATAACTCCGAGATATGTTGGATCTTTGTAATTTGAAATGCCATGGTTCTGAGAATTAAATATAATATAAACAATATAAGTAATAAAATTCAAATTTCACAATAAAATTCAAATTTCACAATAAAATTCAAATTTCACAATGAAATTTGAATTTTTTATGTCTCTGTATATAAAACCCACTTATTACGACTTAACCTTGCTTGCTTTGACATGTCCAACTTGCAATTAACCGAAGAGGTCCCTACGGACCCAGCAAAATGCTCACCATTCGAATCGTCGTTCGAACCGCCGTTCAAATCGTCGTTCAAACTGCTGTGTGATGCAGCGAATTTCGTAGATGAGTTGACGAAGCCGACGAAGTCGAAGAAGCTGATGAAGATGAAGCAACGCCAGAAGTTAGTGGGATGTCTCGTAAAGAGGAACTTCATTGTCCACGGACTCTTGATCACGTTCCAAGGGGTTGTGTTCGAACAGACCGGTAACCGTTGCCACGTATACTGGCCTCGTGACCACACCAACACGTGGGAGAATGCTGCAAACCTCACCGTGGTCGTCGCCTGTTGATATTAAACAAACTGATTATTAGTTTGTTTTTTTAATAATATGTAAAAAATATTTTTTAAATTTTTCGGATTTAAACCATAGATTTATGTAAATCGCGTCATACTATTTCTTGAGCTATAGTTATGTCTGTAATCATCACCTTCAGCAAATTGTGATTGAGATCCATATGTCGGTGGTGTTTCAAATCGATATGCTGAGAATCCAGTTCTTGGCATGGCCATTGTAGCAGCTTCTTCCATATCACCAATAATTATAGTTGTACGACTAGTCGGCGCGACTTCAGCTGCCCATGTACCATGTTGACTTGACATAGCAGAGGTTATTACTGAACCTTCTAATGTAGTTTGATAATCAACTTCAGATGAGCTATTTTCAGATGTTACAGTTGAATACCAAGAATCACTCACACCTTCTGATAAACTATCAGTGGTAGCCGGTGTACTTGCGGTACCCGCTGTACCACTAGATACTGTATCATCAAAATTATTTGTAAATGGATAAATTGAATCTATTGCAGTTTTAAAACCTGTGTTAGTACCATATAATACCATTATAACAATTGCAATTATAATTAAAACAGCAAATAAAGTTGCAATAACAGCACCCACGATTGCCCAGCTCATCTTTAAAGTTAGTTTGTCTATATATAAAAAATAAGAATATATACAATAATATATATAATATATGATATAAAAATAAAAAATAAAATAAGTTTAAAGAAAATTATTATTTACAATACAAACTCGCTAGGTTGACTTGCCGATATTTTTAATATTTTCGCATCATTATAAATATTTTTATAGATATCAACCTTTTCAATTGATGGTTGATATTTCAGTCGTGTATTTTTTAATTGTTCAATAGTACGATCAACATATACATTCATATACTGGAGTTTATGTAATATAATAATTTGATCCCATAAATTACTTAATTTATCTAATACTAACTTATCTGACTCAGTTATCATATTTGATATTTCGATACTATTAGTTATATTAGTACGTCCTTGTTCGATAAGTAATTCTAGTGAATAATTATATTTATTAGCAATTATATCTAATTCTGGTAATAATTCATATACACCAGTGCCTAATAATTTAAGCTGCTTATCATATTGCATATTTAATTTATAATAGATTCCCATATCCTTTTTATTTAACTTATATTTTTGATGTAATTTATATAAATCAATTCCGCAAACATCAGGAATTGGGTCACCTTTATCAGTAAGTCCGTACTGTTTTAATAAATTAATAAAGTAATCATTAAATATAGATTTATTATTTGCAATATATGTATTAATATATGTATCGACACATCCCATATATAATTTTAATACAGCATCATAATTACTAGTTTCATCCATAAATATAGTCCAATCAACATATTCACCATTAAGCATGTTTATAGATTTACCCAATTTATTAGACAGAGAATTATAACATTCTTGAGATACTGTTTTCCATACTCGCTTATATGCAAGTCCGCGTTGCGTTCGACCTTTTTTATCATAACCCTGAAGTTGATGAATATAGTTCAAAAGATATTTTTTAGCATTATTAACTTCACATTCTTCTAGTTTTTTTAGTTGTTCAGCTGTATTATTAAATATACCTTTTGGATAAAAGTCTGAATAATATGAAATAAACCGTGCTGCCGGTGTTATCAATTGTTTTTCTAAATAATATGAATAATCAATTTGTAGATTTTTAGTTCTGACAACTGTATCATATTCCATTTTATCACCAACTGTTGTTTTAATTACTTTACCTTGCATATCAAATTCTTTATCACACATAGTAATTATATAATTAAATCGTTCATATACATCTGGTATACGATATATCCGTTCATTTGGCGGTTTTCCATTTTCAATAAGTTTTGTATTGTATAAATCTTCTATAGCCATTTTAACTCTCATTCGTTTGACGAAATTTTGGACAGATATATTTTGTTTATCTGGTTTCCATACCGCACTTTTAATATATTCAGATAAATCTTTCTCTTTACAAGTATCTACTTGCACTTTTAATGCTTCTTCAATAATTGTCTTCATACCAACTCGATTTGTAATACGCATTAAACGCCACATTGATTCATCCGAAAATTTTACAAGGAATTTAGAATTACCCTGTTTAATAGATTCAATACCTTTGATAAATAGTTTTTTAGGTCTGAAATTGATTACATTTTCATGTGCAATTCCATAATATTTCTTTTTACCTACAAATGATACCGGACAAAGTACCTCTTCATAAGCCATATTTAGGAATTTAGTCCCATTATCTTGCTCTAGATATAAATTTACTTCTTTTTTTAATATTGATAATTCATCCATAGTTATCTGAACTAATTCAGTTAAATATGATTCATAGTCAATTTGGTTTGTTATATATTTATAATCACTATCTCTAAATTTATCATTACCACATTCAACATATAATGAATCCGTATCACCATAAATAATATTGAATTTCTTTAATAATACATATTGAGATACATATTTAAGATTATATTGACCCATTGAAGTCACACCAGCTGCTAATTGTAATAGGTATAAAGCAGATGTTTTATTTCCAATTTCACCATAAAACGTGTTCATATATACTTTAAGTGCCTTTTGCTTAGAATCGATATTAATATGCATGCGCCTAGTAGCTTGATATATTAATTCAAATTCTTCACTAGATTTACATTGTTGTAGATATTTGATATTATTTGTTATATCGGTAATTGCATATTTATGTTTTATTGGATCTAATTTAGATACTTTTTGTTCTTGTTCAGTTAATTCGATATTAACACTGTCAATCAATGATATTTTATTTTTTTCAGCATTACCGTAAACAATTTCCATATTTTCTATAAGTTTACCGTAATAATGCATTTCGTGCTTTAGAATAACACGTTTATTAAATAACCGTACTAGAATTTCGACTAATAGGCCATATTTTGATTCATCATTTTTATGTCTGACAAACCATCCATGTACCACTTTACCAGCAAAATCAATCTGACTATGATGCATTTGATAACCCTCCATTTCAAGTCTATGTGCATCTTCTTCAAGTTCTACAAACATATCCGGAGATAGGTTATAAGTCATAATAATAGACGGATATAGCGAACTATAGTCTAAACCGGTTACAGGTCTACCAAATTTGATTGATGTAATAATCTTATTCACTTTTACTTGAATATCGGGAGGAAGTATTGCATTAATCTCCTCAATATTACGTATTTTATTTTCATTATTTACCACACCATTTGTTTTCTTAAGTTCATATGTTGCAATATATTCGGCTATTTCCACTCGCATTGCCTCCATAGCTATGAATGTCGGATCTTCAACATTAGGATATGTACCTTTTTTAGGTTGGAATACGAATGCACCTTCATATTTAGCACTACTTGTATCAGACTCTCCGATTAAATTAATAAGTAGATTTTTCATATTGGCATATGCACCAGCCATATTTCGGATTTTATGTCCGTCTGCACGGAATATAGCATCATAGAAAGATGTAAACGCAAGTGCCGATAACTCACGTTTATCACCAATAATATTTTTCTTAATCAAAAGTTGAGGACAACGCATACTATCAATTATACAATAATGAATTACTTCACGCATACCTGCAATATCTCGAGTTTTGTAAATATTATCCATTCTATCATACGGCATATCTGCTTTTGGTTTAATACCACATATATCTAAGAAGAATTTAAGTTTTTTAGATGATGCTTTTGGCATTAATTTCTTAAATACAACCATCGAATCAATAGGTATATAACCTGGTGTTTTTATAAATTTACATGTTTCTTCTGTACCAGCACATATCTTTACCTTTTCAGTACATATGTTATATTTAGTAGATCCAACGTTATCAATCTTATAAAATGGAGTTGTTGACATATTATTTACAATTTCACCTATAATATTATATTCGACAGATTTATTAATAATAAATGGCCAATCATAACCCATACAATTAAATCCTGTTATAATATCCGGCTGCATCTTTTTAATAATTAAACTGAATGCTTTAATCATATTAATCTCGCGAACTCGGATACTTTCTCTAGATGTATCTATGCTATTTGATGTATTATCAAGACATACAATCGTTTTCCATCTATCATCTACTTCAGTCTCAATATCAGTTATACTAACCGTATAAAATGGCTTAGGATCATCTTTAAAATGAAATGTCATAGAGATTACGAATAAATGGCTTTCTGGTAAATCTGGTTTAGGAACATCACGTGATCCATTATCATTATAAGTCTCAGTATCCCAACCCATTATTACTGTTCTATCTTTATCAATTTGTTTTGCATTTTGTTGTTGTAATGTCTGATTTTCTTGTGTATCCATACTGTTCACAACTGCTTTTATATTTTTAACATTTATTCGGAATATATATTCTACACCAGATGATTTTGGTTGATATCGTTCTTTATGCATTCCGTTTGGGTGCATACCACCATTATATGTATCATAATCGGATATATAAGTCCAATCGGTAAGAGGAATCTGAAAATTACGTGTTACTAATCGAAAATAGTCTTTAGTTTTACCATCATTTGATGCAGTTTCGAACTTATCAACTAATATTTTTAATGCATTATTGCGATCAGATAGATTATTAAAGTAAATACGATTCCAATCAACTGGTTCTTTACAAAATCCTTTGAATGGTTTTCGTTTTATATGTTCAACCAATATATAATTTACATTACCCACAGTCATTAGTTTCTTAACATATTTTGCATTATCTTCATGGGTCGATCCAATTGGTACTCGTATATCAAAGTATACTTCAATACCATCAAGTACAACTTGTACTTTTTGACCAGTTTCCAATATACCATATAAATTTAATTTATATATTTTGGTCGATTTATTACCAATATATTGGTTTTCATTACTTTCAACAACATCAATTGGCATAAATAAAAGTGGTTTAGTATCTTGAATATCTTGTTCAATCTCAGTTATTAGTTTATTAGGAACTAGTTTCTGTATCCAATCTGCCCTATTCGCCAATCCTTCTAATTCATTTTCATTTCCATTAAAATATATTGGTTTGGCAGTTTGAGATGCTAAACCGACATCATCGTCATCCATTGACCCTCCTTATACGTAATATGTGCAGCTCAACCCGATTCCTTATAAATGAGTTTAGCTGTGAGGGTCACGAGCTCAGTTGATTCGGTCAAAACACACAAAGTGTAAGCGGTGGTTTAAATCTGATTCCCTATACACTATATAATCGATGTAGGTTAAGGGCTCCTACTTAGGCGTTTTAAATCCGTGGCTTGTAAGATATACTACATATAAGGTAGAAAATATGCGCGAAAATCGTTACAATATCATTATATATCTATTGTTTAGTATTAATTCAAAATTGAATAAAGAATTTACACATATATTATATAGTTTTATATGTGTAATTCATTATAAACCAGTATATTCTACTCATCCATTAGCAGCATATATAATAGTTTGGTAAACAACATTCGCGCAGATCTGCTACCTTATACGTAGTGTGTGATAAGATAATTAAATAATTTAAACCACCGATTTATTAAGTGCTGACCTAAGTTTGTATTGTGTCAAAAATCGGATTTAAACCGCAGCCCTGGCGACCGCAGAGGAACGCGTAGCGTTCCGTAGGTGCGAAGCACCTTTTCACGCCCGGATTTAAACCGCAGCCCTGGCGACCGAAGAGGAACGCTACGCGTTCCGTGGGTGCGAAGCACCCCGAAGGGAGTAAAGGGCGTGAGGTTTAGGCGAGAGGGTCAAGATGAACAAACAATTGGCTGTATTGAGTTTGATGTTTGATCATTTGAAAAAACGTATTACTATTAAAAATGATTTTGGCGGACACGCGAATATGTCCGCATTTATTATTGATAATAGTTGTTGTGTTTTATGTGACTGGCTATAACAAATATATGTCACCAATAAGTAAAAATACAATACATGCCGAAGTAGATGCATTGATTAAATTTTCCAAAAAATTCAATAAAATACAATCCCAAATATCGGATAAAACATTTAGTTTATGTGTATTTCGGACGAATAAACAAGGAAATAGACTTATGTGTAGTGCATGCTGTAATAATTGTATGAAAAGTATACATGATTTTAATCAAAAAAATAAATTTAAGATATCTAATATATATTATATTGATTGGGATTCAAATATACAAGTTCACAGAGTTTAAATAGCTGGGTTTGAGTTAATTTCCATTCCACAATATTTTACTGGATATTGTTCGTAATTTACCAAATCGATTAATCCAATATTATTAGAATCAAGTAATAATAGTCGAAACGCGTCCCAAAATTCGGGTGGATGTCCGTCATATGGAATAGATATATGTGCCAATTCATGTATAAATACAAATGTTAATGTATTAATATCATGTATACTATACATTACATTATTACTCACAGATCCATCTGGTGAGATAACATTAATTGTATTATTTTTTGAATTGCGTAAACATAATGCGATTGTTGATCCATCATTATATGTATAAGACGTATCACCATTTATATTTTTTGGTGAATTTTCAACTAGATTATCTGGATTATAATATTTGAGTAATCGTTCTGTCATCGAACTAGTTGAATGTACTGAATTCATCCCATTTGAATTTTTTAAGTATTTTAATAATGTAATTGCCTTATTATTTAAAATAGATAATATATACTCTGAAGAATTGGATTCAACGCCAGGTTCATCTATATTAGTTGTATGTAACTTATGTACTCTATATGTCAATCCATCATTACTAGTTCTAAAAATTGTATTTGCAATAGAAAATTTAGAACCACGATTAGCAATTAATATAATAATTAATATAACTAGTGTTATTATTATACCAATTTGTATATATTTATCTAATCCCATTTATAAAAATTCGAAATCATAAAGATATATAAACAATTATATATATAATATATATAATATTGATGTATGATATATAAAATTAAAATAATTGAATCATTGTATAATACCGACTAAGTATATAAAGTATTAGTGATCGCAATATTTAGTATGGACAACCCATATAAATTAAAACCATTTAAATTAAATGTAATAAATATTGGACAAGAACCAACAATTTATGTATTTTTAGGTAATGTACCGATTGCTATTTTAAATGCAGCAAATTCGTTTAAACAAACAAGTAAAGGAGTTAAATGGGATAATATATCTGAACAAATATTAAAAAACTTTTATGGTGTTAGATGGAAATATATATTATCGATTAAACACAAATCTCAGAATATTGATGGTGGTAATGATTTTAATGACTTTGATAATATAATAGTTGATAAAAGTGGAAATGTTATTGATAATAATAAATATATCGATAATGGATACAAATCAACTGAATCCAAAATAATATATTCGAATATATCTATATATCCGGAAGATACACTAGAAGATATAAAAAATAAGATATTCATTGCATGTAATATACAATATTGTAAACAACATGTATTTTATTATGTAGATGGTCAAATTACTACGACATATGATATTATTATTGATGATTCGATTATAAAACCAGATATATTAAAATTCATAAAATCAATTTCTGATAGTGAAAAAACACTTCCGCGTACCGCAGAACAACAAGATACAATAATTGGTATTCCGGTTGATAAATATATAAGTGAATATAAAAATAGTATAAACATCGATCCATTAGAACCATTTACATCAATGACTGATCAATCGAATAATTTAATACATATAATGTATGTGGTTAATATAGATTCTATTCTAAATCTAGTAAATGCAGATATTAAAACGGTTATAGATGATAAATATCAATTTGATTTGTTTTATTATGGATTTGTACTTAAATTTTGGCCATCATTTTCGATGTTAGCATTTAAAACAATGATAACTGAACCAAATGTTATGGAAATAAAATTTCCATATTTATTTAGATCATATACAAAAATAAAAAATATGTTAATTGCTGAACAAACAATTATTGATTCAGTTTATAATAGATCAAAACAAACAATTCTTCGTCAACAAGAAATCGAAGAATTTGATGGTATAGCAGTAACTAGAGCAAAATTATTTATTTCACCATCTGAAATGAGATTTGTTATTAATATACGTAATATATTTGATATTATTCGAGTAACAAAAAATATACCGGTAATAGTTGCAAATGTTCAACCATTTGATATGGGTATATTAGATCAAATGAATAATTTTGTGTTAGAAAAAACCCATATATCAATTGCATCATATCGATATAGCCCAGGTGCGAGTAAAAATATTGATAAGTTTATTAATACACGATTTATACGATCTGGGATTAATTTCTTAATCGTACAAAATAAAACTGATAATATAAATATAATTAACAAACGGATTCATTTTGTTTATTTAACAATTTTCTATGATGGATATTATCATATCGAAAGCACTTGGGATGAATCTGAAAGAGTTAATTTTACTGGTATTATTACTAAATTAACAAAAGTAATAAATCCAATAATCGACACAATTAATAACTATAAAGATATAACACTTCCACTTGGTAATATATTTGATATATCAGGAAATCGCAAAACTAAATTAGGTTCACTTATAATTAATACATATTGGCCACATGCATTATCCGATATAGGATTTAAAAATATGAAATTACGACTTAAAAAATACGAAGATGCGGGTATTATATCTGTTCGAAGTAATCAACAGCCAGGTATATATACATTTTATTTTAAAAAGAATATAACAAATCGCGAAAGCAGTTTTATTAATTATACATTGAATCGTAGAATGTTTTCAATGGGAATTAAAAATAGTACTATCAATAAATATGATTATCTTACAAATCCAGATATTAGAAATATTTGGAATAGTGTATATGTCGGTAGAATGGTTAAATTACATCAGAAATCAACATTACTAACAATTGAAATTTTTAATGTTGATATAGTTGAATTTCGATTTATTAATATGTATATGTTAACATTCTTAGATTCATTAATATATGGATCTGATCCAATTAATGGGGTTATTAATCCATCAGATCCAAATGAAAATATTAGTAGATTACGTACATTACATGAACAAGATCCTAATTTATTTAATTTACGGAAATATGATAGTAATGCAACCGTGTATTCTATATTATGTCAAGGTGAAAGACAACCGGAAATATTAACAAAAAAGGAATCTAAGAAATATAATAAATCTGATATTACTAAGTTTTGGAATTTTACAGAACAACATTCAGCATATTATCGTTGTCCATCTAAGAAATATCCATATTTACAATTTAGTATTGGTAAACATCCATTAGGATATTGTATTCCGTGTTGTAAAAAAACTAGGATTGTAAAAGATAGTCGTGCATATTCTAAAACATATAAATGTTTAACTAAATTTAAAATTGAAAATCATAATAATAATGATAATCAAAATGCAACCAGACATATTCTTACTTATGGAAAAGAAATTTCAGTTGGTCGAATTTCATATGCACCATCTACTATCGCTGATGATTTATTATATAAATCACTCGATGTTAATACACCATTTGTATATAGATTAATTGGTGTAATTCAGAAAACTGATACAATGCCCGATGCCGGGTTTTTCTATGCTATTGCAAGTGCATTTGAATATGAATCAAAAGATTTTGTTAACGAATTAGTGGATACAATTAGTATATTAGGTGAATCATATGTAAATTTAGCAAATGGAGCAGCTTCTATATTTACAACATCAAAAGAGTTGATAGATGCATTAATAGATACATTTATTAATACAGAAAGTAATGATAAATTGTTTTCTGTATTTGGTCCAGGTGGATATGCACATACAATCTGGAAAGATTTAATTATTTCATTAATTAGAATCAGATTTGAAATCGAAATTGTCGAATTTATTGATGTTGAACAAAACACAACTAATGATGAATATATATTATCTGATATTGATAATATGATATTTAAAGCTGATGCCGTGGCAATTAGTAAACTTAAAAACTCAAATGTTACACTATGTAATATAGCAATAATAATAACTAATAAATTAGGTTCATATCCATTTGTTGCAATGGATCAAAATGTATTTATAAAACATACACGTGGTTATGGTCCCGCTCGTAGATTCTTTTCATCTGAATATAGTACTGGTGAATTCAAAGATTCAGTTGTTAAATCACTTAGACAAATGTTATTAACTGAAATCAAATATAAATGTATTAGTTCAAATAAATATCTAGATTTAGATACAATAGATATATTATGTTGTAAACATGACTATATAGTTGAATATAATATGATTAATATAAGATCAATGTGTTATGGTATTATAATTCATATACCTGATTCAGATGGTAAAGTATATTATCCAATTCCATATTCTGCATATTATTTAAAACCTAAAACAAATGGAAAATCAGCAGCAAATATATATGACGGATTTATACCTACTCATGATTCAGATAATAAATTAATTAAATATCCTGCAAATCTGTTAAATACTGTTTTCGATAAATTTAATATATTATTTAATCTTATGATTATAAATAAAATGGTATCAAATGATAAAATAATCGGGTTTATATGTAAATATGAATGTATTGCATCTTCGGTATTAATATTCTATCATGATGAAATAGATCGTGAAGAATGTAAAAAATATAATTGGGGTAATGCACCAGATACAATTATACCATATAATCTTTATGATATTAATAATATAATTTATAATAACAATGGAATTGCAGATTCTAGAATATCTGATGATAAAATAGACGCGATTAATAATGCAAATTATATGAATAGTCTATATGATTTATTTGTAGCCGAATTTATTGCATCTATAAAGGATTCTTTGAATAAACCACTTCGTACAATAATCACTAATATAATTAAAAAATCTAACTTTTCATCATCAAATGAAATATTGAATTTTATAGAAAAAATATCTAAAATATTGGACAGAAAAGATCTAATAATGTTTAAGAATTTTCTCAAATCATATACAGTAAGTCAAAATATTCAAACCTCATTAATTAATGATTTGAATAATAATAAATTTATATTTGATTGGATTATTATTAATAATCTACGTAAAATGAAATCAACACAATCTATTATTAATGAATTAGATAATATATTATCTAATCGCATGCATTTTATAGATGAGAAAGAGAAACCAATAATTGATAATGTATTTATTGCATGTAGTATTGAATTACCTAAAGATATTAGTGGACAATCACATTGTATTAATAAAAAATTAATGATTTCCAAGACATATTATAAATCATATTTATCTATTTTAGCATATGATATTTTAAATCCTAATAAATCAGATTTAATTTATTTATTAACAACAGGTATAATTGATTCATTTAAATTTTCAACCGTCGAAGGTGAACAAATTAATATTTCAAATTTAAATTCGTAATGTCAAATTCAGTAAGTTTAGATAATATTGTTAAACCTTCTAATTCGAGTAATATTATTAATGCATTGAATGTTAAGGCAATTATAGGATTATTTGTAATTTTTATACTTGTAACAAATACAATGTTTACTGAAAATATTTTATCAAAAATTAAAGGAACATATAATGGAACACAACTAAGTATTGTAGGTATTATAATTCAGAGTATTATTATGATAATATTGTATATAGCATTATTATTCTTAATTAAATACGAAATTGTTTAATTTTATACCTCTAAACCTCACGCCATTTACGCCCTTCTAAACCTCACGCCCTTCTAAACCTCACGCCCTTCTAAACCTCACGCCCTTTACTCCCTTCGGGGTGCTTCGCACCCACGGAACGCTACGCGTTCCTCTTCGGTCGCCAGGGCTGCGATTTAAA
>Ga0214919_10004008_pt1 | contig 21734 bp, 10 predicted proteins | sample LL1503_MetaG_FD_177994 | JGI IMG/M metagenome (GOLD analysis project Ga0214919, IMG submission 177994) | Freshwater microbial communities from Lake Lanier, Atlanta, Georgia, United States - LL-1503 | ecosystem: Environmental > Aquatic > Freshwater > Lake | place: USA: Georgia | collected... | reverse complement strand
ACTGTTCCGTTTTTATTAACCTGTCCACAACCACCCACTAAAGAAATAGTATAATTAAATACTCCAGTAACGGAGGGTGTACCTGTAATTTTAATTTTATTAGATTGAAAAACTGCTTGCAATCCCGTTGGCAATCCAGTTATTGTAAAACCTGCAGCGCCTACTGTAGTATATTCGATGGAATTAATACTTTTGCCAATACAGATGGATTGGCTGTCGGTATTAGCAGTAGAGGAAAGTGTTATCGTATTTTCTGGAGTTACATTTATATCACCCAATTTATCAGCTATTGTACAACCCCCTATCAAAGAAATTTTATAATTAAAAGAACCCGATACGGATGGCGAACCACTCAATACAATTGCATCGTTTGACCATATTCCTGAAACACCAACTGGCAGGCCAGTAAAATTTGCTCCTGTTGCACCAGTGGTACTATAGGTTATATTATCAATGGTAGTATTAATACATTTTAGTTGATTATCAGTTCCCGTTAAAGAACTCAAGGCAATGGTATTTTTCGGCTTAACGGCAATGGTTCCAGTAGTTGTAACTATACCACATCCTCCCGTTAATGTAATGGTATAAGTGAGTGCGGTTCCAACAACGGTAGGTGTACCACTAATTGTTAATACATTATTTGACCATGAACTTGAAATGCCTGATGGCAAGTTGGTAACAGTAGCTCCTGTGGCAATAGTAGTAGCATAAATAATAGGAGTCATTGCAGTGTTAGCACAAACTGATTGCGCATCAGTTCCCGCTGCGGATGTTCTAGTGACCGTATTATTTGCCAACACAGTAATAGTTCCAGTAGTTGTAATTACTCCACAGCCTCCTGTTAAAGTAATAGAATAAGTTTGTGCAGCAACAGAAATGGTTGGAGTTCCGCTGATAGTGATTGTATTATTAGACCAAACTCCACTAACACCAGCAGGCAAACCACTGAATGTAGCTCCGGTAGCTCCTGTTGTTGAATAAGTAATCGATGTGATGGCTGAATTGATACAAACAGTCTGCGCAATAGTACTAGCAGCAGATGTCCGAGTCACCGTATTATTCGGTGTAACTGCAATGGTGCCAGTAGTTGTAAATACACCACATCCGCCAGTTAAATTAACTGTGTATGTTTTAGCAGATCCAGCAACAGTAGGTGTTCCACTGATTGTTAAAATATTATTTGACCATGAACTACTAATACCTGAAGGTAAGTTAGAGACATTAGCACCAGTAGCAACAGTAGTTGCATAGGTAATATTGGAGATCGCCGTATTGATACAAACAACCTGAGTTTCTGTTGCAATAGCAGTTGATCTAGTTGCTGTATTGTTTGCAGACACCGTGATGGTTCCAGTGGTTGTAATTACACCGCAGCCCCCTGTTAAAGTAACAGTATAAGTTTGTGCAGCAACAGAAATGGTTGGAATTCCGCTAATAGTGATTATATTATTTGACCAAACTCCATTAACACCAGCAGGCAAACCACTGAATGTAGCACCGGTAGCTCCTATAGTCGAATAAGTGATAGGAGTCATTGAAGTATTGATACAAACCGTCTGAGCAACGGATGCAGCAGCAGAGGTTCTAGTTACCGTATTATTTGCGGTAACTGAAATGGTGCCTGTAGCTGTTATGACCCCGCAACCACCTGTTAATGGTATGCTGTAATTAAATATTCCGCTTGAACTGGGCGTTCCACTGATGGTGATAGTATTGGAAGTCCAAGAAGCGCTTACCCCGGCAGGTAAGCCATTGGCAGCATTAATTCCACTACCAGAAATACCGGTTGCTCCTGTTGTTAAATGTATAATATTCGTTAAGGCTGTATTGATACATATCGTTGGAGTGGAGGACGCATTACCTACTGTGTTTATTGATTTTACTATTGTAGCAATGGATGAAGTGGCTGATGCAGCGGTACAATTATTTGAATTGGAATAATTGATAGTCACCGTTTTACTGCCAGTCGTCAACCATTTTAGAGTGACGGTATTGCTCGATGTTGTTCCTCCAGATGTAATCGTATAATCTGTATTTAAGATTCCGGGTATTGTCCAAATATAATTGAATTGACCAGATTGAGTTGAATAGGTTACATCAATACTTGGACAGGCAGTAGCTCCGGGTTCTGCGATAAAAGTAGGGGAAGGAAGTGCATTTACTACTACAAGCCAAGTTCCAGATGATAATGCATAGGTTAAATTACATGTTCCATCCTTGGCATAACGTGTATAGGTTGTTGAGGCTGTCAATCCAGTTGGAGGGTCATAAGTTGTCGAATTTGAATTCCCAATATCTACACCATTTGCCTGCCATTTATAAGTGATTGAAGCATCCCCTCCTGAAGAAGCTGTTGTACTTCCGATTAATAAAGGATTGCCATTATAACAAATTATTTCACCTGTTGAACTAATGGTACCTGCCGAAAAATTAGGCCTAACCGTTACTGTATAAATTCCAGATGACAAAGCAAAGGTTAAATTACATATTCCATCTTTGGCATAACGTGTATACGTGGTGGTGGTTGTCAAACCTGTTGGAGGATCGTAAGTTGGCGAATTTGAATTCGAAATATCTACTCCATTCGCTTGCCATTTATAAGTAATGGATGCATCGCCTCCTGAAGAAGCTGTTGTACTGCCAATTAAAACAGGATTGCCATTATAACAAATCGTTTCACCTGTTGAACTAATTTCTCCAGATGAAAATGTAGGAAGGTAAGTCACCGTCCAGGTTCCTGCAGAAACAGTTGGTGTTGTATTACACAAACCATCATTTGCATAACGTCGATAGGATGTCGTGCTGGTCAGTCCCGCGGGAGGTACATAGGTTGCAGAACTTGCCAAGGGAATCGCTGCAATATACCCATCAGCGGATGAACGCCAAGAATAAGTAATGATTCCATTGCCTCCACTTGATGCAGTTGTACTTCCAATCGTTATTGTTGGATTACCAACATTGCAAATCCTTTCGCCTGTTGAACTAATTTCTCCAGATGAAAATGCAGCACGAACGGTAACTGTCCAAGTACCAATAGAAACAATTGCTGTTGTATTACATAAGCCATCATTTGCATACCGTCGATAGGAAGTCGTGCTTGTCAATCCCGCGGGTGGAGTATAGGTTGCAGAAGTTGCCAATGGAATCGCTGCAATATACCCATCCGCCGATGAACGCCAAGAATAGGTAAAACTTCCATTACCGCCAGTCGATGCAGTAGTATTTCCAATCGTTAATGTTGGAGTACCACCATTACAAATCGTTTCTCCTGTTGAACTAATTTCTCCAGAAGAAAATATAGGTCTTACCGTCACTGTCCAGGTCCCTATTGAAACAGTTGCTGTTGTATTACACAAGCCATCATTTGCATATCTACGATAGGAAGTTGTGGTGATCAAACCAGGCGGTGGAGTATAGGTAGCTGCAGTTGCAGATGGAATCGCTGCGACATATCCATCCGAGGATGAACGCCAAGAATAAGTAATGATTCCATTACCGCCACTCGATGCAGTAGTATTTCCAATCAATGTTGGGTTACCGCCATAACAAATTGTTTCACCAATTGAACTAATTTCTCCAGAAGAAAATGCAGTACCGACAGTCACTGTCCATGTTCCTGTAGAAACAGATGGTGTTGTATTACATAAACCATCATTTGCATATCGACGATATGAAGTAGTTGTTGTCAATCCTACGGGAGGTAAATAAGTAGCTGCTGTAGCGGTAGGAATCGCTGCTGAAAATCCATCAGCGGATGATCGCCAAGAATAGGTAATGCTTGCATTACCTCCAGTCGATGCTGTAGTATTTCCAATCGTTAATATTGGGGTACCGCCACTACAAATCGTTTCGCCTGTTGAACTAATCGTTCCAGTTGTAAATGCTGGGAGAACAGTTACTATCCAGCTTCCAATTGAAGCAATTGGTATTGTATTACAAACACCATCATTTGCATAACGTTTATACGTAGTAGTGCTGGTCAATCCTGCGGGTGGAGTATAGGTGGCAGCAGTTGCCAAAGGAATCGCTGAAGCAAACCCATCAGCAGATGAACGCCAAGAATAAGTAACACTTCCATTGCCACCACTCGAAGCTGTAATATTTCCAATCGTAGTTGTTGGGGTACCTCCATTACAAATCGTTTCACCTGTTGAACTAATTGTTCCGGTTACAAATACAGGAAGAACAGTTACTGTCCAGGTTCCTACAGAAACGGTTGATGATAAATTACACAAACCATCGTTTGCATAACGACGATAAGAAGTGGTGCTTGTCAAACCTGCGGGTGGCATATAGGTAGCTGAAGTTGCTGATGGAATCGCTACATCAAAGCCATCCACAGATGAACGCCAATAATAAGTAATGCTTTCATTCCCTCCACTCGATGCAGTAGTATTTCCAATCGTAGTTGTTGGGGTACCTCCATTACAAATCGTTTCGCCTGTTGAACTAATTTCTCCAGAAGTAAAAGCAGCACGAACAGTCACCGTCCAGGTTCCTGAAGAAACAGTTGGGGTTGTATTACAAACACCATCATTTGCATAACGACGATAAGAAGTCGTGCTTGTCAATCCTAATGGTGGTGTATAGATAATTCCATTTACCGATGGAATCGCTGCAGCATATCCATCCGCCGATGAACGCCAAGAGTAAGTAATGCTTCCATTGCCACCACTCGATGAAGTAGTATTTCCGATGCTAAATTTTCGGTTACCTCCATTACAAATCGTTTCGCCTGTTGAACTAATTTCTCCAGAAGAAAATGCAGCACGAACATTAACTGTCCAGGTTCCTATTGAAACAGTTGCTGTTGTATTACAAATACCATCATTTGCATAGCGACGATAAGAAGTCGTACTCGTCAATCCTGCAGGTGGAGTATAAGTAACTGCAGTTGCCGATGGAATCACTGCAACATACCCATCTGCGGACGAACGCCAAGAATAAGTAATTACACCATTGCCTCCACTCGAGGCAGTAGTACTTCCAATCAATGTTGGAGTACCAGCATAACAAATCGTTTCGCCTGTTGAACTTATTTCTCCAGAAGAAAATGTAGGTCTAACCGCTACAGCCAATATTGATGGCCCACTTGTATTGGTTACTAAGCCGATAACATTCCCCGCAGTAACTGAGACATTTCCATCCTGACCAAATGCACCGGCAGAAACAGTAATTGAATTTGTTCCATGACCGGCTGTGATTGTCCAGCCTGAGGGAACAGTCCAAGTATAATATGTAGCATTTGCAACTGGGGCCAAACTATAAACCAATCCTATAGAACTAGGACAAACATTTGCAGCCCCAGTAATTGATCCAGGAGTGGATGGTGGCACTGTTGGAGTAAATACAACATCAGTTGTAGCGCTTGCGGCAACTCCATTCACAGTAAACCGAAGAGTGGCTGTGGCCGAGGCAATAGGACTGGTTAATATGGCCGTATAAGTTCCATTATAGTTATCGATTGTACTGGAAATAGTTCCAGCATTGGTTGTAATAACAACTACCCCTCCACTAGTAGTAAGATTTCCGCCTGAGCCGTTTAATAACTGAACCGTAATGGTTGATGTAGAAGTTCCATTAGCCTCAATACTATTAGGCGAGGCTGATATGGTGGACGAATTAGGAGCAGGCGCAATTGGAACAGATCCGCAGATAGATATTTGCGGTGTGCTAGTACAATCAAATGATTGAACAAAGCCGCTGCTAAAGTCTCCATCACCCATACTTCCCCCACTTTTATGACCAATATAACAAAATCTATCACTACCCACTTTTATATACATCAGTGTATGTCCCCCCATTTCAGCAAACACAGCAGTGCTACCTACTGATCCATTTGCAATTCCAGGATCATAAGTATTTGTAGTGGGTGAAAAGCTAGGATTAGATCTACCGAGCATTCCCCCATCTTCCTCACCCCAGGTATATAATTTACCATCTGTGGTAATAGCAGACGCACAAGGAATTCCTCCTGTATGCTCTTGTACTGAAATGAAATTAATATTCGTAAAATTAGTAGAATTGGAACTTTTAACATTAACCCATATGGTTCTTTCTGAAGTTGTAAAATCCCCGCATTGTTTTTTAGAATTATCACCTAGAGTATAAAGGCTCCCAGAATTACTTAACAAATAATAAGTATTTTTTGCATAACTAGCCGCTGCAGGAGAAGGGTTAATGACATTTTTTGTACCGCCAGTAACTCCAATCATTTTAGGGACATTGATAGAAGAGAATTCTGACGGCAAGGTCATCTTTGTTGCATATAATTTTGAAGTTACAGAAGAGTTATCTCCTAAATAAGTAGAATTGCCCCAGGTATATACTTCCCCATTAGCTGCCAAAGCCATAAAAGCACTATAGTATTGAGTAGACGGAAATGGTGGTTTTGGACTAACCTGTCCCCTGGCAGCAGTAATATTAGTTAAAGGGATTCCAACCTCGATCATCACCTGCTTCCAAGAAGAGGAAGCAACATTATCAGCAGCTTCCCCATTTGCCTCCACAGCCTTTGAAGTCTGGGTGATTATCCAAACTTGTCCGTAACGATTTCCATTTACCCTATCATTTTTAGTAACAATCAAAAGTGTTTTAAAAGTGGCGAAAATAGAGGCAACATCATCATTATTAATACCAATAGGTAGGCCATTTGAGTTGCCGCCTGAAGGTGGCGAAATTTTCCCAAGATTACCTAAATTAGGACTAGGTGTGGAAGGTGGTGGAAGAACTCCCCCTACTTTTCCTACAGCATATAGACCGTCATTAGTTAAAAAAATAGCCTGGTCATATGGGTTAGAATACGGGTTGGATTCTCCACCACCTCCAATGGTACCCATAATTGCTGTGACGCCTGATTTTGAAAAAGGAGTTGGAGAATATACATGCTGTGTGGCTGGTCCCATATTTTCTCCCCAATAAGCAATGTTCCCATCTGTCTTTACCGCCATTGTACTATGATAACCACTCACAATTCTGTCATAAATAGAAACAGAAGTACACTGAGTGTAAGATTGCTGGGGAAGAAAATAAATTAACGCAAATACTAACCTTTGAAAATATCTCTTATAAATGGTTTTTAATGGCTTTCTAGACATTGGATAATTTATCAAAACAAGTTAATATCTACTTCAAAGTTTACTATAATCTGATAAAAAAATTTCATGGAATAATTGCTCAATCATTGAGTCTAATTGCCCATTTTTGATCAAACAAATTTTTTAATAGGTAATACCAATCTGCCACCTCTTTCCCAACCAACCCAATCAATGGTTAACAATTAATAAAATTAATTCTTTCCAAGCAATTAATGCTGAATTTGATACTTAATAATTAATAGGGATTTTAAAAAATTGACACTTTGAAGGAAAATTTATCCCCTGCTACTGTAAAACGACTTCCGCATGCATTTCTGGAATCTCTACATTCTCAAAGCCTTTATTTTCTAAACGCTGCTTAAATGACTGCTGCACAGGGTATTCTCCATGCACTATGAATAATTTAGAAACTTTTTTTACATCCTGACAGGCTAAAAAATGACAGAGATCTTCGTAATCACCATGCGCACTCATACTTCGAATAGAGCCTATTTCGGCATTCACTTCATGGGATGCTCCATAAATATTAACTTCCTTTCTGCCAGCCAATAATTTTCCGCCTAAAGACCTTGGCTCACAATAACCCGTCATTAGAATGGTATTTCTACTATTTTCAATCGTATTGCGAATATGATGCTTTACCCTCCCCGCATCTGCCATCCCGCTGGATGAAATTATTACAAATGGACCATTTCTAAAATTAAGCATTTTTGATTCCTCTACTGTCTCAATAAATTTCATTCCCCTAAAAGAAAAAGGATCGTCATCTTTTTCTAAAACTTTTTGAATCGTTTGATTAAAATACTGAGGATACTTTTTTATTAACTTGGTTGCCTTTACACTCAGTGGACTGTCCACAAAATAATCTACTGCAGGTAGCCTTCGTTCCAACTCCAATTGATTGAGTGCATATAAAATTTCTTGGGTTCTCCCTACACTAAATGCTGGCAAAATAAGTTTACCCCTTTTTTGAATACAGGCTTTTTCAATCCACTCAAGCAATTGATCAGTGGTGCCCGTTTGCGTATTGTGCAAACTATTTCCATAAGTAGATTCTAAAATAATATAGTCGGCCTGTGAAAAAACTTCCGGCGCTTTTAAAATCGCATCGTTGTACCTTCCAACATCCCCACTAAAACTAAGCCGCTTAGTAACCCCATTCTCTTTTATCTTAAGATGCACAGCAGCACTACCTATAATATGACCCGTATCGGTAAATAGTACTTCTACATTTTCATCAATCGAATGCCAATTACCATATTCAACCGATACAAAATGATCCATTGCTTCTAAGGCTGCTGCTGTGTCATAAAGCGGTTTTAATAAAGGCAATCGCTCCTGATGCCTTTTTTTATTTTCATATTTTATTTCATTCTCCTGAATGCCAGCAGAATCTTCCAATAATATACCCGTTAAATCTTTGGTAGCAGGGGTACAAAATATTTTTCCACTAAAACCATCCTGTATTAATTTTGGTATCAATCCGCTGTGATCAATGTGTGCATGTGATAATATTAAATGCGTTACCTCCGTTGGCTGAAATCCCCAATGGCCATTCATTGAATCGGTATCCTTACCCATTCCCTGAAACATGCCACAGTCTAATAAATACTTTTTACCATTGGAGAGTGTTAACAGATGTTTAGAGCCAGTAACTGTTCTAGCCGCTCCGTGAAATGCAATTTTCATATACTGTATATTTTATTGAAAATAAATTCTCTTAAGAATGAAATTGATTGCTACCATTTACTAACTATGTTTTAGACAAGATATAGCAATGAACGTAAAGTGACTAGTTAAATTTGCTATTGAAGTTACTAAAAAAAAGCTGCTATCAATAATAAAATTGAAAGGCGAAAAAGTGAAAATATAGGGGGATTTATTTTTTAACTTTAAAAGACCAGGTGATTAAAAATTCAGCCACTAATTCACCTGCTTCATTTTTGCCTATCGATTTAGCGGTAAACACTTGTCCTTCTCCAGTGCTGATTGCAGCCAATACGGTTCGATGAAAAGAATCACCCTCCTCACAAAAAAAGCTTGTTTTACCAGTAGCTTTTTTAAAATATTTTGCCTCCAAGCCAGTAACCAACATAGAGATGGGTGGATCAGCTTGATAGGTATTCATCATGGCCAATAAGCCTGTACTTAATTCGGCTGCCATTGCAAGACATGCAAAGTAGGTGGACTTGAAAGGATTTTTAGAAAACCATTTATAGGGAACCGTTACCACCGCTTTGGAAATATCTAAAGATTGAACCTTGAGTCCTGAAAAAAAAGCACTGGGTAATTTGGCAAACAAGAAAAGTCTGAATTTTACAGGATGGAGTATGAGCTGTATGAACTTTTCTTTTCCAGTGATCATATTTAAAAATTACTAAGGAAGAAAATATTATTTGATTACTTATTCTATTGATAAGTTTTTGCATCCAAAGCATTGGGTGTCCAAGCAGTCAAAAATCCCATTACCTTCTTTTGATCATAGCTTTTTTTGCCATCCTCTAGATATTCACTGCTTTGAGTATGCACACGCTCTCCTTTCGCATTTAAAACAATAAATACTGGAAAGCCAAAGCGTTGAGGAAATCCATATTTAGCCAACAAGGCTTCATTTTTATTTTCTTTGCTATAATTTAAATGATACCACACAAAACTGCTTTTAAGCAATGAATCAATTTGCGCATCTGCTTTTGCAAACCTAGCAAATTCAATACACCAACTGCACCAATTTCCACCCGCTTGTATCAATACATGCTTTTTTTCTGCCGCCGCCTTTTTTAAAGCAGCCGCGATATCCATACCAGCATTGGCTGCTGGATCATATAACTTTTTTGATTCCTGTTGCGCTGACAAAGACAATGAAACAAAACATAGCGCCAAAAAAATAAAATTCTTCATTGTAGGAATTGATTAAGTTGAATAATTTTATAAAATTTGATTTCTCAATAGATCTTCAAATACATCTCTTTGACGAACCAATTTAGCTTTTCCTTCTACCACCATTACCTCTGCTGGCTTTAGTCTAGAGTTAAAATTAGAGGACATCTCAAATCCATAGGCCCCTGCATTGTGAAAAACCAAATAATCACCTTCTCTAACCTCCGTCAATTTTCGATCCCAAGCAAAAGTGTCTGTCTCGCAAATATTTCCAACCACATTGTAAATCCTTTCAGGTCCTGTAGGATTGGAAATATTTTCTATGTGGTGGTAAGCATCATACATCATCGGTCTAATCAAATGATTGAAGCCACTGTTTACTCCAGCAAAAACGGCTGCAGGTGTTTGCTTGATTACATTTGTTTTTACTACAAAATATCCGCACTGACTTACCAAATATTTTCCAGGCTCAAACCATACTTGTAATTTTTTACCTGTCTCTTTTTCAAAATCAATAAAAGCCTGAGTTACTTTTTTACCAAGATCGTTGATGTCAGTTTCTGCATCTCCAGGCTGGTAGGGCACTTTAAACCCACTTCCTAAATCAATGAATTCAAGGTTAGGAAAATGAGCTGCTGTAGCAAACATTACATCAAGTCCTTCCAAAAATACCCGTACATCTTTGATCTCGCTGCCCGTATGCATATGGATACCCGTAACATTCAAGTTTGTACTTTTTACAATCCTTTCAATATGACGCATCTGGTGAATAGAGATTCCAAACTTACTATCAATATGACCAGTCGAAATTTTATAATTACCACCCGCCATAATGTGTGGATTTAGACGAATACATACAGGATAACTATTACCAAACTTATGACCAAACTGTTCAAGAATAGAGATGTTGTCAATATTAATATTAACCCCCAATCCCTTTACCTCCACTACCTCTTCAAAATCAACACAGTTAGGCGTATACAAAATATCCTTTGGATCAAAACCAGCCATCAAGCCTAATTTCACTTCATTTATACTCACACAATCTAGCGATACTCCGATGGACTGCATGTATTTTAATACATTGAGGTTGGTGAGCGACTTACAGGCATAAAAAAAGCGAGCATTGCAATTTGAAAATGCTTTTTTCAATTTTTTGTACTGCTCAGCTATTCGCTCTGCATGATAAATATATACGGGTGTTCCAAATTCATCCGCAATGGCTATTAATTGATCTTGACTTAGGTTTTTAGACATATTAAATTATAAATAGTAAGTAATGTTTTGTAAATGTAGGTGCTTCTTTTATAAAAAAAGGTATGAGAAACATTTGTCATCATACCTTTTTACCATCGTTAACATAAAAAATTATGATTCATCCGTTGTTTCGTCGTCCTTTACCTGTTTATCTTCAGGCGCCTCTTTTGTAGTAGTCGACTCATCAACTCCTTCAACAATTTCCCCATCTTCGTCCACCACCAAAGCGCTCACGCCTTCAATTTCTTCAGCCTCATTGGTATGATTGATTACAGTAGCTTGAACCAACTCTTCCATTAACACTTCACTGATTTTTGGAAGATCCTCTTTGGTATTAATTCCAAAGTAATCCATGAAAGATTTTGAAGTAGTATAGATCAATGGTTTTCCTACAGCTTCCTCATTTCTTCCAGCAATCACTACTAAATCTTTTTCCAATAATTTTTGTACCGCATAATCGCAGTTTACTCCACGAATAGATTCAATTTCACTTTTTGTAATGGGCTGCTTATAGGCAATAATTGCCAAGGTTTCTAAGCCTGCGTTGGAAAGTCTCTTTAAAAATTTATCACCATTGAGCTGTGCAATCGTTTTATGATATTCCATTTTGGTAAGAAACTGCCATCCACCCCCACTTTGCTTTAATTCAAAAGCATAAAATTCAGAACTATATTTTTCACGAATACCTTCTACGGCAGACTCTACCTGATCGAGCGTGGCCCTATCTTCTATAAAGCCCATGGCATTGTTAAGCAACTCTACCAAATCCAAATTGGTTAAGGGTTTATCGCTTGCAAATATCAAAGCTTCAATATGTGGTATGATTTGCGAAAGTTCCATTTATTATTAGTGTTCTAGTTTTTTTACGTGAAATATTAACAATTATTAAGTCAATGACTATTATTCAAGCAGCTAATTTTCACAGTAGCACTTTTATTTTATCCATTCAATGCAGCTGCTCCACTAACGATTTCTGTCAACTCGGTGGTGATAGCCGCCTGCCTTGCTCTGTTGTAACTTATTTTCAGTGATTTTAATAATTCGTTGGCATTGTCACTCGCCTTATCCATTGCAGTCATCCTTGCACCATGTTCACTTGCGTTGGCATCCAATACTGCCTTAAACAATTGCGTATTTAAAATTTTAGGCATCAACTCACGAATCAGAATTTCTTTGTCTGGTTCAAAAATAAAGTCAGCCTTTTTTTCTCCGGCTTGTTTTTCTAATTTTTGAACAGGAAGAAACGGCTCTGCAACAAATAGTTGTGTTCCTGCATTCTTAAATTCACTATAAACCAATTCAACTGCATCAATTTCTTTGTTTGAAAAAGCATCCATAGCATATTTCGCTGCAGCCTGTACCTTATCAAAACTCAGACCAGTAAAGATATCCCAATAAAGATCTACAACTTTGAATCCGCCTTTGGTGAAGAACTCATATCCCTTTTTTCCAATCGGTAAAATTTGAACATTTCCCTTAGCCTGCTGGCTACTGTATTTATCTTGAATGACCTGACGAGTAAGTTTAATTAGATTGCTATTGTATCCTCCACACAATCCACGATCACTGGTAACAATAATAACCATTACTTTTTCTACCGCTCTTTCTGTGGCCAAAGCTAGATTAATATCACCATCGCTATTGCTAACAATATTGCCTAATACTTCTTGCAATTTTTTTGCATAGGGCCGCATTTGAGTAATAGCATCTTGAGCACGGCGAAGTTTTGCAGCACTTACCATTTTCATGGCTTTGGTTATCTGCTGAGTACTTTGAACACTCTTAATTCGGTTACGAACTTCTTTTAATGCACCTGACATATCAAGGATTAATGATGAATTGAATAGTTACTTTTCGGGTGGCAAAGGTAGGGCAAAATTGAATGAAAAATGGTGAGATTTTAAACAATAAAATGAAAAAATAGGCTCTTTTGTGCAAAAAGGGATGGAATTAAAAGAATTTTTAAAGCCTGAGCCGACTTTTTGAGTAAAAACTAACTCTTATTCATAGATGTCTCTAAGACTTCTTTCAAAGAAATCGCCGCCAGAGAAAGTTAAATTAGAACGCTAGCTTAAAAGTAAAACTGATAATAAATATCTTAAACCACCCTACCCTGATTGAAACAATTAACTAGGTAGATAACAATCACTTACAATCTGTTTAAAAATAGCCTTTCCTGTCTAATTTTTAGCAGATTGGGTCATTAACTGCCAGCATTTAACTAATAACTAATTGTTACCTTTGCCTTTCTGTCAATATGGCTTTCAAATAAACGAAGCATAATATTTGACAAATAATAGAATTAAAATTCATTTTAATAAACAATACCTAATAACCAGTAATTATATGATTGGCGTTTTATCGAAAATATTTGGAGGCAACAAAAGTGAAAAGGATGTAAAAAAAATCACCCCGCAGGTTGGTAAAATCAACCATTTTTTTACACAGTTTCAATTGCTAAGCAATGATGAATTAAGGGCAAAGACTGTAGAATTTAAACAACGCATCAAGGAACACTTGGGTGCCATTGATGAACAAATAAATTCTAAAAAAGAAATTGCTGAAAATTTACCTGTTACCAACATCAATGAAAAAGATCTGATCTATCAAGAAATTGATCTGCTCAAAAAAGACAGAGATAAGCAAATTGAAGTGATTCTTCTTGAAATTTTGCCAGAGGCTTTTGCTGCAGTTAAAGAAACCTCGCGTAGATTCAAAGAAAATGCAACCTTAGAAAGTATTGCTACAGAGCTTGACAAAAAATTAGCGGTTAAAAAAGATCACATCACTATAAAAGGAGATCAATCAATTTTTTCAAATCGTTGGAAAGCAGCTGGTGGTGAAGTTTCATGGAATATGGTTCACTATGATGTTCAGCTGATTGGTGGAGCTGTACTACATTCTGGAAAAATTGCCGAGATGGCGACTGGTGAAGGAAAAACATTGGTGAGTACGTTGCCTGCTTATTTGAATGCATTGGCAGGAGAAGGGGTTCATATAGTAACTGTAAATGATTACTTAGCAAGAAGAGACAGCGAATGGAACGGACCTATCTTCGAATTTTTAGGATTAACCGTTGATTGTATTGATAAGCATGATCCAAATAGTGATGCCCGCAGAGAAGCCTATAATGCAGATATCACTTACGGTACCAACAACGAATTTGGTTTTGATTACTTGAGAGATAATATGGTACACAATCCAGACGAAATGGTTCAACGCAAACACCATTTCGCTATGGTAGATGAGGTAGATAGTGTGTTGATTGATGATGCTAGAACCCCTTTGATTATTAGTGGTCCCGTTGGACACAGTGATAATACCCAACAGTTTTTTGACTTAAAACCAAGAATTGAAAAACTAGTAGAGGCACAGAAAAAAACAATCAATCAATACCTCATTGATGCTAAGAAAAAAATTGCTGAAGGCAATGATGATCCCAAGGATGGAGGTCTTTCTTTAATGATAGCTCAAAGAGGGTTGCCCAAAAATAGTGCGTTAATAAAATTTTTGAGTGAGCCTGGTATCAGGGTGAAATTACAAAAAACAGAAAACTACTATTTAGCAGATCAGCAAAAAGAAATGCCGAAAGTAGATGCAGAATTATTTTTCCATATTGATGAAAAAAATAACCAAGTAGACCTGACCGATAAAGGGATTAATTTGATTACCCAATCAGGAGAGGATACTGAATTTTTTATCCTTCCAGACATCGCTACCAAACTATCAGCCATAGAAAAAAGTTCAGTTTCTGCTGAAGAAAAATTACAAAGCAAAGAGTCTCTTTTAAATGAATATTCATTAAAAGCCGATCGCATACATACGGTTCAACAATTATTGAAAGCCTATACCCTATTTGATAAGGATACCGAATATGTGGTAATGGATCAATCGGTAAAGATTGTTGATGAACAAACTGGCCGTATACTAGATGGAAGAAGGTATTCAGATGGTTTGCACCAAGCAATTGAAGCGAAAGAAAATGTAAAAATAGAAGCAAGTACGCAAACTTATGCTACAGTAACGTTACAAAACTATTTCCGTATGTACCACAAACTTTGTGGTATGACAGGTACTGCTGAAACAGAAGCTGCTGAGTTATGGGATATTTATAAATTAGATGTAGTTACGATTCCAACTAATTTAGTTGCCATTCGTAAGGATGAGCAAGATCTAGTATATAAAACCAAGCGGGAAAAATACAAAGCGGTAATAGAAGAAATTGAGCGTTTACGCCTTGCCGGTAGACCTTCATTGGTTGGAACCACTTCGGTTGAGATCAGTGAATTATTAAGCAGAATGCTGAAACAAAAAAACATTCCTCACAATGTATTGAATGCGAAACAACATGCCAAGGAAGCCCAAGTAGTTGCCGAAGCTGGTTTTGCAGGGGCTGTGACCATCGCCACCAATATGGCAGGAAGAGGTACAGATATTAAATTAGGACCAGGTGTAAAAGAAGCGGGAGGCTTGGCCATTGTAGGTACTGAAAGACATGAAAGCAGAAGAGTAGACAGACAATTGCGTGGACGTGCTGGAAGACAAGGTGACCCAGGAAGCACTCAGTTTTTTGTTAGTCTAGAAGATGACTTGATGCGTATGTTTGGCAGTGAGCGCATCGCTTCATTGATGGACAGAATGGGTTACAAAGAAGGAGAAGTAATTCAGCATAGCATGATCTCTAAATCAATTGAAAGGGCTCAGAAAAAAGTAGAAGAAAATAATTTTGGAATACGCAAGCGTTTGTTGGAATACGATGACGTAATGAACAAGCAAAGAAACGTTGTGTATAATAAACGCAACCATGCTTTGTTTGGAGAAAGGCTTGCTTTAGATCTTGACAATGCTTTTTACTCTGTAGCAGAAGGACTAGTTAATTCCTTTAAAGAAGCGAATGATCATGAAGGTTTTAAACTTTCGGCTATCATGAATTTTGGAATAGACACTACCATCACCCCTGAAGAACTTGAAAAGGGCGTTGTGAATGTAACTGCAGAAAAGTTGTACGACGAAGCAAAAGTAAATTACAATCGCAAAGTAAATACATTAGCAGAGCAGACCTTACCAATCATCAAAAACATTCGTAAAGAACAAGGCAATCACATTGAAAATGTAGCAGTCCCTTTTTCAGATGGCAGAAAAGTAATTCAAGCTCTTGCTAATTTAGATAAAACGCTTTCTAGCAACGGTGCAGAACTACCCAATGCGCTTGAACGCAGTATTACCTTAGCATTAATTGATGATGCATGGAAAGAACACTTGAGGGCTATGGATGATTTACGTCACAGTGTTCAAACGGCAGGTTATGAGCAAAAAGATCCATTGGTAATTTATAAAATTGAAGCCTTTGGAGCATTCAAACAAATGGATGATCAGGTAAATAAAGATATTGTTGGTTTCCTTTGCCATTGTGCAATTCCAACGGAAGATAACAATACAGGGAAAATTAAGGAGGGCAGAGAGAAGAAAACAGATATGAGTAAAATGAGGCAACGCAAGGAAGATTTTGGCGGAATTATTGCTGGCGGAGCCGAGAATTTAACAAATGAGAATGACTACAATGATCCTTCTCCTGCTATCAAACAAGAACCCATAAGAGTAGAACCAAAAACTGGCAGAAATGACAGCTGCCCTTGCGGTAGTGGCAAAAAATTTAAAAACTGCCATGGAAAAGATGCCTAATTAATAAAAAACTCTATTTAAAATGCCGGAATTAACTTCCGGCATTTTTATTAACCCTTCTTTAAAAGTAAAGAACTATACCAGTTTTATCAATAGTTTTAGCAATAACAATTGTCGTTTTACGGTAGCTAAACTGTAAATTTGTGAATCAATACTGACACTATGAATATTGCGGAATATATTGACCATACCGTTTTAAAGCCGACCACCACTCTACAAGATGTTGAAAAACTTTGTGAGGAAGCTTCAAAATATCAATTTGCAGCAGTTTGTGTTCCTCCCCTATTTGTAAAAAAAGCAAAGGAAATACTTGGTAGTTCTTCTATAAAAGTTGCAACAGTAATTGGTTTTCCTTTCGGTTATTCAGCCATCGAGGCAAAGGTAGCGGAGGTTGTATTAGCAATCATTGATGGTGCAGATGAGCTAGATGTGGTAATCAATATCAGCGCAATAAAAAACAATGATTGGCAATTTTTAGCCAATGAAATCAATGCTATTTTACCCATCATAAAAAACAAAAATAAGATAATCAAAGTCATCATTGAATCAGGCATTCTTACAGATGATGAAATCATCAAATGTTGTGATTTATATGGAGCAGCGGGAGTTGACTTTATGAAAACCTCTACAGGCTATGCTGAAAAAGGAGCCAGCATAGAAGCCGTAAAATTGATGAGAAAACACCTTGCAGACAATGTTCTTATCAAAGCAAGCGGGGGAATTAAAAATTTTATTTTTGCTAAACAGTTAATACAAGCGGGGGCCAACAGATTAGGATGCAGTAGCAGTATTGCTATCATCAACGAGGCTGCTGAACAACAATAAGTGGAATAGTTTTTGCAAATTGAATCACCAAAAGAAATAGCAACTAACACTCATTTACTATTGAATCGGATGGCATTTAATTGATGAGCCTACAAAATATACAATAATGAAAATCATATTTTTTATATTAGCGCTTCAATTAGCTGCAGTTAAAATAAATGCGCAAGGCAGTCTATCAAAAGACACTACGATATCGAATGGCAACCTAACGATTGTAATGGATAGTCGTTTGGATTTACTAGCAAAAAAAGAGGCAGAAATCAATGAAGCTGCTGCTAGCGGTCCAAAATATGCAAAAGGCTACCGATTGATGATACTAAATACAACAGATCGAACTGAGGCAATGAACCTGAGAGCAAAATTATTACAACTGTTTCCTGAACAAAAAATATACATGACTTTCCAAACACCCTATATCAAAGTAAAGCTGGGTAATTTCATAGAAAAAAATGATGCGGAAGAATATAAGAAAGAAGTCGATCAAAATAAATTAGTCACTACTGAAATATATTTATTGTCAGAAATGATTGAAATTAAAACAGAAAAAAATAAAGAGTAAAATTTTATAACTCCCTTTTAATAGATAATTTTTTAAAAATATAAATTAAATTTATAAACCATTCGTCTACTATTAAATCAAACAATGTGAGTGAATCAATACAACAACAGATAAAGAAACTTGCAAAAAAATATGCGCCTGAATTTATTTCTATTCGCCACCACCTTCATGCTAATCCGGAATTAAGTTACCAGGAATTTGAAACCTCCAAATTTATACAACAACAATTAACTGCTTTAAATATTCCATTTGAAATAAAAGCAACCTCGGGGGTAATTGGATTGCTGAAGGGAAAGAATCCAGAAAAAAGAGTAGTCGCCCTAAGGGCAGATATGGATGCACTGCCGATTACAGAACAAAATGACATCCCCTACAAGTCAACCAATCCCGGAGTGATGCATGCCTGCGGTCATGATGTGCACAGTAGCTGTTTATTAGGTGCTGCAAAAATATTAAGTGAGTTAAAACATGAATGGGAAGGTACTGTTAAGTTAATCTTTCAACCAGGTGAAGAAAAAAATCCAGGTGGGGCTAGCATTCTTATCAAAGAAGGGGTACTTGAAAATCCAGTCCCTAAAAATATATTTGGCATGCACGTTCATACTACCCTTGAAAAAGGAAAATTAAGTTTTAGAAGTGGAATGGTAATGGCAAGTGCAGATGAAATATATATCACCATCAAAGGCAATGGAGGTCATGCTGCTTCTCCTCATTTGACTGCTGACACGATCTTGATTGCCTCTAATTTAATTGTCAGTTTGCAACAACTCATCAGCAGAAACAATAGTCCCTTTAACCCATCTGTACTAAGTATTACTTCTATTCATGGTGGAAATACAACCAATGTAATTCCTTCGGAGGTTAAGCTAATGGGCACTTTTAGGGCAATGAATGAAGAATGGCGTTATAAGGCGCATGAGTTAATAAAAAATATGGCAACTCAAATTGTACAAAGTATGGGTGCCGAAATTGATCTCAAAATTGACGTCGGATATCCGTCTGTACTCAACAATGAAGCATTAACAGTAGCAGCGAGAAAAACAGCAGAATCATTTATAGGCGAAGAAAATGTAGAAGAAACTGAACTAAGAATGGGAGCGGAAGATTTTGCTTTTTATTCACATAAAATACCCGGTTGTTTTTTTAGACTTGGGACAGCAAATATTTCAAAGGGCATTACAGCTGGCGTTCACACTCCTAAATTTAATATTGACGAAGACGCGATCGAAATAGGAATGGGAATGATGGCTTTATTAGGCGCTACCAATGCTGAATAAATTATACCAACGCTCTCAGATATCACCAAAATGAAGAGCGGAAAAAATAGATCATGCCAAAAGAATTAAGCAAAGAACAAGCACTTGAGTACCATGCTAAAGGAAGGCCTGGAAAAATTGAGGTGATTCCTACCAAGGAATCTAAAACTCAAAGAGATCTTTCCCTTGCTTATTCTCCTGGGGTAGCTGTACCCTGTCTTGAAATTGCTGCTAACATTGAAGACGTTTACAAATACACTAGCAAAGGAAATTTAGTAGGCGTTATTAGCAATGGAACTGCGGTATTAGGACTAGGAAATATTGGTCCAGAGGCAAGCAAACCAGTCATGGAAGGAAAGGCCGTATTATTTAAAATATTTGCTGACATTGATGTTTTTGATATTGAAATAAATGAAACAGACCCTGAGAAATTTGTACAAATTGTAAAGTCGTTAGAACCCACTTTTGGAGGAATCAATCTAGAAGATATCAAAGCACCCGAGTGTTTTTATATAGAACAAAAATTAAGGGATCAGTTAAAAATTCCGATCATGCATGATGACCAGCATGGTACTGCGATTATTTCTGCAGCTGGTTTATTGAACGCTTTAGAAATACAAAAAAAGAAAATCCAAAATGTAAAAATTGTTGTGAATGGTGCTGGAGCAGCCTCTATAGCTTGCATGAAATTATATGAATCCTTGGGAGCAAAGCATAGCAACTTTATAGTTTTTGATAAGGAAGGTATTTTATATGAAGGCCGAGAAAATTTAGATGAAGAAAGAAAGAAATTTTGTGTAGATGTAAAATTCAAAGACTACGATTTAGCGAGGGCACTAAAAGATGCAGATGTTTTTATTGGACTGAGTGCAGGCAATTTGGTAACGAATGAAATGATTAAGAGCATGGCAAAAAAGCCAATTGTTTTTGCTTTAGCTAATCCTGACCCTGAGATTGCTTATGACGATGCCCTAGCAGCACGTGAAGATATTATAATGGCTACCGGTAGAAGTGATTATCCCAATCAAGTAAACAATGTGTTGGGGTTTCCATACATCTTCAGAGGAGCACTGGACGTAAGAGCGACTACTATTAATGAGGCGATGAAATTAGCGGCAGTAAAGGCATTGGCTGATCTAACCAAAGAAACGGTTCCAGATATTGTTACTCTTGCCTACAATGAAAAAACAATTTCATTTGGGCCCGATTACATAATTCCAAAGGCATTGGATCCGCGTTTACTCGCCACCGTTGCTCCAGCAGTTGCTAAGGCAGCAATGGAAAGTGGAGTAGCAAAATACCCAATTAAAGATTGGGAAGCTTATAAACTTGAATTAAACAAACGACTAGGATTAGACAATCAATTAAGCCGAGTAATTGGAAATAAAGCGAGGAAGGATCCAAAGAGAGTAGTATTTGCAGATGCTGAAAATATCAAAGTGCTAAAAGTAGCACAGATGGTGATGGATGAAGGAGTAGGCTATCCAATCTTGTTAGGAGATGAAAAGAAAATAAAAAAAATAGCTGAAGCCAATAGTATTGACATTGAGGAAATGCCCATCTTAGATCCCAAGTCAGATGAAACAGAAGAATTAAGAAAACAATTTGCCCAGTCATTCTATGCAAGGCGGCAGCGCAAAGGCGTCAACTGGCATGAAGCCAATAAGCTAATGAAATATCGAAACTACTTTGGATGTATGCTAGTTGAAAGTGGTGAAGCAGATTGTATGATAAGTGGACTAACTCGAAATTATCCTGATACCATTCGTCCAGCGATACAATCTATTGGCACAGAAGAGGGTGTAAAAAAGATAGCAGGAATGTATATCTTATTGACTAAGCGAGGTCCTTTATTTTTGGCAGACACAACAATTAATTTTAATCCCACTGCTGAAGAATTAGCAGAAATAACTTTGCTCACAGCTAAAGAAGTAAAACAATTCAATATTGTACCTCGAATTGCGATGCTCTCCTATTCTAATTTTGGAAGCAGTGACTCACCCGAAGCAAATTTGGTTCGAAAGGCAAGAGAGATAGTGAAAGCAAAAGACCCCTCTCTAATTTGTGACGGCGAAGTGCAAGGCATTCTGGCATTCAATAAAGATATTTTAAAAGAGAGTTATCCATTTACAGAATTACTCAATGGTGAAGTGAATACACTCATCTTTCCAAATTTAGCTG
>Ga0214919_10004007_pt1 | contig 21739 bp, 15 predicted proteins | sample LL1503_MetaG_FD_177994 | JGI IMG/M metagenome (GOLD analysis project Ga0214919, IMG submission 177994) | Freshwater microbial communities from Lake Lanier, Atlanta, Georgia, United States - LL-1503 | ecosystem: Environmental > Aquatic > Freshwater > Lake | place: USA: Georgia | collected... | reverse complement strand
TAATTTTTTCTTTCAATAAATAAATGCACGGTATCGCCATAAATATGAATACCACTCATTTTAACTTCACCCGATTCATCTTGAATAGTGTGTGGTTGCAAATAAGGCTTTGCACCTCTTTTTACGGTTTGTTCAAAAGCGTCATAAGCATCATCTACACTCAGTGCTATCGCTTTCACTCCATCTCCATGTTTGTGAATATGATCTGCAATTGCTGAGCTGGAATGTAAAGGCGTAGTTAAAATTAATTTTACTTTATCCTGTATTAAAACGTAAGATACTTTTTCTTTATCGCCCGTTTCAGGCCCACTGTATGCATAATTTTGATAACCAAAAGCTGTTTTATAATAATGTGCTGCTTGTTTTGCATTACCCACATAAAACTCTACATAATCGGTTCCTAATAAGGGTAAAAAATCCTGATAAATTCCATTGCTTTCCATTGATATTTTTTTATGTTTTTTCTAGTGAAGGAATTTTATTTTTCTATCTTAATTTATTCTCTATTATAGTATTCTATTCTATTCTATATTATGTTGCCAACTCTTATGATAACTTTCGTCTTCAATTAACAAAGCCTCTTCTGTAATCATTAAGGGTTTAAAAGGATCTATCATGACTGCTAATTCATCTGTTCTTTCTTTGCCAATTGACTTTTCAACACTTCCTGGATGTGGACCATGTGGTATTCCTCCAGGGTGTAATGTAATTTGACCTTGTACCACCGATTTTCTGCTCATAAAATCACCATCTACATAATACAAAACTTCATCACTATCAACATTACTATGGTTATAAGGTGCTGGAATAGATAGCGGATGATAATCATATTTTCTGGGGACAAAAGAACAAATCACAAAATTGTTTGCTTCAAATGTTTGATGCACAGGGGGTGGCTGGTGTAATCTTCCTGTAATGGGTTCAAAATTATGAATGGAAAACGCCCATGGATAATGATATCCATCCCAACCTATAAAATCAAATGGATGTGTTCCATAAGTGTAAGGATAAATTAAACCTTGTTTTTTAATCAAAATTTTAAAGTCACCTTCTTGATCAAAAGTTTCTAAGTCAATAGGTCTTCTTATATCTCGTTCGCAGAATGGCGCGTGCTCCATTAACTGTCCAAATTGATTTTGATAACGCTTAGGAAAACGAATAGGACTATAACTTTCAATAATAAATAAGCGATTATTCTCGTCATCAAATTCCAATTGGTAAATAGTTCCTCTGGGAACCACTAAATAGTCGCCGTAAGAAAATTTAATTTTTCCAAATCCTGTTTTTAATGTACCTGAACCTTTGTGCACGAAAATCACCTCATCTCCTTGACTATTTTTATAAAAATAATCTGTCATTGATTTTTTGGGTGCTGCTAAAGAAATTTGTAAATCGGAATTTACTAAAACAGGTTTTCTGCTTTTTAAATAATCTTCTTCCGGTTTGATATTAAAACCTAACAAACTTGTATGACGTAAATGTTTTTCTTTGGCAATTTTTGGTTCCACAGAATAGGATTCGCCTAATGATTTAACAATGGTTGGCGGATGGGTATGGTAAACCAATGAATACATGCCAGAGAAACCTTCAGTTGAAACTAACTCTTCAGCATATAATTTTCCATTGGGTTGTCTAAATACGGTATGTCTTTTTGCGGGAATCTTTCCCAATGAGTGGTATATTGGCATAAATTAGATTTTCAAGCACCACAATACTAACAATTATTAGCAAAAGATAAAATATTATTTTTAACTTTGATAAGTCATAGACTCAGAAATAATTGCCTCAGTCTTTTAAAACCATTACACTCTAAAATATTGATAATCAATGAAATTAGTTAGTTATTTACATAATGGGGCAACAAAATTAGGAGCCGTTGTAGAGGAGGAATTATATTCCCTTTCAGCAGTCAATGAACACCTTCCCAATGACCTAATTACTTTCTTACAATTGGAGGATGAAGTAAGGCATGAAACTGAAAAAAAGCTCTTATCCATGGTAGCAGCTGCTACATTGATTGCTCCTGTGAAAGATTATATTTTATTGGCACCTGTGCCTCGCCCCACTTCTTGTAGAGATGGGTATGCATTTCGTCAACATGTAGAAGCTGCAAGAAGAAATAGAGGCGTAGAAATGATTAAAGAATTTGATCAATATCCCATATTTTATTTTACGAATCATAATGCAATTCAAGGGCCTGGGCCTATTACTTGCATGCCCGATCATTTTCAACAACTTGATTTTGAATTAGAAATTGCTATTGTCATTGGAAAAGAAGGTAGAAATATAAAAGCAAAAGATGCGGATAAATATATTGCTGGCTTTACCATCATGAATGACTTAAGTGCTAGAAAATTACAAATGGAAGAAATGCTATTAAATTTAGGACCCGCTAAAGGAAAAGATTTTTCAACAGTGATAGGCCCATGGTTAGTGACCCCCGATGAATTAGCAAATTTTTTAGTTCCTGCAAAACAGGGGCATGTTGGCAACAACTATAATTTATCTATGAAGTGTTGGGTGAATGATCAACTTGTTTCCTCCGGAAATGTAAAAGACATGGATTGGACATTTGCGGAAATTATTGAAAGATGTTCTTATGGAGTTACGATGTATCCAGGGGATGTCATTGGCTCTGGAACCGTTGGTACTGGCTGCTTTTTAGAACTTAATGGTACTGGAAAACTCAATAACCCTAACTATACGGCACAGTGGCTGCAACCTAATGATGTAGTGACTATGCAAATAGATGGGTTAGGAACATTGACCAATACGATACAAGCCGAAGCAACCGATTGGTCTATACTTTCATTAAAAAAATAATTGAATTAAATTATTCCAGATGCTCACTCTATCAACAGATGAATTAAGTACACAAGAAATACAAAAGTATTTACAATACGCAATTGCACCAAGACCTATTTGTTTTGCATCTACTATTGATTTGGAAGGGAATGTGAACTTAAGTCCTTTTAGTTTTTTTAATTTATTTAGCATGAACCCGCCTGTTTGTATTTTTTCTCCTTCTAGAAGAGTAAGAGATAATACAACAAAGCATACACTTGAAAATTTGAAACTAATACCAGAATGTGTAATCAATATTGTGAACTATGAAATGGTGCAACAAATGTCTTTAACAAGTTGTGATTATCCAAAGGGCACGAATGAATTTGTGAAAGCGGGGTTTACCGAATTGGCATCTGATCTTGTCAAACCCCCAAGGGTGGCAGAAGCTCCTATTCAACTTGAATGTATAGTTCAGGAAATAATAACCTTGGGCGAAAATGCAGGTGCAGGTAATTTAGTTTTAGCATTGATTAAAAAAATACACATTAAAGAGGAAGTGCTGGATGCGAATAAAAATATTGATCAAGCTAAATTAGATTTAGTAGCTCGTTTGGGGGGTGATTGGTATGCTAGAATTACTGAAGAAAATTTATTTAAAGTAGAAAAGCCTAACACTAAATTGGGTATTGGGTTTGATCAACTTCCTCTTGGTATTATGAGTTCTACTTTGTTAACCAATAATGAAAAAGCGCAATTAGCCAATATTAATGTATCCCCTGATGATCTGGTAAAACAAAAGTCTCACTTTTCGGAAGCGACTATTTTAAAAATAAAATCGGCGTTAGCAAATAATTCCGTCGAACTTGCTTGGGAAATTATTCAAACTTCAGTTTAGAATCAATAATGCTCAATCCATCTTTGATTAACTTGGTATATTTTGGATGCTTCACCATTTGTGCATTTAAATAGGCTCTAATATCACTTGCTACTTCAGTATTGTTAGGATCTAAGTCGACTAACTCTAATATCTCAAGAGCACCTAGCCAGTCTTCTGAAAATTCTTTTTGCAAGGTTTCCCATATTTTCAAAAGGGAATCATCTTTAATGCCTTGTTCTCTATAGGTTCTTATTTGCTGAAATAAATCCTGATACTTTACATCCTTAGCGGTATAGTTTTGCTGATAAGTCCTTTGAGTTGAAACATGCAATTGATCTTCAAAAATAATTTTATCAGCGACGCCATTAAAGACAGAGATAATCGAATTTCCAATAGCCATATCGTAATTTCCCCAGGAAGGCTCAAAATATATATTTCCTTCGGCATCAGTCACTAAACAATTTTTAAATGTAATAATTATTAATTTATCTTCTTTGAAAGTAACGCCAATGAGTGTTCCATTCACCTGTATGCCATTTTCATAGTTCAACTGAACAGTTGCGTCTAACACAAAACCTAATTGGATTAAATCTTCCTTCGTACAATCTTCTAGTTTTTTAGAAATGTTTAATAGTTGACCCACAGGAGCGCCAAAACCAGCTGCATGATAATCAGGTCCATGTCCGTCTAAGAGCTGATCATTAAAACAAAGTGTCGTTGGCCCCATTGTATTGATATACTTAATTTGTTCGTGTTGATCCTTGTGTACTTTACTAAATACTCCAGACACTTGCACACCTGAACTAAAAGTAGCCGTACAAATATTTTTACATTCAATTGCTTTCAAAATACTTTCAAGGCCACCTAATCGGAATGCCATACTACTTTCAAACTGTTGTAATACATCAATTAAATTTTGAAAAGTAGGTGTTACAAATAATTGCGGTTGTTCTTTAGTAATGTCGTATCCATATTTCAAGGCATCAATCGTGTAAGGTATTTTTTTAACTTCTGGTTGCATACAGGAAGCACTTTCTCCTATGGAGGAAAGTAAGCCTGCTCCGTAAATTTTAGGATGGTCTATATCGCCAATTAATCCATACTCTACCGACCACCATTGCAATCTACTTAAAAGTGCCATTTCGGAAGGGGCACCTAAATTTTGTTGATTATGTAAAACCAATGCTTCTGCATTCGCTAAATCTGTTGGATCCACGTTTGGCATTTCTTTTAAAATAGAAAGCGCACGTATTGATTCATAAAGTTCATAATCCTTTGAAGAAAACAATGCCTTTGTTCCCATCTTTCCTAAATAACTTAAATATTGATTGTATTTGGCATCACTAATAATGGGAGCATGTCCTGCTGATTCGTGAATAATATCAGGGGCTGAAGTATATTCAATATGTTCAAGCTGTCTTATGTCAGCTGCAATGACCAAAACACGATAAGCTTGAAACTCCATAAAAGCTGCTGGCGGAATAAATCCATCTACTGTCGCAGCACCCCATCCAATCTCAGACAAGGCATCATTGATTTCTTGTAAGCTTGGAATTTTTTCAATGGTAAGTCCCGCTTTTTTTAATCCGGGTATATAAGGGTAATACGCTACATTTTTTAAGTAACTATAATTTTGGCGCATCACATAACGCCATACAGCATGATTTACGGATGTGTATTTATCGTATTCTTGTTCAACAATATATTTTCTTAAATGTAAAGGGAGATTGGCAACTTGTTCATTATTGTAATCAAAAAATGTAGTCATATTATGATGTATAAATTTAAATATTTCAATGAGCCAGTTACAAATTGGTTATTGAAATTTTAAATAGTTGGCGTCAAAAAGATTTTTTAATTTTTTGGCTTGAAGTACATAAGCATCTTTGTTGGACCAGGCATCTATAGGATTTAAAATAGAATCTGGTATTTCTGGACAACTCTCTGGGATGGATAGATTAAAATAAGGCTCCGTATGAAAAGAAACGTTTTGAAATAAATTTTCATGAATGGCGTTAATCATAGCCCTAGTATAAGCTAAATTTATTCTTTTACCTACACCATATCCGCCGCCAATCCATCCCGTATTGATGAGCCATACTTTAGTTTGGTGTTGATTCATTTTTTCTGCTAATAACTTTGCATACACAATTGGTTTCCAAACCATGAATGCCGCGCCAAAGCAGGAAGAGAATGTAGCCACTGGTTCGGTTACACCCATTTCGGTACCAGCAACTTTTGCCGTATAGCCACTTATAAAATGATATTGCGCTTGTTCCGAATCTAATGAACTAATAGGAGGTAGTACACCAAATGCATCACAGGTTAAAAATATGATATGATTAGGATGCTTCCCAATGCATGGAATTTTGGCATTACTAATAAATTCAATTGGGTAAGAAGCTCGCGTATTTTCTGTGATGGATGAATTGGTATAATCTACTTTGTTAGTTGCAGGATCATACACTACATTTTCTAAAATAGTTCCTTTTCTGATGGCTTGATAAATTTCAGGCTCTTTGGTTGACTCTAAATTAATAACCTTTGCATAACATCCGCCTTCTATATTTGAAATACCATGATCACTCCAAATATGTTCATCATCTCCAATTAATTTTCGATGTGGATCGGCAGATAAAGTGGTTTTGCCTGTGCCACTCAATCCAAAAAATAAACTTACTTCTCCTTTTGCTGATTCATTAGCCGAACAGTGCATAGATAATTTTTGTTTCAATGGCATAAGGTAATTCAGCAATGAAAAAACTGCTTTTTTCATCTCGCCTGCATATTCTGTCCCAAAAATTAAAATTTCTCTTTTTTCAAAAGAAAGTTGGATGGAAGTATTTGATGTAATGCCTTTAATAGATAGGTCTGCCTTGGTGGCACCTGCGTTGTAAAGAATATAATCAGGGGTCCCGAATGTTTCTAGTTCTTGTTGCGAAGGTCTAATAAGCATATTAAACATAAACAATGCATGATATGCTTTTGTACAAATAACTCGAACTTTAATTCTATTCTCTATATCCCAAACGGCATAACCATCTAATACATATAGTTCCTTACATTGATTAAAAAAATGAATTGCATTTACTTTTGATTGTTCAAAAGAAGCAGTGTCAATTGGCATATTAACATCACCCCAATTTATATTTTCCTTGGAGCTTTCTTCAACAACAATTCTTTTATCTTTTGGACTACGGCCTGTTTTTTCACCAGAATAAACCATCAATGCCTCAGTATCCGATAGGGCTGAATTTTCATCTGTCTCAAGTGCTAACTTAATTAATTCCTCACTTGATAAATTGACATGAATTTTTGCTGTGTTGATGCCTAGGTTTGATAAAACGCCCATAAGGAGATATTTTTTACAATAATACTAACAAATGGTAGCTTAACGAGCAAAAACCCATTAGAAATTCAGTAATTTTCTTCCTAATGGTAGGGTTTAACTGGCCTTTAAGCTCTTTTTAACCCAAAATGGGTCTTATCATAGCATTTAATTTATCTCAATCACCTCTAATTATTCAGGCTTGAATTCAGCAGATTATAATAATGGATTCCACCATTTTTTCTGATTTCTGAAAATCATAGAAAGCTCAAAAGTGTTTGGACGAATAGATGAATTTTTAATTCCAGGTTCTTGTATATCGTATGAAAATCCAAATTGTAATTGATTGTAGGTAAAACCAATATAAGGGATGATTGCATTTTTTACTCGATAATACAACCCAATATTAAATGATTCTTGAAAATCTTGATAACTTTCATTCATTGAATATTCTAAATGTCCACCACCTATAAAGTAGGTATTTCCTTCCTGAATTTGATAATAGCCTTTTAAAAACAATAATGTTTTATAATCTAAAAATTGTGAAAAATTAATATGTGCATTGTAACGAGGTGCAACATATTGTGTTCCATTTCCAAATACAGATATTTGATTTTTATAAAATTTGTATCCAGAAATTCCAACATCTAAAACGTTTTTTTCTGTAGCATAGGAATATAATAATCCAGCGCTTGTTGACGTCGTTGCAGGAATGTCCTTAAAAGTAGTTTCTCCAGTAGGTAAAGCTCTATCAAATCCGTATAAATTTAATTGTTCACTAGTGCTTAAGCCAGCATAATCAATATTTGTTTTATTATAGGTAAATCCAAGCCCAGCTGTTAAAGAATGACTATGTTCTTCATATTTATCTAAGGTAATGTGATAAGAACTATTGATTGAAAAAAAAGTATTTTTATATAATCCTTCCATGGCATCATCCGATAAAAACATGGCCCCTAAACCCAGAAAGCTGGTATTATTATTATCATAGTTATCAAAAAGTCTTCCATCTAAAGAAATCAACTTTGTATTGTAATTGACTCCTGGTCCAAAAGTTTGTTTTCGGTAAATAGAATTTGCCTCCCATTTATTATCTGATTTTCCTGCTAATGCTGGACTTATAGTTAATGGGGAAGCAAAAAACTGCGAGTAATTAGGGTCTTGACTATAAGAAGTAATGGCTTCTAATAGAAAAAATAAAGTGAATAATATATAAAATAGTTTCTTGCTCATTTACCTTAATAACATTACGCTTCCAGTTTTTGAAAATATTTTACCATTGATATCTTCCCCTTCAGCGAACCATACATAAGCATCAATGGGTTGCAAATGTCCGTTCGCAATACCATCCCAAGGAATATTATTGGATTTGCTTTCAAACATGAGTTGACCAAATTTGTTATATATTTTTATGAAATGAAAATTTTTGATGCCTGCTAAATAAGGATATAATTGATCATTTACGCCATCGCCGTTGGGAGAAAAAGATTTTGGAACAAAAATGTCCACTATATCATTCGCAAAAACATATACAGGTAAAGTATCTGTAGTGATACAGCCGTATTTAGTGATATAATTTATTTTGTAAATCTGGTTTGTATTAAAATTAAATAAAGGACTTGCAATTTTAGTGGAATCTAATCCCCAAAAAGGCTCCCATTTGTATTGATAGCTTTCACCAATTAAATCTCGACCCTTAATACGTGTGTTGGTATTAATATAGGTTGTGACAGGAGGAAGTTTCACACCTGGTTCAGCGAGTCTAATTAATATGGTTGAATCTTTTGTAGTAGTATAATTACAAATGAGAGATTTTGCAACCAATCTTATAGTATAAGACCCCCCATTTTTAAAGGTGTATTTTGAATTGTATCCATTAGATGAATCCATCTTGTTAAAATACCAAGTCCAGTTAAGCTGCCCTGTTTTTAAAGTGTCTGTAAGATTAGCAAAATTGATAGGCAACAAACTACATGAAATATCATTTGTAAAATTAATAGCAGGGTTCACAAAAACCTGTCTCATGGTGACTGTGTTAATGGTTTTATTAATACAGCCAAAAATGTTTTTTGTTTCTGCGTAATAAATTCCAGGTTTACCTACTTGTATATTGTTGTTACTAGATTGAATAAAGAGCGTGTCATTAAAATACCATTTATACAAGCTTGCAGTTGCATTATTAATATTTAATGGCAAAGTTTGATTAATACAAATTTGATTTCCCGAAGGTGCATATATGGAATCTTTAGGAAGCGGAAGAATTTGCTGAGTATTGATGATGGTAGAAGTATCATTGTAACAATAAGCGTCTTGGATATTTACAAGTTTAAATTTGTAAGGACCTACTTCTGGCAATTTATTCACTACTACTTTTTGACTAGGGGCAGTTAAATTTTTAAGTGTATTAGCAATTCCTGAAATAGGATCAATATATGAAATGTTCCAAGGCCCATTACCCAATAATGTAAGGTATAAGGTATCGGCAACATTAGGACAAACCTCGTTAACTGAAGTAACTAAATAGGTTGGGATTGGATTTACATTCACTGTTAGTTTAAAATCATTTCCATTACAACCATTATTGCTAGGTCTAATTTTATAAATCGCTTTTGCTGTATTAATGCTTGGATTGAATAATCTTTGCTTAATATTTTTGTGCAATAAGCTATCTGAAATATATCCATTCACCACGCCATAAGGTTGACTTACAGGATTAGCCCATTCAAAAACAGAGTTATCTGGAATTTTATTAGGAACAAATACAAAATCTGTGCCACTGCAAATACTTATTTCTTGATCAGCAACAGTAGGCGTAGGAGTCGTATTTACAATTAAATTAAATGGTGCGATGATACAGCTACTATTAATAGGTTGAATTGTATAAATAGCAGTTGCGTTATTGAGTGTATTATTATAAAGGCTGTCAATCACAATCGTTTGTGGAGTGGTAGCTGCTTTATAGCCTGTCAAACTATTAGATGGCAATATAACTGGGTTACCCCATTTATAGGTGGTATTAAAAGGCATTAAATTATTCGGAAGATTAAATGAAGATCCACTACAAACAGTAATTGTTTTATCACTTAAAAGTGGTGCAGGATTTACTAATACTTTTACAATATAACTTGTATCTGAACAACCATTCGCAGTCAACACAAATTTGTACACAATATTGATGGGGTTAATGGTACTATCAATTAGAGTTTCTTTTATAAATCCTACTCCTGCCGATTTTGTATTTTGCAATCCAGAAGAAGCATCTCTATACCAATTAAAAACAGTACCAATAATATTACTAGTAGGCGTATAACTAAATTCGGTATTGCTACAAATGGCAGGTGCTACATAACTAGAAGTTAATACAGGCAATGGATTTACTATGATAGTTAATGTAAATGCTTTGCCAAGACATCCATTACTTATTTGGCTAGGAAGTGAAGGGGTCACTGAATAGGTTGCATATCCAACTTGATTTGTATTATTAAATAGTTTTTGGATGATATTTTTTTGTGAACTATAGGTTTGCGAGCTACTTCCAAACACGCCTCCTGTATTTGAAACAGAGGACCAAGTATACAATGTGTTTTGCGGTAAAGTGATTGAAGTAACATTGGCTTCTGTGCCACTACATATTGTTGAACTAATATCTGGAGACACCAGCACCGGGTTTACGGTAGCAAAAATTGTTTCTGCATTACTACATCCATTTGCAGATAAGGTGTAGATATAAGGGACTAATAAAACATTAGATGTTTTATTGGTTAAAATTTCAGAAATATTTCCAGATCCTTTAGCTATTGCTTCATTGATCCCTGCAACGTAGCTTCTTTCCCAATCAAATAAGACGTTTATGGTACTTGAAGTGGCAGAATAATTAAATGTTGCTCCCGAACAAATGGAAGCAGGATTTATGGAGCTATTCAATTTTGGGATAGGGTTGACTACTATAAAAATTGTTTGCTTATTTAAATTCGTACAACCATTGGAAGAAAGTGTAAATGAATATTTAACAGTGATGGGATTATTAGTGTTGTTAATTAAAGTCTCATTGATATCTCCATATCCATATTTTGGTAAATTATCTATACCCGAAACGGTATCTCTTGTCCATAAAAATGAAGTACCTGTAATACTGCTAGTAGGCGAATAAATAAAGGAGGCTTTACTACAAACTGAAGCAGGGTTTAAAGTACTTGATAATATAGCATTACTTGAATTAACATTTGCGTTGACATAGAAGGGGGATCCCGTGCAACCATCTGTAATCGGAGTCACTTCATATTTCGCTAAACCTACACTCACATTTGAATTGGAATTAATAAGCGTTTGAGTAATAGTGTCAACATATAATGCATTTGCTTGACCTCCTAAAATACCGGTCGTAATAGTAGGAGTTAGCCAGGAAAACTTAGTACCTATAGGAGCATTGTTAGGCACCACTATAAAAGTTCCTCCGCTACATATGGTAGTATTAATATCTGGCAATGCAGCTCTTGGTGTAACAGTTATAACTACCTTAAAAGGATTGCCTACACAACCTCCAGTACTAGGGGTTACATTATAGGATGCGGTTGCAACTGCATTCGTGTTATTAATTAAAATTTGGCTAATATTTGTTACTGCAGAATCTTGTTTGCTGCCTCCTGCTAAAGCATTGGCTGGACTAATGACAGGATTATTCCACGTATAAGTAGTGATGGCATTAATGGGTAATCCAGTAGGAGAAGCATCAAAGGCGGTATTGCTACAAATTTTAGAAGTAAGAAGTCCAACAGAAGGAATGGGATTAATAGTTTGAATTAAATTAAATGTATTTCCTGTACAACCATTTGCAATGGGAGTGATGATATATTTTGCAATGGCGTTCGCTAATGTGACATTAATTAAAGTACCCGTAATATTAGATGCAGGAGTTAGTTTAGATAATCCACCAGAAATATTATTTAATGGAATTTCTGGAGCGTTCCAAGTGTATAATGTTCCAGGAATGGAACTATTAGGGATCACCGTAAATGGAGATCCGCTACAATTAGATTGAACAATATCAGGAACTGTAGGTAACGGATTTACTGTGATTAATAATGTGAAGTCGGGTCCCACACAGCCATTGGTATTGGGTTTAATAGTATAAATGGCAGTAGAAGAAGTATCTGCACTATTTATTAAAGTTTGATTAATATTATTTGCAGGCAAGGACTGAGAGCTACCGCCACTCAGTTTAGAATTTTGCGGGTAAGAAGGTAAATTCCAAGTATAGGTGGTACCTTCTGGCGGGTTGTAAGGATTAAAAGTAAAGTTGATTCCACTGCAAGAACTATACGATTGAGTAGTATAGATGGCTAGTGGTTTCACTGTAACCAAAATATTAAATGGAGCTCCAGAACAGCTTCCTGCATTTGGTGTTATGGTATAATTTGCTGTAATCGGTGAAACAGTATTGTTTGTTATAGTTTGACTAAATGAAGCTTGTGCATTTTTTGCAGATTCTCCCGTCGTGGTATTAGCGGGACTAACAGTGGGTGATGACCAAGTGTATGTGGTATTAGTAGGAACACCCGATTGTGTTATAGTAAGTGCCGAACCGCTACATACAGTAGCTACTTGATTTGCATTTACAATATTGGGTAAAGGATTCACCGTAACAATTGCATTAAATGTACTTCCAGTACATTTATCAGTTACTGGAGTCACTACATACGTTGCTGTAGCAGCTGAAGTTGTGTTATTCGTTAAAGTTTGACTAATCACACTTATAGGACTCGTTTGATTGGTGCCTCCACTAATTGCACTTGTTGTAGGAGCAATGGTGGGTGCTAAATTCCAAGTGAAATTGGTTCCAACGGGGAATGAAGTTAAAGAAATATTGAAGGGTTGATTACTGCAAGTGGTAGCAGTTAATTGAGTGGTTGTTGAAACTGGATTTAAAATAACTGTAATAGGAAAAGTTGGACTTTGACAACTATACGCACCAGTAATTGCAAACGGAGTTACAGTATAATTTAAAGTAACAGGTACTGCTCTTGAAACAGGATTATTAGTTAAGGTTTGAGTAATTAAAGATACTTGAGTAGTTTGAGCGCTAGCACCACTAACGGTTCCAGTCCCTGTGCTAATACTAGGAAGTGCCCATGTATATCTTGTATTTCCTGGAATTATATCATTAATGTTGACACTCGTCGAGCTTCCACTACACACACTAATTTGTTTAGCTGTAATTATTGCTACAGGATTAATAGTAATATTCACCACTTCTGTTGTCATACATTTTCCACCAGTGCCATAGGTTAGATTATAAAAATAACTTACTGATATAGGGGTATTAAGAGTATCATTTAAGGTTTCATTGATAGCACTACTATTTCCAGTGCTTGAATTTTCTTTAATACCATACTGATTGGTTCTCACCCAACCTTGAAAAGTGACTCCAGCACTTGGCGATGCTGTTGCAGTGAAAGTGGTTGATGCGCCACTACATTTAGGGGCTATGGTTCCTTTATTATTAATGATAGGTGCTGTTCCACCGGTAAGATTTACAATCACATTAAAAGAAAAAGAAGGATTTGTACATCCACCTACAGAGGGTGTAACAGTATAGGTTGCAGTACCAAAAGTGCTTGGTGCTCCTGTGTAAACCAATGGTTGTACAATATAGGACTGTGGTGTATTTTGTCCTGTTCCATTTATTACACCCGTACTCATAATGGGAGTCGTCCAGGTATATTGAGTATTCGTAGGAACACCACTTACACTAGCATAAAAATTTGATCCACTACAAATGATTGGTGCAATCGTGCTTGCATCAATCACCATATTTGTAGGATTCACATTAGCAGTTATTGTAAATGGGTTACCATAGGAGGGCGTGATATAATATACCACTACACCCACCGCGTTTCCCGATACATATAAGGTTTGATTAAATATTTTTGTGCTTGTGCTAGTAGAATTATAGCCAGAAACATTCCCGGCGCCAATGGAATAATTCCAAGTGTAGTTAGTTGTATCAGGCAATCCAAAATCAGCTGAAGTCAAATTGATTGTAGCACCACTACATATCGACTTGGACTGGTTTACCTGTGAATAAGATATATTATTGTGCAGTAAAAATAAAAGGATAAAACTCAAATACTTCATACCTAGAATTGCAAATATTTAATTAAATGAATGAGTTGAGGTTTTTGTTAATTAAGCAAAACGGAAAATAATAAATTTAGATTTTTTCCTGTCTTTGAAGATAATAAAAAACCTTAATTATAGCTTTACTTCACTCAAAAATGTTGGGTGCAAATCGCTTCTTGATGTGAGAACATTAAATAATGTGTTTTAGTGGAAATTATTTTCCATTATTTGTTTTATTTAATTGGTAATCAATAAAGTATGAAATTTAAATTTCAAGAGATGCCTAATAAATTAGCTAGATTAGGATATTTTTGTACTAAGATCTATAGAAAACCTTGCTGGGGTTTAAACAAAAATGATGAGGGCTTATTGTAATTAGAGAATTTTTATATTTTTCTATAACTACTAGGGCGCATATTTTTCTTCTTTAAAAAAACACGATTAAAATAGGTGATCGTTTCAAAGCCATTATCATATGCTATTGCTGCAACTTGTTTATCAGTGGCCAATAAATCGCTACAAGCATTGGCGATTCTAATATCGTTCACATAGTCGGAAAATGTTTTACCAGTCATACGCTTAAAAAATTTACAAAAAGCACTGGGGGTGAGATGTATTAATGCGGCAGCTTTATGAATAGTTAAAGGTTCTGCAGCATGCTTTTGGATATACTGGCAAACCTTATTAATTCTTTTTTCATTTTCATTACCTTTTAGAGGTTGATAAAATGAAGATGCTAAAGAGGTTTGCTTTAATTTAGAAATACTATGAAGAATTCGAAGAAAGTCAGTGATTTTTTCAATATCATTTTTTGTAGGTAGGTGTTTTATCAAATCCTTTACAGCGGATGATTTGCTGTTATCTATTGAAATTCCTCCCTTTGCATTTAGCAATAATTTATGAATAGGATCTAATTCTTCAAGTCCGGTAAAACGTTCCATAAAATCTAGCGAAAACTGAATGACTATTACTTCGCATTTTCCTTTTATACTTTTGTCGCTGACCCAAGTGTGAGGAAGGCCAGGGCCTATTAGCACAAGGTCGCCACTTTCAAAATAGTCATGATGATCACCAATGAGTCTTTTACCTTTTCCTTTCACTATTAAAGTAAGCTCATACTCTGGATGATAATGCCAGAAAAAATCAAGTCTATTTTGAACAATTTCAAATGCTAAAAAGGAATGTTGTCCCCTTTTTTTACCAAGATCTTCCAGCAAAGGTTTCATATAGCACTATTTATTCAAAATAATACTCAAATATATGTTTTTAAGTCAATATAGTGTAAGTATTGGCATATCCTATGTTACTCAACATCAAGATTTCGAAATATTTTTAAGCTCAAATATATTCTTATGTCAACAATACCCACAACAGTGATGGCGGCATTAGCAAAGCCATTTCAGCTAAGCCAAGATCAAATTCAATTTTATCAGGAAAACCGTTTTATAAAATTGAAACAAGTTTTTGATGAAGAAACAATTTCATTTTTCAACTATGCTATTGGGAAAAGAGTGGAGTTAATGAATAATCAAAGTACACCATTGGAAGAGAGAAGTACTTATGGCAAAGCTTTTCTTCAGTTGTTTAATTTATGGCGAGAAGATGAAGTAGTTAAAGAATTTATTTTTAGTGAACGACTTGCTAAAATTGCTTCTGATTTAATGCAGGTTGATGGCGTACGTATTTATCATGACCAAGCTTTATTTAAAGAAGGCGGCGGAGGCATTACGCCATGGCATGCGGATCAATACTATTGGCCTTTAGAAACAGATAAAACAGTAACTGCTTGGATTCCATTGCAAGCAACACCATTGGAATTAGGTCCATTAGAATTTAGCGCAGGTAGTCACCAAATTGTGGAAGGACGTGATTTAGAAATTGGGGATGAAAGTGAAAGATTAATCCAACAAAAATTAAAGGTTACTAATTTTAATCATGTTATTGAAGCATTCGATTTAGGGGAAGTAAGTTTTCATAGCGGGTGGGTATTTCATCGTGCTGGCGCCAACACTACCAATCAAATGCGTAAAGTGATGACAGTGATTTTTATGGATAAGGATATGATATTAAAAAATCCTGAGAATAAAAATCAAATTAATGATTGGAATACTTGGTGTCCTGGTGCTACCATTGGTGAAGTGATTAATTCACCCATCAATCCTATAATTTATCAAAAATAATGCCTTGCAAATAAAATATTGTTGTACTTATTGGGGTTCGGAAAATGACACTGCCGATGTATTTGTTGACAAAGTGATGTCAGCAGGATATGAAGGCGTTGAAATATTTCTACCCAAACTAACTGATACATTTACGGAAGTATTCATGGAAGAAATGGAGAGTGTGATGAATAAGAATCCTGAATTTCTTTTTATAGCTCAACATATCACATCGGTAGAAAATGGTTCAGTGGATGACTATATTGCTAGGGTTAAAACAAATTTAACGCAACTGACTTCGCTGCAACCCAGCTTCATTAACTCACATACCGGGAAGGATTATTTTTCATTTGATGAAAATTGCAAAGTGATTGAAGCTGCTTTAAATATTAGCAATAAAACAGGCATTCGTATTTTACACGAAACGCATCGAGGCAGGTTTTCGTTTCATGCTGCTTCATTAATTCCCTATCTTCAAAAATTTCCTGAAATGGAGTTGGTAGGAGATTTCTCGCATTTTTGTAATGTATCAGAAAGTATGTTACAAGAACAGGAAGAAATCTTGGAACAAATTATTCCTCATGTATCACATATTCATGCAAGAGTGGGATATGAACAAGGACCACAGGTAAATGATCCTTTTGCACCCGAATGGCAAAAGCATTTTAGTGTTTTCGAAAAATGGTGGCAACAAATCATAGATTTTAAAAAAAGTAAGGGGAATAACACATTTACAATTACGCCCGAATTTGGCCCCGCACCCTATATGCCCACCATGCCCTATACCAAACAACCCTTGGGGAATCAGTGGGAAATTAATTGTAAAATGATGCATCATCTCCGAGAGGTGCTTCAATAATATATTTGGAATGCAACATGATGTAAATAGAAAATGGTGGAAAGAAGCGATTGTTTATCAACTATACCCGAGAAGTTTTAAAGATACGGACGGAGATGGTATTGGTGATTTAAAAGGAGTCATTGAAAAGCTAGATTATATAAAAAGCTTGGGTGTAGATGTGGTATGGCTGAATCCTATATTTGAATCACCCAATGATGATATGGGGTATGATATATCTGACTATAGAGCAATTATGAAAGAGTTTGGGACCATGGAGGATTTTGATTTGTTGCTAAAAGGATTGCATGAGAGGGGAATAAAGCTCATTATGGATTTGGTGGTGAATCATTCTAGTGATGAACATCCATGGTTTAAAGAAAGTCGAAAGTCAAAAGACAACCCTTACCGCAATTATTATCATTGGTGGGATGCAGAAAAAGGAAAGCCACCTTATCGTTGGAGCATATTTGATAAAGAGAGTAATGCATGGAAATATGATGCACTTACCAACAGTTATTACTTGCATATTTTCAGTGAAAAGCAACCCGATTTAAATTGGGAAAATCCTAAAGTAAGAAACGAAGTGTACGATATCATGAAATTTTGGTTGGATAAGGGAATAGATGGTTTCCGCTTAGACGTAATCGCCTGCATATCAAAGGATACTCATTTCCCTGAATTACCAAAAGATATGCCTGCTCATAAATGGTTTCCTTATTATACACAAGGCCCCCATTTACATGAATATTTACAAGAAATGAATAAGGAAGTGTTTTCAAAATATGATTGTATGAATGTGGGTGAGATGAGTTTTGTAACCACAGACGATGCCTTATTATTTGTAGATGAAGATAGAAATGAATTGCAAACATTTTATCATTTTGATCATACAGGTGTGGGAGTGAGCAAAGAAAATTTCATGTACTCAGATGATACAAATTGGGATTTAGTAGCTTGGAAAAAAGTATTTTATAATTGGGATAAAGTGTTTGCTGAAAAAGGGTGGGGCACTATTTATTTAGGGAATCATGATATGAGCAGAATGGTAAGCCGTTTTGGAAATGACAGCGAATCCTTTAGGATAGTTTCTGCCAAAATGCTACACACATTTTTATTGAGCATGAGAGCCACGCCGTATATTTTTAATGGAGATGAAATTGGTATGACGAATACCAATCACACCCATATTGAAAACTACCAAGATGTGTACACCATTAATTATTATAATGGGTTAAAACAAAAAGGGGAAGATTATGAGGGCTTTTTAAAGTCACATGCTAAAATAAGCAGGGAAAATGCCAGAACTCCAATGCAATGGGATACTACCACACAGGCTGGATTTACGGAAGCAAAGCCATGGTTGGCAGTAAATGAAAATTATAAAACATTAAATGTACAAGAACAGGAGACTAATCCTAATTCAGTTTTGCATTATTTTAGGAGTATGGTTGCACTCAGAAAAAATAATTTAGTACTTACATATGGCGTATTTGAAATAATAGACGAAAAAAATGAAGATATATTTGCTTATACTCGAGAGTTAGGTAATGAGCAGCTTTTAGTAGTATTAAATTTTTCAGCTAAACCTGCTTTATTAAACACCTCTATTGAAACAAATCAAGAAAACATATTAATTACCAATTACGTACAGCCTTGTCAAAACAATGTCTATCAGCCTTATGCTGCAGTTATTTATAAATTAGGATAATAAAAATTAAATTATGAAAATTAGAATGATCGCCATTTTACTATTTATGAATAGTATGATTTTTGCTCAAAAGTCAAACATAACTGTAAAAGGAGAAATTATCTATCATGTATTTCAACGTAGTTTTTATGATAGCGATGGTAATTTACAAGGTGACCTAACTGGTTTGAAACAAAAGTTGCCTTATTTGCAAAACTTAGGTGTTACTTCAATCTTGCTGCTTCCTCTTTATGATGCCGATTGTTATCATAATTATTTTGCTAATAATTTTGAAAAAATAGATCCCGCATTTGGGACTATGGATGAATATATATCACTTGTAAAGGAAATTCATAAGCGTAAGATGAAGGTGTATATGGATATGGAAACCCAGTATGTTACTGAAAAACATGTATGGTGGAAGGACGCAGTAGGCAATCTCAATTCAAAGTATAGCGATTATATTTTATTTGAGGATGCGGCGCATAAAACACCGGCAAGCATCATTTTTGATTTACGACAATTGAACAATTATAATGGCACATCTATAAAAATCACCACTGTAAATTTAAAAAGCAAAAAAGTGCTTGATTACAACAAGCAATTATTTTCGTTTTTTGTGGACCCCAATAAAGACGGAAAATTTGATGACGGGGTTGATGGCTTTAGATTAGATCATGCGATGGATCATTTAGATGGCAAGCCAACCCTTACCAACTTATTTGTTGATTTTTGGAATCCTTTACTAACGTATTTAAAAAAACAAAACCCAGCACTTAAAAATGTGGCAGAACAGGCTGAGTGGAGAGACTATGGCTTTGACTATTTTAAAAATGCAGGTATTGATAGAATGTTTGGCTTTGGTTTACAACAAGCCATACTTTCATTTGACAAACAAAATTTAATAAAAAATGCAGATTCTATTTTAGCTCAATGCCCTAAGGGTAAGGAGCAAATAATCTTTATTGAAAATCATGATATGGATAGGGTTGCTTCCAAAGAGCCCAACAAAGAAAAACAAAAATTGGCGGCCTCCTTAATGTTGTTAATTGGAGGTGTTCCTTCAATTTATTATGGACAAGAAATTGGTATGATGGGAAAAAATGGCAGTTGGGACAATACGGATGGCAATGATATACATCGTCGTACTGCTTTTAAATGGAGTAAGTCTTATTCAGAAAAAGGAATGGCTACTTGGTATAAAAATATCCCTGGTGCATGGAATAATAGTAATTTAAATGTGAATGACGATATTTCTTTAGAAGCACAACGTAGTGATAGCAGTTCATTATTTCATCATTATAAAAAGATGATTCAATTAAAACAAAGCAATGCTGCATTGGCACAGGGCAATTATGTAAATGCAATAAATAACAACAATAAGGTTTTTAGTTTTTATAGAATTTATAAAAATACCAAAGTCCTTGTTGCGGTTAATCTTTCGAATGAAACACAATCAGCATCTTTCGAAAATCAATACAGTAAATTCAAGTCACTATACGGGAAAGCAGTTTTTAATCAAAACGAATTAAAACTTAGTCCTTATGAATTAGCAGTTTTTGAAGTGAGGTAGCATTCAAATTTTAAGAAATTATTTTTATTTTAAACTATTTAACCAGTCAATAATCCCTAATTGGATTTTACTAGCAACTTGATTATGAAAACTAGGTTTCACGACTCTTTTTTCGTCTTCCTCGTTGCTTAGGAACGCAATTTCAACCAAACAATTCGGAAAATCAGTGGGTGCGTTCAGGGCAAAATTGAAATGACCAATATTGCCAAACTCATCTAATTTTAATTCAAGCATACGCTTTAAAATGCTTGTAGTTAAAGGTCTAAAACCAATATGCTTGTAATAAGTGCTTACCCCTTTAATTGTTTCTTTAGAGCTGGAGTTTAAGTGTAATGAAATTTCAAAATCAGGATTTTGCTGTTGTAACCATAAAATACGGTCCTTATTATCAAAGCTAGTATCTGATTGTCGTGTCATGATGATATTCTTAACCCCAATTTTTTTTAAGGATTTTTCAAGTGCTTTTGCAAAAAGAAGGGTTTGTTCTTTTTCGGATGCTTTTAACTTTATTCCTGATGTTCCACTGTTGCTACCCCCATGACCCGCATCAATAGCGATCACCATTTTTCGAATATCTAATTTAGCAGGCTGACGCTTTATTCTAACACTTAATAATTTTTCCTTGTAGGAAATGGAATAACCCCAATGTTGCGCATGTTTTAATTCGATAGTAACTCTAACAACATCATCTTCCACTTGGTTGTAATAAACGTTTTTAACCTCTTTGAGTGAACTTAATTGTGTTATCCAGTTGGTATTACTTTGAACCCCGTATATATCAACCATAATTTTACTAGGGTTAATTTCCATCCAGGACTTGTAAGGAAGTTTTTCGTCAAGATAGATGTTCAGATAATCAAATAAGGAATCCCCTTTTGAAATAAAGGAACCTGTTAAATGGTAAGGTTTTTTTATGGGAGATGATGAATCAGGCTTAACGTATGATTTTTCGATTAGTGCACTATGAAATTTTGATAATTGAACGGTGTACATGTCCTTCACTGAATCTACTATCTTCAGTAATACATTGGTATCAATATAACCCATCTTAGCACCCCCTAGTCGGTCTTCACCCATGCCATAGGATAAAGCAGGCAATTTTCCGGTAGTTCTGCCGTAATAAACGAAGTTGCTGGTATTGTTTTGTGCAATACAGTGAATACTAGTTAAAATACAGATTGTAAGAATGAATTGTTTCATGGTTTGAAGTTAATAAAAACCTTTGAAAAGACTATTTCAATTCTGATCTTAATAGTTTTAATAGTTTATGATTATTCTTTTTGGCATTTAATAGACTTCTATTATAAATGAATATCCAATTATAATATTTTTGTACTTCATAGATAAATTCATCTGATTTTAAAATAT
>Ga0214919_10004006_pt1 | contig 21740 bp, 35 predicted proteins | sample LL1503_MetaG_FD_177994 | JGI IMG/M metagenome (GOLD analysis project Ga0214919, IMG submission 177994) | Freshwater microbial communities from Lake Lanier, Atlanta, Georgia, United States - LL-1503 | ecosystem: Environmental > Aquatic > Freshwater > Lake | place: USA: Georgia | collected... | reverse complement strand
CCTTGTCACCCAAAATTTAGTCCAAAAAGAAAGCCCAATTAAGGGCTTTCTACTATTTTGGGTGACAAGGTATAGCTACCCCGGGGTTGCGGTTTCTTAGGCCGCTACTGCTTCAGTGCGTGAGCCAAAGCGGAAGCCTTTGCCCATGCTAACTGCTACAGTGCCCATTTTAGATGTTTTTGCATCTATGGATTTTTGCTGATTACGTCAGTCAACTCTCGTGTTGTCCACTTACCTACTAAGCCGTCAATCGATACCATGGCACCCCCAACGAAAAACTCTCTTTCAAAAATGCTTTGGTGGAGGTGACGGGAGTCGAACCCGTGTCTTGCCCGTTTTTGGGCTCGCTTCATACAACAATTCTTTATTTCTTTTTAAGCTGTTCTTTTAACCAATTAGGCCTATAGCCAACATAGTCTTTGACAAAAAACTTTTTAAGCCATTTGAACATTTAATCTCTATCTCGTAAATCTATTAGACTTAGAAAAGCATCTTTTAGTTTTCCAAATCCAACTTTATTCAAACCTTTGTGTGGGCGTGCAGTATGCCCGTATCCATTCATTTTATGCGGCTTGCACATCAAGCAACCAGCACGACGATTCTTAGGTCTTCCACGCTTATGATTCATCATCATCTCCATGACGCCATTCTTCGTAGGCTTCAAAGAATTCTTCAGCCATAACCAATAATATAATTATAACAATACCAACTAAAAATATTTCACCCATAGTCATTTAGCCGTCCACATACCATTATAGTAAACTTCAACTTCGCCAGTTGACTTGTTCAATTGCTGTTCACCGTTCCAGTGTCGGTCAGTTGGCGGTTGACGATCAGCAGGCACTGTGCCGTATCCAACCATCTTAGCCCATTCTTGTTCTGTATAATAATAGTCTTTGTTCATATAGATATTTATATGCTACTATATCTATACGTTTGGTTTTACTTCTATAGTTGGGGTAATAACGTCCCAACGCTTACGTTCTGGACCAAACATAGTCTGTGGGTAAAAAACTATCTCTCCATCAAACCAAAGATTGACTAAAGGAATAATTTTTACACCTTGAACCTTTGGCGCCGCGGCAGTATCTGGACTATTCCAACAGCCTTCATGGACTACAGACTTTTCACTGTCACTTTCTGTAGCGTAAGCACGACTATCAAAACCCTTGGCACGAGCTTCAGCAATCTTACATTCCTCAACAGTTAATACCACATACCCGCCAGATTCATTGGGCATGTAAAGTTCTTTACTCTTAGAATAATCTGCGGCCAAAAGAGTCGTAGAAAATAAAAGAGACAATACCGCGAGTTGTTTTTGCATACAATCTCCAAGCGGTCAGGATGAATAAGATCGCTATAGTGTATTTACACATCTACCTGTTAATAAAATGTAAATGCTTAAAGAGAAAAGGCCCCTAAGGACCTTTTCCATGCATCAGCCCCAAAATTATGATGCGTTTACTGCTGTCTCTGTTTCAATACCAGCACGTGCCTTGATTGCTTCAAGACTTGGTTTGGTAACCTTAACAGTGCCTAATGAATTATACTTGTGATCTGCGGCATCAATAGCTGACGCAAATTTAGTGTATAAATCAGTAGTCTTAAGATGCTTAACGCAATCAGCTTTTGAAAGAGCTGTTGGAAGCTCGATAAGGTTAATGTCCTTATGACCATCCTTGTTTAAGATCTTAACACGGCTAACTAAATCATTAGCGAATCTAACTTTAGTCTGACCGTTGAGTGTTGAAATACCTGTTACTTTAAACATAAGTTTCCTCTCTTATAAAATCGAAAAATTAATTGATCTGCACACATCTGATGATGTCTGTGCGATCTGACCCGTTCATGTTCCTTACCATCTGTGCCGCGGCTGGTTGATTGATTGCTTCAACTACCATGGTATAATGGCTTGGACCTGTAGATGTATTCTTGTTTGCGTCATCGTAAACCTTATACATCACGTCAAATCTAGGCATAATTTTTCTCCGTTGTTAGTCTATCTTGAACTACGAAACTTTGGATCGCTCCGAAAGTTTCCCCCATTTCAAACATATACTGCCAGAACTCCTGTTTGACCGCAGTAGTCTGAAATTCTAAATCACAGAATACACCCTTAAGTGCATCTGGAGTGATGTTGCCACCACAAATTCTTGTTAAATTTTCGTATTTCTTAGTGTTCATACTGTGTATTATAGCACCTTTTGGTTTGGTTGTCAACCATTATTTGCGAAAAATACGGTTATAAACTCGGGTAATTTTGGCCCAAATTAGGGTTACGATCCCCATTTTCCATGCCCATAAAAAGTCTACGATTGTAGCACCCACTAAAAATCCTAATAAAAAGTTCGTCATATTACTCCTTGATTAATTGATAAGGTTTGTTCCAGCGTCCTACGTTGATGTCAAAGTAGTAGGCTGTGTTAAAATAATCTGTCATAGCATCTGATTCGTCATACCAATCTGCTGACTTGATAGCTTTGAATACTTCGTCAAAGAATGCCTTGCATTCACCTGTAAAGTGCTCTTGATACCAGTAGGGATTAACATCTAAGTATTGATCAGTGATGATACGTGCATCGCAGCCGGTATCGCGACGATGAATCTGGACGGCATTTGCATTACCAATAAAGTCTAACTGACCTGATTGGATGTTTACCACGATAGTAGAATGATGGCGCACTGCTAAAGTAGCTTTTACACCATATTTCTTGAAAATAGGTTTAACCTGAGCTGAAATAGTTGCTTTCTTTTCTTGGTTCATGTAAGCCATTTTGTCTACTCCTTAATTGTTAATATATGCATATTATACAGGAGTTTACTCAAAAAGTCAACCAAAATCTATAATATTTTAGGTGTTGTAAGTCATTGATTTTTAATCATAAATCCACCCTAATCCTTGGGTTTTGTGCATCCAAGTATAGGTCGGAACAGTGAAATTCAAGATCCAAACGCCATTCCATGCAATATAAGTGTCGCGTCTTGATTCCATTCCGTGTGGATAATACATGCCTTGATAGGTATTTTGTAGGTGTTCTATACCATTAAGTCGTATTTGTTTGACTATAACTGCGGTTTGGCTGTCAGAAGGTAGTTTGTCTGTCATTTCTACAGTTAATTGGGCAGGTCCTGCGATCTGTGTAAATTTAAACTTAGTCCAAGAAGCAGTGCTGGATAATCGCATGATCTTTTGTTGTCCTCCACAGCTGACTCGAACCATTGGGGTTGCAACTGGTTCTAATAGCACTTCTACGGTGACATTATACTTTTTCATTTTAGATCAGCAAATTCTGGATAGAGATCCAACATATCAAACCCAAATTCCTTGTCCCAACGTTTACACCAACTTATGAGATCTGACAGATGTAAGTTTAATGTTTGTTTGCCTTCTAATAGACTTAGAACATGTGTGACCTGTTGCTTGACAGACAGCTGGTAGTTCGCTGGATCACTTTCATTGTAATCTTTATGGATATCGATATCATCTAATGTGGCCAATAGTTTATTATAGGGATCTCGATATGCCTGTCTTAGCTCAATAGGCAATACTGTTGGCATCATATAAAAAGGATCAACTACCATCAGGCTCTTTATCAGCAGTTGTTCTTGCAGACAAAATTCCAACAGGGTGTGATATCTACCTATGCTCAGGGCACTAATCGCCGGGCGCAGGGTTAAGCTGACTTTAGATCCATCACACTGTTTTTTGTAAAGCCTGATATTAGTCAATACTTCGTCAACATCAGACCCCTGTCTTATATAATCGTTATGTTTGGTAGCAGTTTCTATACTAATTTCAATACCCACACGAGGAAACAGTTTGAGCTTTTCGATCAAGCCAGGATTATGCACCGTTCCATTGGTGACAAAACTAAACGAAACATCTAATCTCTGATGTTGTATCATGTGATCTATCAACTGTTCAAATCTGGGACTCAACAGGGTTTCACCACCCATGAGATGTATGTTTTTTAGTTTAGGTATAGCTACTACTTCGGTTAAAAATCTATTCCAAACAGCATCATCTTTAGTCCAATCAACTCCCAAATATTGTTCGGCAGGCAATCCCCATTTGACATATTGGCTGGCGATGCGTGTGCTGGCACCCGGCCAACACATCTTACAGGCTAAATTACAGTGATTACCGAGATCGATGTGTAGATCCATTGGCATAGTATCTGTCAACCCATCCATACCTTGGCTAAACATAAAATGGTCATAGCCTGGACTTTGTTCAAAACTTTCGGCGAATGCCTGCTTGGTAAAGATTACGCTTTTTTGATTACTACGATGGCGGCGACTGGAGCCATTGTAAGCCTCTTCACCGTAACATCGATTGCAGATGTTTAGTTTTTCGTTGCCTAATATGTCTTTGCGGAACTGCCTTACAGGTATGCTGTTGAACCATTCCTGCAAGGACATTTCTCGTATGTTGTATTTTAGATCGGTGCTGAGTTTATGACTTTCCTGGCAACAGATGCCAAGAGCGCCATCCCAATAGATGTGGACTTCATACCACGGGGTGTTGCAGAATACCTTTTGATTGGCCATTATCGCTTGGTGATGATTTCATCCGCCAAGCCATAGTCTACTGCTTCTTGTGCTGACATGAAATTATCTCTCTCCATGTCTTTACTTAGTTCTTCAAAGGTCTTGCCTTTTGAGTTGTGATCAACATAGATCTGTGTTAAGTTACGTTTCATCTTAAGGATTTCGTTGACTTGGATTTCCATATCAGTGGCCTGGCCACCTGCACCACCACTGGGTTGGTGTATCATGTGACGAGCATTAGGGAGTATCATACGCTTGCCTGCCGCACCTGCTGTGGCTAACAAACTGCCCATTGAACAGGCCTGCCCCATTACAATAGTCGAAACATCCGGACGAATAAACTGCATGGTATCATATATAGACATGCCAGCAGTAACAACACCCCCAGGACTGTTAATATAGAAAAGGATATCTTTGTTGGCATCTTCGCTCTCCAGGAACAATAACTGTGCTACGATTAAACTTGCTGAATGTTCATTAACATCTGTGTCTAAGATAACAATGCGATCTTTCAATAGCCTTGAATATAAATCATAACTACGTTCACCTTGGCTGGTACGTTCCAACACCATAGGTACTAAATTTGGCATATTATTTTCCTTTAGTTCGTTCTAATAGTTGCTGGCAGAATACGCAGAGCCTAACTCCACGGATAGCAGTCCTGCGCTTTTCTGGGATCTCGTCACCACACTCTTCACAGTGTGTAAGACTTGGTTGTGCCGCCTGTTCTTCTAACGCCCTGCGCACATTAGCGATAGCGTTCATGTTGTTATGGATAGCATGTAGCTGACCCATTTCTGCTTCTTCTTCGTTGTTATAAACGAAGTCGTCATTTAACTTCATTTCTTTTACTGTCATAGGCTGTCATCACTTAATAATGGTTTATCTAATCGATCCTTTGGGGGTTCTAACCTATTTAACTCTTGATACATAGTGGCTAATAATTCTCGTAGCTGTTCCTGACGCGGATCTTTAGCGTCAGTATGGCGCATGATGTCATACACCAAACCAATCTGTGTTTTTAACTCTGTTAATTTATCTACCATGAACTATTATAAAACACTTTTAGGCCTAAGAACAAGTCTGCACGTGCCTGTTTGATAAACTCAAGGTCTTGTTGGCGATAATAGTCATCTGCACCATCACCAAAGAAGAATCCCGTAGTTGCTGGTAAGCGACCTGCTAAAACATCCTCTTCTAACCGCGTGATATCATCCCAGGATAGTTCAAGTTCATCACCGTTGAAATCACCTTCGCCACCTTGTTCGCGATATAGGTTCTCCATCCAACCGTGTAGATTAGGATGCTTGCGCCAATACATTAGTTCTTTAGGTTTGGTACAGGTGCTCTTATATTCACCTGTTTCTTTGTTCAGTTCACCATTGTTATAGTATTCGTCTTGAGCACCAGCTTTGTTAGCTGAATAAGCATACATGTCTAAACCCATTAGGCATATTCCTCTGCTGTTTCAATTCGAATTTTAGTATTAATAGAACCATTTGGTTTATGTTCGATAAACTTAATCGTACCATTATCATATTCTAAGGTAAACGGATAGTCAAAAGTAATTTCGTTGACACCTTCTAACCACCACTCTGGATCATATACATCTTCTACACGGATACAACCTATTAGGCCAGCATCCACTGGATATTCACGTCCATCGTAGTCTGAATATACGCCATCACCATAGGCAGTTGAATGTAGAGCAAAACGCACACCATTTTTAAGATTGAACTCACCATCTAATACTGAATTGCCGTCTGTAGCAAACATTAGATCGCAGACTTCCTTCCATTGTGGGTGCATGACATAGCATAAATCACCTACATAATAACGTCCTGCTCGCATCATAATTTTACCCTTTCTAACAGTTTATAAGTGCTATTATACTATCAATTTAGTCAGTTGTCAACCAAAATCTGCCTTAAATACTATATGATTTTCTACGCAGATACAGACGTTTGTGCCCATCATTTAGAGCAAATTGGCATTGATTTTATCAGAGATTTTGAGAATTTTGTTCAGATATCTGTCCCAAAAATTGCTGTATTCCACGTGCCATTTCCTTGGGAAGGCGGCCATGGTGATCAGTTTGTAGGTAAGATCGAACGAGTGCGTGATGCACAGCAAATTATCATCTTGTGTTCAGAACTACATAATAGAACCTATGAATTTATACGTCAGAATGACCGCCCAAATATTACATATTTTCTCTGTGGATACTTAAATCGTCGCCCCGAACACAGTCGTGTCTATCAGTGGATGGATTGGTTTATTACTACTACAAAATTTTATACGGCAGTGCCTGACTATCTCAACAAACTAACTCCTTATACTCCTAAGCCTAAATCATTTGATGTGCTGTTAGGACAACCTCGCAGTCATCGTGATATGGTCTACAATTTAATGAAACCCCATAACGATCAGATAGTCATGACCTACATGAGAGATTTTAGTCAAGGGTTATATGATCATGACTTTACTGCTAAGGCCATACAGGATAGGCCTAACAATGAATACACTTGGGATATCGATGGGGTCGGTATTCCACAAGGATCGATTAATTTTACCATTGAGCAAATTGAATTACAAGGACATAAAATTAGTGTCAGCCAAGTTGTGCCTATAAACATCTATAATCAAACTGCCTACAGCATTGTTACTGAAACAAACTTCATGAATAGCTATACGTTTTTTACAGAAAAGACCGTAAAGCCTATACTAGCAGAAAGATTATTTGTAGCATTTAGTGGACAACATTACATTAGGAATTTACAAAATTTAGGATTCTTAACGTTCAATGATATCATTGATGAAAGTTATGATGAAGAGCCTGATCAGCAACGACGTTATGCTATGGCCTATGAACAGGTGCAATATTTGCTAAATCAGCCCCAAGAAAAAATTCTGTCACAGATAAAGTCTATAACTAATTTTAATAAACTTCATATGCTTAAAACTGATTGGTATGATGAATTTTCTAAAGACTTCCGATCTGTACTGCTCGATCATGCAAGGCACGACTAGCTAAGTTTTTAGCTTTACTCTCACACATGATGTCAAATGATTCTAAGAATGTTAAGGCCCAGTCATTGACCGCAGTGTTCCAATAGAAGTCACTGTGCGCTCGCAACTTGCTTTTCTTGTGACCTGATTCCAACAATACTTTCATGTCAGGAAGAGTGTTAGTATCGTGCCCCACCAATAGGTCTTCACGAGATACGCTGTAATGGCAAGTAGGGCGAACGCCACGCCAACTTTCGAGAACCTTTTGAGTTCTTGGATCAGCAAGTTGTATGTATTCTCCTTCTCGGATGAAATGATGGTGTATATCAAGAACGATAGGCACAAGATCATAAAGCTCAAGGCAAGTATCAAGTCCATGCTTCATCTCCTCATTTTCAATAGTGATTATGTTACGTGCTTCGGGTGTCAATCTCTTGTAGGCTTCGCGTATACCTTGTGGACCTAAACGTCCTGCGATATGCACGTTGCATTTAAAGTCTTGGAATGTTTGGCCATAGCCCATCCAACGAGCCATGTCAGTGTGGTATTCAAATTCTTCTATACTTCTGTCGACAATAGTAGGATTATCAGATGCGAGAACAGTGAATTGACCCGGATGAAAGCTAAGGCGGACCCCACGGCTACGAGCAACATCGCCCACTTGAGCAAAGGCCTTTGCGCAAAAATCGCGGACGTCAGGGCGACGCCAAAAATAACTCCAGTTAGACTCTGTATATACTGGTAGTATATCACTTGATAAGCGAACCATTCTAAGGGATTCATCTAAAGTACCTACTCGCTCGACAAGTTTTTGTGTTGACGTAATATTCTGGACCATAAGGTCCCAGAGACGTTGCTCTGCCACTTCGCGGGTTTGTCGATTGAGCCAAGCTACAGTGGTTGTACCAGTATTTAATTCTTTGCAGGCATCAGTAGATTTTATTCCGTCAACTTGATCAGGTGTGTCAATCCACTTGCAGGCAAATCCTATACGCTTAATAGCCAAGATATTTCCTCAATTCTTTGTCTTTGGGTTCAAATCGTTCGTTCTTGTAAAATATGCGATAGCTGTCACTGCCATATTCGCCGATACCATATAACATTGTAGCATCTTCTCCGTCCCAGAACAAGTGATCTATGCTCATTCGCATTAGTGCTATGTATCTCTTGTTAACCATGCCCATGGGGTTGATCAATTCCTTAACCGTTTTTTCAGTAGCCTCATCTAAAAAGACGTCAGCCTCTGGCCATAGGCTAAAGAACGTTGGTAGAATTTTCTTTACGATAGTGCGGTTAGTTTGATTAAGGCAGATTACCCCAACGAAGTGTTGCCAAGAGTTGGCTACTTGCTGTTGTACCATGAGATCATCACGCATTGGGGGTAACAGTTTCATAGTGCTATTATAGCACCAAATTTGGATTAGGTCAATCTGATGATAATTCGTTTAATATTTGATTATATTCTTCAATCCATAATTCAGAAAATTTATATTTGGTCCAATTATCATATTTTTTTATTTCTTCTATAAACACAGATTTGGTTATAATTTTATGATTGTTATTTTGTATCACCTGATCCAACTTGGCTAAAATTGTTTCAATATCATGACATTTATAATATTCATAATCTATACCATAGGTTTGTTTTTGCCAATCTAATACATCAGACAATTGAGTCCGTGCAATTTTTAAGATTGACAAGGGAAAATTAAATACATCTAATGCTGGATGATTTACTATCATGCCCAGTTGTATTTTCCTAACACCTAAATTATAATAAAATTTTACTGTATCTAACAAGTTCAATGCCGAGAATATTCCATATACCATGCATAGATTAATATTATTCGGTGCATGGTTTACCAATAGGTCTAAATTAGACTTGAACTGTTGCCAATCAGCACCCGTCCGGACATATTCAAATTTCTCTCCATAATTTTCTACACTAACATTCCAAAAAGTATGTTCTTTTGATCTTTTAAACAATAATTCTGCACAGGGGTTATTAGAGAGATTATATGAAAGATTAGTAATTACAGATATTCTTGATAAGTTTGATATTTTGTTCAGCAAGGCGATATTCTGTTTCATTAGTAAAGGTTCACCCCCGATTAGGATTAGCTCATGTATCTGTTCGGTTTTAGATAAAACCCAATTTTCTAATTCAATATCGTAGGAATTTCTAATGGTCTTTATGTTGTTTGGATTAAGTTTATCTTCCCAACTTGAACTCGAATATGGTCCACAATATACACAATTTAAATTGCACAAATTACTCCATCTGAGATCTAAATACTGCAACCCTTTGTGTATATCCGGATAGTGAAAGTTAAAGTGATTCTTGAGTGTCGCAGTGCCACTGTTAGTTTCTTGATAATAGCAGACTTGGCAATTTTTGTTTTTTTTGCCAGACATCAGATCATCTTTGATTTTTTTTAATTCTGCTGACTCGGTAATTTTAATTATAGATTGTTTTTGAACATTACCTAATACTGTGGTGCCAGGGCAACAGGTGCTGACATTACCATTTTCTCTTATTATTAATCCAGTCCATGGTGCGGTGCAGTATGGTTTTGTGGACATTATTCTATGGAACCAAATTTAGCCCAAAGTGTTGCACCTAAACAGACCCATCCCACTGCAGCACCATGTCCGGGAGCTGAATTCCACACTATCTGTCCAGCGATGCCAGGATAATTTGGTATTGTGGCTGCTGACGACATCTGCACGGACCCAATAGTAACTACATCAGCCTGCACACTGCCATCAACTAATAGTTTAAGATTTTCCTTGCCATTAGCACCTAATACGAGTTTTTGGAAACGAGGTGTGCTGATATATCCTGTGTCTTGGGCACGCTTAGATACATTAATTTCGACTTCTTCGTCCCAGATGCTCAGTGAGGCACTGGGATCCATGGTATTAACACCTACACGTTTTTTAGTCACATATAGGGTGTCGCTGAGTAAGTTTTCGCCAGATGTCTGCAGATCATTAACCAACCCCAAGCGACGTATGTTAGTGTCAGTGATATGATATCCTAACTGATTGCCTTTAACTACATCCTTGCCACCTTGTGTAACAGTATCTAAATCGATACCTTCTGTCTTGATGCGATTGAAAATAATATCGCTATAGTCAGTGAAAAAATCACCGTCGAGTTTGACCTTTACTGCATCACTGGTCCGATCAACTAATCTCACAAACGCTGGTGTAGTAGGATCGATATCACCATTAATGATCAGCGTGCCATCAATGGCTGTATTACCTTTAATATTAAGTTCAGGAGCATACACAGGTCCTTCAAATGCAGAGGCATGATCCATTAGGGTCAACTGGACGAAGGTCGCACGATCTTCTATACCCGTGCTGCCAAAATTAGCGATAATACCACCATTGATCGCATCACCAGTGATACTTAGCCCAGTAAAATCTATGCTAGTGTGCGGAATACTCTGTTCAGGGAATCGCTGGGTCTGTAGTAGATTACTTAATTTAGTTTCTACTATATTACCTATAACTGCGTTGACATCTATCTGTGCGAGCTTTTGGTTAAGATAGTTGTTGATCTTGGTGTTAGCTTCTGTGGCTAATGTCCTATTGATATCATCAGTGATCTGTTTAACGACCTTTTGCAGTTGTTCATCGCTCTTGCCAACGAAATTATATTGTTCTAATCGTGAACGTGTCTGTTGTTCTACTAAATCACTAACGATAGTGTCAAATTCTGTAGTAGCGAGCCTGCCTACGACTTCTGCAGAGATCTGTGCTCGTAACTCAGATTCAAGAGAGGTTTTGAGATTATTAATTATGCTGGCAACCACTGGTTGCAGAGATTCGTTGATATCCATATATTCTCGAAAAACTAATACTTAAAAACTAATTGAAATCACATGCTCATAATTCTTTTTTATGAGACTCTTATACATCAAATTTTTATGCACATAAAACTCTCTGGCACCTGCATCTATGCTAAATTTAGCCATCTGTTTAAAAAACATACTGCGTCGATCAAATGGACCAGTCACTACAGTGTTTTGTCCCTGCATTTCATATACCGTGGTAGACCATGCATTCTTATCATTATAATCATAATGATGATATTCTAAAAATATTTTTGTATCATTATGTGCATGAACAGCCAACGGTTGGCTAAATTCTCTATCTCGGAAATCTTGATTCTTGTAATCACGCAAAGTAGTTACTATCACATCCTTGGCTAAGTCGCTAACTGATTTTATCTTATCTAACTGTTCTTGTTCAGTTTTAGCAAAGGTAAAATACTCATCTGTGGCCACTACCCAATTAAACTGTTTTTTGTAATTACCCAAATCTTTTTCTTCGATATACACATATTTAACACCAGCAGAATCAAGGAATTTTTTTATTTCTGTGTTAATACTGGTTACTGCGATCTGTTTCGATGTAGATGCTAACATCAGAGGACTAAAGCCATAAAACAAGACGCTGGTAGGTGTGCCGCTATAGTGGTCAGCTATTGAGGTAAGGATTTCCTTCTTACGCTCAATAACTTCTTGGCTCTTAGGATTGAATTTTAGTGCGTTAACTGATGATTCAGTATAACTGGCAAAGCCGTGCGACATACGAATATATTTCCAAATTGTAACTAATATTTAGTTAATCTCTAACTAAATCAAGGGTCACACAGTGGAAACTGCCTCCTAAGGTTCTGCTATGACGCAGTGTTAATGGAATAGCTGTGATCTTACAGCGTTCAAGATCTCGGATCAGCTGTGTCTGTGCGGCATCAATAATCACTGTATTTTCGTCAACGCTGAGCACATTCATGCCCACCCATTTACTGGCGTAAGGATATTCATAGAAGTCCTGTGCTACTACATCCTGCACCCAAATCTTTTCCCAACCATCAAATACCCGAGGACAATTCACCTGATTGACTCTGCTGGCATTTAACATCACTAATCCTTCGCGCAGTGGTGCTATGGTGCTGTCGATATGCACTCCACTATAAAAGTTGCACAATTCAATCTTGATGTCTGGTAATTGTTGGCACAACCAATCATATGCTTTCCTATTACCGCTGGGACTTTCTAAGAATAACCACTGATCATTCATGCGGCACACATTAGCCGCATCTAACGTCATGCCCTGATCTCTAGGCATGGTGATTAATCCTTTAGAGGCTTCCACTACAAAATCTAATGCAGACAATTCTTGATCTCTGCAAGGATACATCATGGCCGGATCGATGATCTTAGTGCCTGCTACGATCAAACGATCTCTAGGACAATAGTTATACATACCACCAATGTTGGGAAAATCTAAGTCATAGGGTTGATAAACATCTATATGTAATTTACGTAAAACATCAGTGAGCTGAGCTAAATCTTCATTGGTTTCATCTATGACCCACTGTGGTACAGGACCGCTTGGTACAGGAGTTTCAGTCCAGGTTGTTTTCTTTGATTCTTCGGCAAATACAGGGTCATTAGTAGGCCAATTGGCGTTAGTTGCAGATCCTACTACCACTGAGCGCAGTTTACTCCATTCGTTATATGAACTGATTCTCATATGTGTCCTGTTATCTGTAAGGTATATCTTGGTTCCAACCCAATATTGGCTGCCATATGTGGAGCATCATAGGCCCACATCACAGTATAGCCTGCACGCCACCCAGTTATAGGTATGCCTTTTAATTCTAAATAATGTCCCGATGACCAATCTTCTAAGAATACTATAGCACGACGGATCGTGTGTTCTTGTCCTTGAAGATTAAACAATTCTACATAACGTTTATATGTGTCTTGATGCACTGGTAGTATAGTTCCTGTATCCATGCGATAGTAACTGGTACCTATATCCCGCCACCCTAATGATGTAAAATGATCAACGAAACGATGATTCCAGCTGGGCTGATGTCTGCGCATATCACACATACTGCCAGTGAAATCACACTTATAGCCCAATGATACCCATTTTGAAATGTCTGCGGAATTGTTGAAATCTTCCTGCTGATAATCTAATCTCTTGTATTCATCATCCCACCATGGATCAATATTAATCACGTAATCTGGTATTACCATAGTGTATGACCTTGTATGATGGATTGCGTGAGGTGTATCTACGCCATGGATCTACGATGATACTGCCATGACCTGGCATGAAATATAACTGCTGTTGTGGCAATTCACCAGTATAACCATAGGTTATCTGGCGATTGTGCGCAAGGAATACTATACCAGTGGTATCATCTTGGACCGGATCATCAGTTAAGGGGTCACAGTAAAAGAAATGTGCGCCATGCCGTTCTAAATAACTGCCAATCAATAGGCTATAACTACCTTCCAACATATCTACATCCGGCTTGTAGGCTTTACCGTGTATGATGATAGGTAAGTCGTTGCGTTCTTGTAAGTCTATTAAAAAACAAGCTAAATTATTTGCCTGCATTTCACGGGCATGCATGACAGTGTCAAAGATATCATAGCCGAGATTTAAGTTCTCAGCAAGATAACGCAAGGCGATATTATCACGTGGGTGGCAAGGACCCGCATCGCCCATACCAGCAGTCATATATTTTGGACTCATGATACGTATAGTTGAATTAGCTAATGCTTCTGTGACTACGTCTACATTCATATTGCCGTTTTTCATTGCCACGTCTTGTATCATGTTCACCAGACCAATTTTGGTTGAGATAAACGTATTGTAAAATACCTTGATAGCTTCTGCTTCATCCCAAGTGCCAATAGCGTAGCGTGGATTGTTTTCCATAAGAGGTGCGTAGAAGTCTTTAAGCAGTTGCGCATCACCTGTCAGGCTGCCATCTTCTGTGCCAATGATCACCATCTCTGGGTTGACCATGTCCCAGGCAACGCTACCCATGGCTATCAAGTATGGGTTGTAGATAAACCTCGCGTTAGTAATGTTACGGCGGAGCTCGCGTCGGGTAGTGCCTGGGAGAACTGTTGAGATTAATACTACCAATTGATCTTGTGTTACATGTTTGTTGATATCTGCTAATACTTGATTAACGATAGTATAATCAAAATCTTTGTTTTCTAAATGTGTGCTGGGCGTTGATCCGTCATAGATAGGATCATGGGGAGTTTGTACTGCTACAAATATAATATCTTTACCCGCTACTGCGCCTTCCAGTGTATCAGAAATCTTAATCTTGTCTGATTGTTTAGGGTAAATATCATAGCCAGTGACGTCATATTCCTGTGCCATAACTTCTGCACAGGCCAGGCCCAGCTTGCCGATTCCGATGAATCCTACTGTTTTTAATTGAGTTAACATACATGCTCCAAGTTGATCATATCTACGAATTTCTATTCGAAAATATCTTTAAAGATTTTGATTTATATCATTGTAAGGGTGGTGTTATTAACACAGACCAAATTGATTTTAAAGATATAGTAATATTTACTCAAGGCAAGCGGACTACCAAAAAAATATTCTTTTATGATCAAGAACCGATGTTACCCGGTATAACAGAAAAATACATAAAATTGTTCAGATACCCAATTGGGTATGATCTCGAAGAGGTTTATAAATCTTCGTTAGATGGTAGCGGCCCGTATACTATCGCACCTATAAGTCCAGAACAACATGCGATAAATTTATCTGATCCTGATCAGGCATATAAAAATTTAACCACTATAGTTACCAGTGAAAAATCTCATCTATTAGATGATTATCAACGCTCATACGACCTAAAGGGGTTGTATTATTTCTTCCATGGTTTCGCTGCATTGGATTGGTATCGTGGATATTATGCGTTGAACTATAATAAATCACCCGAGATATCATACAACTACGACTTTATAACCTATAATCGTATCATAAATTATGATCGTAGCTATAGGATCTATTGGATCAGTAAACTAAAAGAATTGGCTCTGATAGAAAAAGGATTAGTTAGTTTTAATGTTACTGATAATATGTTTGACGATTGGAGAGATGAAGTTGCGGATCCTAAAACTAAACTAAGCGAACATGCCAGACAGCACGCCGAAAGATACTTAACTGATATCGATAAATTAATTATAGATCAAGCAGAATTATTAGGTAGTGCCAGCGCAGATATCCCTCGCAACACCAATGCATTTTGGCATGTAGTAACTGAAACAGTATTCTACTATGATAAGCTACATTTAACCGAAAAGATATTCAAACCTATTGTAAGTAAACAACCATTTATGTTGTTAGCCGCACCAGGTAATTTGGAATATCTGCGTAGCTACGGATTTAAAACATTTGATGGTATTATTGACGAGAGTTATGACAATATAACAGATCATGACTCCAGAGTAGATGCAGTAGCAAAAGAATTAGAACGGTATTGTAATTTACCCGCAAGAGAAAAAATGGATATAATAAAAGAGATTTCTCCTATCGTTGAACACAATTTCCATCACTTTTATGGCGAATTTAAACAGATTATCACCCAAGAATTGATTACCAACGTCAAGACATTATTTCAATCTATAGGCTATGATGATAGCCACATCAATTACACCAATATTCACCACGTGCTGACACACTAAAAGCTACCCAAAATATAAATACTGTTATAATAACACAGTATTTCAAGGAGCATATATGGGTGACGTATTCAAACTCATCGGGGATTTAGGCTTCCCTATCGCAGTTGCCTTGGCGGGCGGCTATTTCGTTTATCTCACAATTAAACTATTATTAGCAGGTGTTCTTAGCAGTATCAAAGGCATGGCTGGTATCATCACAGCCCTAGACAATCGCGTAAAAACCATGAATCACGATGTTATCCGTATTGACACCATCGTCAGTAATGCACTAGGCTTAAAACCAGACACAGACCGTATTGCACGTGCAGACGGTAAAAATGACGCAAGGAGAGACTAATGTTTAAACCTAATAAATGGGAACTATGGTATGACAGTTTACCCGCACATACAAAAGAATATCTAAAGAAACAGGCAGTTTGGCATGATCGTGATATGTGGAAGGCATTTGCTGTTGGAGCAGTGTTTGGATTATTAATAGGATTGATACTATGACCGCTATAAACATGAGACCATTTACTGAGCAAGCGGCATTCTTTGCTCGTTGCAGTGAATATGCTTACTTAGATGGTAAGGAAGGTATCGCTAAGTTTAAAGAATTAGGATTCAAAGCTACGTTTATCGATCACGATGGTAGCCAGGCCTATTGGTTAGTTAACGACGATGATCTCGTCATCGTATGCCGTGGCACACAACCGACAGAATTCAAAGATATCGCAGCTGATCTAAAGGCTATTCCTGTACCAAGTTCCACAGGCATAGGCAAACTGCATGCAGGGTTTAAAGAATCAGTGGATGACATCTGGCCTACTCTATATGAACTGGCTAAAGATTATGGCAAGACACGCACTGTATGGTGTGCTGGACACAGTTTAGGGGCGGCAATGGCTACTATCGTAGCTTATCGTTTACAGCGCACAGAAGACTGCCCAAGTCCACAGGCACTGTTTACATATGGATCACCACGTGTGGGTAATAAGGCTTATATTCAAGGTATGGAAGCCACAGGATTATTAGCATTCCGCTTTGTCAACAATGCTGACATCGTAGCACGTGTTCCACTATGGCCATTCCATCATCTGGCAGGTGCTATGTATATCAATCACTACGGTAACCTACGCACCTTAACATTCCGCCAATCATGCAAGGATGTGTGGCGTGGTTTCATAGTAGGCCTAAAACGCAAAGAAGGTATCAATTTCTTTACTAATCACAGCATCACCAGATATGCTGAACGCTTAGAACATTGGGCTAAGGGTGTGGAGTATCCACAATGAAATGGGACGCGGCAGACTATTGCCTAGCAGGATTAACCGTATTATTTTTCGTAATAGTATTTTGGTTTGAGGATATACTTAAATGGCTCTAACAGACACAGTGATGAAAATGGTAACACGTCAAAAGAAAGATGGTACAGAAGTGCCTGCAAGTGACAAAGAAAAACTTATTAAAAGTAAAGCAGGTTTAATCATCAACGTGTTTGCGGCATTGTTGGCATTTAACATGTGGTTACAAGGTAGCCTAAATAGCAAGGTAATGAACAACACTATACAGGCCAATGACCTGTGGGTGTTTTACCAAGCTAAAAGTATTAAACAAACAGCATACGAACTAGCCGCAAGCCAAGCAACAGATCCTGCTAAGGTTAAGAAGTTCTCAGACAAAGCCGCAAGTTACGACTCAGGTGACGAAGGTAAACCAGCATTGTACAAACAGGCCAAATCATTAGAAGAAGCACGTGACCATTACAAGAAGCAACTACCATGGGTTGGGTATGCATCAACCGCATATCAACTAAGTATTGTTTTATTATCAGCAAGTATCTTGAGTGTTAGCATGGCATTGTTCTGGGGCAGTTTTGCTCTAGCAGGCATTGGCATAGTCTTGATGACCCAAGGTTTATTATTATGGATGCCATTATGAGAATTATCGTAATTTGGGCTGTATGGTTAGCATTAGTATTATGGTGGCTAACTCCTGAGCTTAATCATGTAAGAGATCAGATCAATGAACACAATGTCGCAATTAAAAAGGCATTAGAGGAATAGTATGGATATTGTAGGATTAATTAGTAAATATGGATTCCCTATCGTATTTGCCGTAGGCATGGGATTAATTATAAAATATGTATGGACATGGGCGACACAAGAAGTTAAACCAGTTATCAGTGACGCCAATACTGTTCTTATCGCATTGATCGATCGTATACGTATGTTAGACAACGACTTGATTCGACTAAATCAAAAAGTTAATACAGTCTTACATCTACGTGGCAAGATGATTGAAAGTGATCGTGTTATGGAACAGATGAAAGTTGAAAAAGAAGCCAACGAGAAGTTCGAAGAAGCCAGTAAATTAGATGATCCTAAAAAGAAGAACTAATATCTAACGTCAACATCACTGCCAGATACAACCACGCTAATCTGCTCAGCTTCAGGAATACGTGTGTGCGTGTTCTTGCTACCTAATAATACAATTACACGTTGACCTAATTCAGTATCCACCAGCATAACGATACACCCACCCGACTCGTGTATATAACCTGTTTTACTAACCACTATGTTATCACTGCGGCGCACTAAAGGATTAGTGTTGCCAAATTCCCACCAGCGTTTCTTGACTCGGATACTTACACTGGGTTTGCCACTGGCATCAGTGATCTCTGGATGGCGACTTGCTACTAATACCAACTTAACTAAATCACGAGCATTACTCATGTTACCTTCATTGAGTCCTGTCGGATCTTCAAAGTGTGTGTTATACATACCAAATTCCAATGCCTCATGATTCATTTCTGCTACGCAACGATCAATCCCTCCGGGATAGTTTTCACATAGTGTGTATGCGGCGAAATTGTCTGACTTGACTATAGCTAACTGTAAGAGTTCACCGCGGCTTAGTGTTCGAAGTGTGCGGGGCAATCGGGTATGATAGACTTTAGCATTTTTAAAATCCAATCGAAGCTCTTCTGAGAGATCTTGGTTAGCATTGAGAACTACTATCGCTGTCATTAGTTTCGTGATGCTGGCAATAGGTTGAGTGCGATCAGCATTACGTTCTAATATAACCTGACCTTTGTTGTCTGTTACCAAGAAACTCTTAGCAGTAATTGGATTAGCTTGAACCTTAGAACAGGCTAAAATTAATATAAGTAAAATTTTATTCATATCTAATCACATCGGTAACAACATTTCTACCGATCAATTCCTTAAAATCTTCGATACGTTCTGCTTTAGGGGCGCAGTATCCACAAAGGCATTCATTTTTTGCACACTGTATGATCGGCATAGAATTTTTAGTCAGCTGATTGCGTAAGTTAGCTAAGATTATTTCGCTATGATCCATATTGCCTAAAGGTGCGACTTTACCATCAAACGACATTCTACAGTCTTTGTTGGTGTAGACATTGCCGGTTAGCTGTTGAACAAATAAAAAGAACCAATTTACGCTACAATACCATCCTCTGAATCCTTGTTTAGACACAAAAGTAATAGATGACTTTAGATCGTTATTAAGAGATAATTTTCGACCACCACAACAGGCCCTACCTTCACATATACTCACTGTTGCTTCTTTTGCGACAGTATTCTTTAAATCCCAGGAATTTTTCAAATAGTCAAACTGTTCTGTAGTGTAAGGTAATTTAGGATTATCAAATGGTTTGCGTATATAACGTATTGAATTAGATTCACAGAAGTCTACTGTGGCTATAGATTTAGGCCAAAGTCCAGGATCATTATGCATCATTATCACGCATTTGACACGCTTATTGCTTTTCTTTATTTCTAATAGATTTTCAAAAAAAAGTTTCTCTTGTTTAGGTAAATTTTCTGCATGATAACTGACAGTGAATTCATCGATTAACGGAATAATTTTTTTCCAAATATTTTTGTTGATCACTGCATTGGTAGTGGTAGTGATAGTTAATTCCCATTTTTCAGCGTAGGGTCTATATCTATTTCTACATTCTTCTAATATCTGCACTATATCCGGATGGAATAGGCTTTCACCACCATATACGTTTAGTATGACTTTGCGTTGACTGGGTTTTTTATGTTGCATATAAAGATCAACATATTCATACATAAAACTAATAGTTTTAAGACATTCGTCGATCGGAGGATGTTGCGTTGTGTTATCATGTCCTCCTTCACGACCGGTAGGGCAATAGCTACAGTCTAAATTACATCGCTTAGTAAGTTCCCAATCGAGTAAAAATGCAGGCACATTATCTGGGGCTAATGCGAATCCAATTGATTTAATTTCCATTACTTACTCGTAGCATGATAGGTGCCATCCCAATTTGGTGGCAACCCTTCTTCCATACGTAGTATCATCTTGTGGTAGTATTCTTTAACAGTAACTTTAGGATCTGCTTCTAATTCCTTAGCCCACGTAATAGCTCGTTTCCAATTACCACGAGTATATTCTTTCTTATACTCTTCATGTTTGTGTTTTATAGTTTTGCCTACTGTGTAGATATCTAAACCCACTGCCTTACCTTTAACAGCGATTTTATCTAACCATACTAAATCAAAATCATCTTTAACTGCATCAGCGGTATCTGGGCCAATGATCATTAATACTCCATATGATTTGGTTTGACTCTCTAAACGGCTGGCTACCGATACAGGATCACCTAACACGTCATAGCCCATCTTGCCTTCAGATCCAATATTACCCACAAGTATCTTACCAGTATTAACACCTGCGCCCATACCAACTGGTGGTTTGCCAATTGACTCTAAGTGTTTGTTAAATTCTTCAACTGCTTCTATCATTTCAAGTGTAGTCTTAACCGCATGGTAAGCATGACGTTCATCGTCTAATGGCGCACCATGGATATGTAGTGAAGCATCACCGATAAACTTAATCAAGCAACCATCGTTCTTAAATACTGGTTGAGCTATCGCTGTCATGTAGGCGTTCATTATAGCAGTAAAGCCTTCTACATCCGCACCATACTTTTCACCTAACCCTGTAAAGTTACGCATGTCAGTCATGACTGCGGTGAGCATCTTCTCTTCACCACCAAGTTTAATAAGGTCAGGATTCTTTTGTAAGCGTTCAACAATAACTGGACTCACATAACTACCAAATTGTTTCTTGATCTGCTGTTTCTGTAAGAATTCTGAGATGAACTTAACTCCATAGGCATGTAACATTACTAATACTCCGCCCGCTGTAGGAACGATAGCATCAATCAAAAACTTATATGTAGCAAATACATACATGCTGGCCGGAATCAAACTGGCTAATAATACAATACCTACACCTAAACCGACATATACCCAACGACTTAACAATAGAATTACTAAACTTATCCCAATCAATGTGTAGAGTTCAGCACCCGGAGCCCAATCAGGACGTTCGATATTTACGTTATTAGCCAATGTTCCAATCACAGCGGCCTGCATGTCTTGTGGCCACACTGGACCTAAACTGGTTGACACTGGATTACCTAAACCAGCGGCACTGACCCCAACAATAACAATACCTTTCTTAAAGTCTTTAGGTAAGCTAATAGCACTTACAGCTTTTGACTTTTGACTCCAGTCGACCCAAATACGTCCAATGCTGTCTGTGGCAATAGGACGGAAACTTGGAATACGCATTTTTTCAACACCATTCTCATTTAGTTTAACTTGG